>Ga0315306_10000458_pt1 | contig 19606 bp, 17 predicted proteins | sample TDP1_MG_FD_203803 | JGI IMG/M metagenome (GOLD analysis project Ga0315306, IMG submission 203803) | Freshwater sediment microbial communities from Lake Towuti, South Sulawesi, Indonesia - TDP1 | ecosystem: Environmental > Aquatic > Freshwater > Lake > Sediment | place: Indonesia: South Sulawesi... | reverse complement strand
TCGAACGACGCGACTCAGTTCTCCAAGCTTACTTGCTACAGGTTTGACTGCGCGTTCCTTTCGGTCAGCGATCTCCCTAGCCTTGGATGCGTATTCCCTTTCGGTCTGCGCAAGAAGGTTCCTTGAGTCAAGAATCTTCTGATTGATTTTTTGAATAGACTCCTGAAGAGAGGCTTCGTTGAGCCGTTTCTCCTTGAGAGCCAAATCAACGTCGGAGAGTACTTTTAAGCACTCCTTTGCGAACTGGTCGTCCACTTTGACCGAGGGGTTTGAGTTGAAATCAGACAGGGCAATCCGTAGGTTTAGGAGCCAACGGTCAAAGTGTTCATGGAACGGGGCAAGGGCAAACCTCTGGCTCCCTAGGCGACGAAGACTGTTGAGGGTTCTGTCGACGGCCTCTTCGAAGGTTTGAGCATGCTCTTCCACGAATGGGTATTCACCGCTTGGTCGCTGCTTCTCAGTCCTGGTCCTGGGTCTGGACTTTTCAGGTCCTCTACTGAAGCCCCGCCGCAGCCGCGCCTGCCGATATCCCATAACCTCAGTTTTCGCGTCCAGAATATATCAGCTGATCTGTAGGAGTGAGAGGATGGAAGGCAAGCTTCTGAAAGATCTAGTCGGCATAGCAGCTCTGCCAAACGTGAAGTGCATCGCATTGGCACCCGACGTAGCTGTCGCAAGCATATGTCTGAGAGACTCTTAATCTGAGGGTCTTCGATTCACTCTACGCTGCGGCAGCGCTAGACCTAGATGGAAAAATCCTCTCATTCGACCAGTCCCACAGCAAAATCCAAGGCCTAACACTCATCGATCCTACAACGATCTGATCGCTTGATCTCCAAAGAAAGGCTACTTGTACCAATTGAGGCTCTCTTTGACGTAGTCGATGAATGAGATGAAAAAGTCCTTGACTTCAGGGCTCATGCTGGTTTCTGAGATCAGCTTCTTAGCTAAGTCGGCATGTTCTCTGGAGCGTTTCTTAGCCGCTTCTAAGGCTCCACAATCCGATATCACCTGTCTTATTTTGTCCAGGTCTTCTAGAGGGCCCTTGCGAGTTGCACGTTCGATCGCTTGCTGCTGTGCTGGATCTGCCATAATGTGAGTGTAGACAATGTGCAGCGGCTTCTTGTGCTTTAATAGGTCCCCGCCCGGCTTTCTACTGTACTGCTCCTTCGATGCGAAGGTATCGATAATGTCATCTTGGATGTCGAAGCAGTAGCCAATATGCTCACCTGCCTCTCGTAACAGCTGAAGATCTCTGTCCGAAGCGTCGGCCAACACAGCGCCTATGAGCAGCGAGGCTTTGAAGAGCGACGCAGCCCTTTTTGAAGCCATCACATACCATTCATCGACATCTGGCTTCTTGTACTCGAACAGGAGGTCTAGGGCTTGGCTTTCATTCACTGCTTGAAAAGCATCATTGAGTAGGTTCAAAACCTGAGCTATCTTATCTGGTTCGAAGCCTGAACCGCTAAAGGCTTTAAGCGCTAAGGTGTACAGAATGTTGCCCGCAAAGACTGCTGAACTATCTCCGAACCTAGAATCGTGCTCCTGAGAATACTTCTTGTGAATAGCGCTGCCTCCACGCCTTGCCTCATCGTCGTCAACGAGGTCATCATGCACAAGTATGGAGTGGCGGTAAAGCTCCATGCCAGCGCAAACATTTAGGATTCGATTATCAATTTCCTTATTGAAGCCTTTGTAGATTAGCAGGGTGCTGCACGAGGCCAGCCTCTTTCCCCTTCTGGAAACGTACTCATGGAGATCCTCGTACAATCTGCCAATGAAATCATGGTAGTTGATTGCACCCTTCGTTTCTCCCTCCAAGAAGCTGGACAACTTCTCTTCAATGATCAGACCCTGTTTGTCTAGCATCTTCTCCCAAGTAGACACACATATTCACCTTTGGGCGGGAGTTTGGGCATTGCTCTTTTTGATCCCTTCACGTCCATTCCCGATCGGTCTTTGACGAACGCTTGCTCTTCCGGTTTCTCTAGTTGCTATGCTCAGTATTACAGTGGACCCAGACACTATGGCTAGCGCCGTCATCGGCGGTGCTGATGAGCCAGTGACGTCTATGAGGAATCCCACGATGATCGGGAGCAGGAATGATCCTATGTTGCCCACGGAGGAAACCAAACCGACAGCGCTCCCCACAAATCCAGATAGGTCAGAGTCCTCAGCCAACATTGCGAGCACCAATGCCAAGATTCCCGAGAGAGTGAAGCCCGTCAATAGCATGGCTCCCCATAGACTCGGCCCGCCGAGGCGCGGAGTAAGCACTATCAGCACAGCGCTGCTCAACCCTAGTATCCATATGAATGGCTTCCTCAGCCCGGCCCTATCAGATAAGCTACCGACAACTGTTCCAGAAAGCAGGAATCCAACTGGGAATATTGAGGCGATGATGCTTGCCTCCATGGCAGGTATCCCTTGAAGCTCCAGTATGCGCGGAAACCATGCGAGAAGCGTATCGTAGCAACCCATTGAGCCTATGCATAGCCCGGTCAGTATCCAAACCTGCTTCATACCAATTAGGTCCCTAATCTTCGTAGTGGATCGCGCAGACATCACTGCCACCTGAGGTTTTCTGTCCACCCGCCACCACAGAACCGCTAAGACTAGGCTCCAAGCTCCAAATATCTTGAAGACCATTCTCCAATCTCCACGTAGCCCCAGTAACAGGTTAGATGCTAGTCCCAACCCCACGAGTTCACCAATTGGAAAACCTGAAGCATAGATTCCAGTGGCAAGCCCTGCTTTCTCCTCAAACATCAAGCTCACAATCTTCGCTAGGCATGGTAGGATTGCTGCAAACCCCACCCCTAGAAGCAGCTGAGAAGCCAGCAGGGTCCAGTAGTTGGGCGAGAAGCCTCTCAGAAGGCTGAAGGCACCAACAAACGCCATCGCCAGCTTCATCGTTGTTTTGACGCCAAGGCGGTCGCTTAGGAAACCCCAAGGAATGCGTAGCGCTATGATCGCCAGAACGCTCATGGAGAATATGAGCCCCGCCTCAGCGTGGGATATCCTCATCTCTGTTATCACTGTCGGAATCATCGGCGAATAAGAGAATAGAAGAAGATGCAAAGTGAACGCAGTAAGAAAGGCTAAAGCCAACATGACGCTTCCGGTTTTTCTTATCATAGAGTTACCACAACTGTTAACGGGCCTAGCCTTTCTGATTACTCAGATTCAAAACTTCTTCAAACCCACAAGGTTTTCGCTCTAACTCGTTTCAACCCTGACAATAGGCCCTTACTACACTTCTTCGGGCCCTCTTCTTGAATTGTAGCCACCGCAGACAATGGATGCGGGCCTCTCGAACTTCCACTGAGGGGTTCTCTTGAGATGCAAGCGCCAGTGGCCTTCTGCTTCTCGATAGGCTTATAAGGCAAATGCTCACGTTATAGGGGCTAAGTTTCGGAGCTCGAAAGGATCTTTGACACTTAGAGCGAAGATTTCTCTTCGCCGCTTGGCGATACGCGTTTCCGTAATCCTTTCGCTCCTCATTATTGTTCTTATTGAGTAGCCCGGCGTGCAACAAGGAACTGTTTGCGTGCTGGGCTCTGATCATAGAGGTGTTGTTTTTGGCAGTTATGTCTGGTGCAAAATGCTTGTTGGAGGCCTTGAGACAGCAGAAGGTCTCAGTTGTCTTCGGCCTCCCAGGCGGCGCCATCATGCCTGTCTATGATGCTCTCTTGGACACTGATATCAGACATGTACTCGTGCGCCATGAGCAATCGGCTGTTCACATGGCTGACGGATATGCCAGGGCCAGTGGGCGCCCCGGAGTCTGTATGGCAACATCAGGCCCGGGTGCAACGAATCTCGTCACTGGGATAGCGAATGCCTACATGGACTCCTCGCCTGTCATCGCCTTCACGGGACAAGTCCCGAGACGGCTAATCGGCAAGGATGCATTTCAGGAAGCAGACATAGTTGGAATCACGACTCCGATCACAAAGTACAACTTTCAGATTGGGCATGCTGCGGAGATTCCTAGAACTGTGAAGGCTGCCTTCTATATCGCCTCTACAGGAAGACCCGGACCTGTTCTGATCGATCTCCCGAGGGATGTTCAACTAGAAAACGCTGAAGTGGATTTCTCAGAGATCTTACAAATCAAGGGCTACCGGGTGAAGAGTGATCCAGATCCAGCTAGCGTTGAGAGAGCTGTTGAGGCCCTGTCCGGAGCTGAGAGACCCTTCATCTTAGCCGGCGGAGGAGTACTGATCTCAAATGCATGCGAGGAGCTGCGCCTGCTTGCAGAGTTCCTAATGGCTCCTGTGGGGACATCGCTCAACGGTAAAGGATGCTTCCCCGAGGATCACCTTCTCTCTTTGGGAATCGTTGGAATGCACGGAAGAACTGAAGCTAACAGGCTAATCATGGAGGCTGACGTGCTCTTCGCTGTTGGTGTCCGATTCTCTGACAGGACTACGTGCAAGGTCGACGGGTTCTGTCCAAAGGCAAAGATCGTTCACGCTGACTTGGACCCGGCCGAGATAGAGAAGAACAAGGAAGTTGACGTTTCGATAGTAGGCGACGCTAGTAAGGTTCTACGTTGCGTACGAAACCGGTTGGTCAAGAGGCTGCGCAAGGACAAGGCAAACAACTGGCACGCGAGAGTCCAAGAGCTAAAGGATGCCATGCGAAGCCAGAATGACACCTATGAAAATGGGTTGAGGCCTTTCGCCGTCCTGAAGACTTTGAGGAAGGCTTTGCCGGCAAATGCCATCGTGACAACTGAAGTGGGCCAAAACCAGATGTGGGCAGCCCTACACTTCTCCGCTCTCATGCCCAGAACCTTCATCACATCTGGAGGGCTTGGCACGATGGGGTTCGGCTTTCCAGCAGCGCTGGGCGCGAAAGTAGCCAGACCTGAAGTTCCAGTTGTTGATATTGCTGGAGACGGTAGCTTCCTCATGACGGAGAACTCTCTTGCCACGTCCGTGTGTGAGCAAGTACCGGTTACCGTTGTCATCTTGAACAATCGCATGTTGGGGATGGTCGCGCAATGGCAGAGACTCTTCTTCAATCGAAGATACTCGGAGGTTGAGCTTGGAAACGTTCCAGACTTTGTCAAGTTGGCCGAAGCCTACGGCGTGGAAGGATTACGTCCACAATCAATTGAGGAATTTGGCTCCGCGTTGCAGAGAGCGTTGAAGACCAATGTTACTACTGTCATCGACGTTCCAATCAATCCTGAGGAGGATGTCCTCCCGATGGTTCCACCTGGAAGTAGTGTAGATCAGATCTTGGCGTGATGAAGATGACACAGGAAAAATTCCTGCTTGGAATGGTGGTCGCGCACAAACCTGGAGTACTTCATAGAGTCTCGAATATGTTTCGAAGACGCAATTTCAACATCGAAAGCATCTCTGTTGGTGCGACAGAGGAGAAGGAGTTGGCTCGGATGACCCTGGCGATTTCAGGAGATGATCGGATGGCGAGGCAAGTGGTCAAACAGATGGAGAAGCTACTCGATGTCGTATCTGTCTCTGTACTGGATCAAAAGAGGACCGTGCTACGCGAGCTTGCGCTTGTCAAGCTTCCCGCCTCCGACCCCAAGACTCGATCTGACATCGTGAATTGGGCCAATGTCTTCAGAAGCCATGTTGTGGATCTATCCCCGGAGTCTGTCATCGTCGAAGTGGCGGGCACACCAGACAAGATAGATGCCTTCATCGAGTTGGCGAGGAGTATTGGCATAAAGGAGATATCAAGGACCGGTGTGACCGCCCTCGAGAGGGGGGCTGGGACGATAAATTGGATGGAGACGGTGTAGATGGTTAAGGTGTACTACGACTCAGACGCAAGTCTAGATAGTTTGAAGGGAAGAACTGTAGCTGTGATAGGCTACGGAAGTCAAGGCCGCGCTCAGGCCCTAAACATGAGAGATTCGGGAGTTGAGGTCATAGTCGGCCTGAGAAAGGAAGGATCCTCATGGAAAACTGCTGGGGCTGAAGGTTTCAATGTGTACCCGATCTCTGAAGCAACAAAGAAAGGGGACATAGTGCATATCCTCGTCCCAGACCCAGCCCAGCCAGTTGTATACGAGTCAGAGATAAGGAATCACCTGGAAGGAGGGAAGGCTCTTGGATTCTCACATGGCTTCAATGTTCACTTCAAGCAGATTGTTCCGCCTCCTGACTCAGATGTGATCTTGGTTGCGCCAAAGAGTCCGGGCCGAAGGCTTAGAGAGACGTTCCTCGCTGGATTCGGTGTCCCGGCTCTGATAGCAATAGAACAGGATCGCTCCGGGAAGGCGAGAGAGACAGCCCTTGCGATGAGCAAGGCGTTGGGGTGCACGCGAGCTGGCGTTCTTGAGACCACCTTCAAGGATGAGACAGAGAGCGATCTGATAGGCGAGCAGACTGTGCTCGTCGGTGGCTTGATGGAGCTGATCAAGAATGGCTTTGAGACATTGGTTGAAGCCGGATATGAACCGGAGCTGGCGTACTTTGAGGCCTGCAACGAAGCGAAACTGATCATGGATCTAATCTATGAACGAGGCCTGGTTGGCATGTTGAGAGCGGTCTCGGACACTGCAAAGTACGGTGGACTCACAGTGGGACCGAAGGTCATTGACGAGCACGTTAAGGTAAACATGAAGAAAGTGGTTGGAGATGTGCAGAGCGGGAAATTCGCCAAAGACTGGGCCAGCAAGTTCCAAAACAGCTCAGCCGTCTTAGATCACTTCATGAAGGAACTGGATCAGCACCAGATAGAGACCGTTGGCCGAAAGATCAGGAGAATGGCAGGACTAGAAAAGTAGAGAATGACAAGCAAATGTTGTGAAAATATGCCCTGTCTGATGGATGGAAGATTCCGGAAGTTCGCAGGTCGTCACAGTCATTCAAAGATAGCTGTTGGATGAGTATGGTAAGAAGAAAGAAGAAGAGGAAACGAGATCCTAACTGGGAGAAGTTTGAGATGAGCTTCTGGCGTGAGACGAAGCCCCAGAGCTGAGGATCTTGAATTGAGGATATGTTAGTGAAGGGATGAGAAGTTGGCTTGGAGGAATTGCGTTCTCGAGTGAGTGTCTACTGCCCACTCGAGTGAGAATCTTTGATACGACGTTAAGAGACGGAGAGCAGACACCTGGAGTCGCCCTCACCTGGGAGGAAAAAGTCAAGATCGCGAAGCAACTTGACACGCTAGGTGTAGGCATCATCGAGGCTGGGTTCCCGATTGCCTCTACAGGTGATAAGGAGGCAGTTAGAAGGATTGCTGGCGCGGGGCTGAACGCTGAGACCTGTGGATTGGCGCGGACGGTGAAAGAAGATATTGACGCTGCGTTAGATTGCAATGTTGACAGAATTCATCTCTTCGTAGCAACATCGGATGTTCACCTGACGAAGAAGCTCAAACTGACTAGAGGGCAAGTTCTGACTCAGACTGTTGAGTCAGTCGGGTATGCAAAGCGTCACGGCGTCAAGGTTGAGTTCTCTACTGAGGATGCTACAAGAAGCGACGCATCATTTCTTACGCAGGTGCTCAAGGCAGCCGCCGAGGCTGGGGTTGATGTGTTGAACATCCCGGACACTGTTGGAGTATCCATACCGCGAGGAATGTTCAATCTCATCAAGAAGGTTAAGAGCATAGTCGACATGCCAATCTCTGTTCACTGCCACAACGACATGGGTTTGGCTGTTGCCAATTCACTGGCTGGGATAGAGGCCGGAGCCGAGCAGGCACATGTAACTGTCAACGGTATCGGCGAAAGGGCGGGAAATGCTAGTCTGGAGGAACTGGCTTTGAGCCTCCATTCCCTTTACGGGGTCCCTACAAATATTCGCCTCGAAGAGATCTGGAGAACCTCCCAGCTTGTCTCAAAGTTGACTGGTGTGACTGTGCCTCCGAACAAGGCTGTGGTCGGTGATAACGCGTTCTCTCATGAGAGTGGAATACATGCTCATGGAGTGATTAGCTCGCCAGACACCTACGAGCCTGTGCCTCCAGAGACAGTTGGTCGTACAAGAAGGTTGGTCGCTGGAAAACATGCGGGATCACATGGCGTGGATGTGATGCTCCAAGAGATGGGTTTCAGCTTGACCAGGGAACAGTTGAGGGAGGTTCTGGCAAGGGTAAAGCTGCTAGGCGACAAAGGAAGGAAGGTGACTGACACGGATCTCTACACACTTGCGGAAGATGTGGCAGGTGTACTGCCAGCAGAGGAGAAGAAGATCAGACTTCAGGATCTAGTGGTTGTCACAGGCAACAAGGTGACGCCTACGGCCACGCTCAAGCTTCTCATCGAAGGAAAAGAATACCAGAGTGCAAACAATGGCGTGGGCCCCATTGATGCTGCGAGCAAGGCCATCCAGAAGAGTATCGGGGACATCATGAAGTTTCGACTTGTAGAGTTCAGTCTCGACGCCATGTCTGGTGGAACTGATGCACTGGCAGCCGTGACCGTGAAGCTTGCTGGAGAGAACGGCCGACTTGTCTCCGCCCGGGCGGTTCACGAAGACATAGTCATGGCCGGCGTGATGGCGGTAGTGAATGCGGCAAACAGATTGTATGTGATCGCTACGAGAGGCAATTCAAAATGGCGATGACAACATGCGAGAAGATCCTCGCGAAAAACTCGGGAAGAGCGTCGGTCTCCCCGGGAGACATTGTCGTCGCTGATGTCGACCTTCTAATGATCAACGAAATAACTGGGCCGTTTGCGGTAAGAGCCTTTGAAGAGATGGGTTTTGACAAGGTCCAGAATCCAGAGAAAGTTGTGGCCGTCCTGGATCACGCGATTCCGGCTGTTGACGTCCGATCAGCGACAGTAATGAAAGAGATGAGAAGGTTTGCACGAACGTATGGCGTCATGAATTTCTACGATGTTGGGGGGGAAGGCGGAATCGCCCACCAACTCCTGGTGGAGAAAGGATTCGTTGGACCCGGGATGCTGGTTGTAGGGGCGGATAGCCATACATGCACCGCTGGAGCGGTCGGCGCTCTTGCCGTAGGGGCTGGTTCCACTGAGGCAGCTGCAGTCCTAGCGACCGGAAAACTCTGGTTCAGAGTACCAGGGACCGTCAAGATCGACGTTATCGGTCACTTACGGCTGCCGGTTATGGCCAAGGATCTAATCTTGAGCATTATTGGTAGCGTCGGGGCTGACGGCGCCACCTACAAAGCTGTCGAGTACTGCGGCGAAGCAGTCTCAAAGATCAGTATTGATGGCAGAATGACAATCGCGAACATGTCGGTTGAGATGGGCGCGAAGACCGGAATTGTGAAGACCGATGAGGCTACTATCGGCTATTTGGAGAAGACAGGTCGATCTCTTACATTGATGGAGAGCGATCCAGACGCGAGATATGACAAGACTCTCCAATTCGATGCTTCTGATCTGGAGCCGAAGATTGCGGCACCATTCCAAGTCGACAATGTTATGGAGGTGGGCGAGGTTGAGGGGGTCGAGATAGATCAAGCATTCCTTGGCAGTTGCACAAATGGAAGAATGGAAGATCTGAGAGCTGCGGCTAACGTAATGTGCAAGCGGAGGGCCCACCCACACGTCAGATTCATCGTAATTCCAGCCTCCATGGAGATCTACCGTGAAGCTCTACGAGAGGGAATTCTAGAGACCCTCCTATCGGCGGGCGCCGTCATCTCCAATCCGACGTGTGGGCCTTGTTTAGGTATGTCGCAGGGGGTCCTCGCCGCTGATGAAGTATGCGTCTCATCGAGTAACAGGAATTTTGTTGGAAGGATGGGCGATAAGACTTCCCGTGTCTATCTCGCGTCTCCCACAACGGTCGCCGCGTCAGCTGTCGCCGGTAAGATAACGGATCCTAGGAGGATGTGGAGTTGAACAATGTCTCTGGCAGGGCTCTACGTTACGGCAACAACATAAACACAGACGTGATCATACCTGCAAAGTACCTGAATACTACAGATATCGCGACCCTTGCCGAGCACGCAATGGAGCCTTTGGATCCAGAGTTCAGACGGAAGGTATCGACATGCAACATTCTTGTGGTAGGCAAGAATTTCGGTTGTGGCAGTTCTAGGGAGCACGCAGCCATGGTTTTGAAAGCGGCAGGGATCCGAGCGATCTTGGCTGAATCCTACGCTCGAATCTTCTTCAGGAACGCGATAAACCAAGGCATCCCTGCATTCGAAATTAGGGGCTTGTCGAGCGATGTCGACCAAGGCGACCTCTTGGAGCTCGATCTGAACTCATGGAAGTTGAGAAACCTAACAAAAGCTATAACGATTGAGCTGTCACGCCTTCCTGATTTCCTCATGGACATACTAGCCTCAGGGGGGCTCGTCAACTACTTGAAGAAGAGCAGGACATGGTAGCGGGATCTTCAATTGAAGTATGTGATAAGCGTCATCCTGGGAGACGGCATAGGGCCAGCCGTGGTTCAAGCTACTCTCAGGGTGCTGGAGAAGCTCGCGACGAACTTCTCTCTAAACCTTGATTTCAGACATGTGGAAGCCGGCGACGCCACCAGAACCAGGTACGGCGTTGCTCTGCCCGACGAATCGTACAAGAGGATTTCTTCCTCGAACGCTTGTCTGAAAGGCCCAATAGGTGAAAGTGCAAAGCAGGTCGTAATCCCTCTTAGACAGCGATTTGACCTGTACGCCAATATTCGGCCGGCCTTCACGTTGCCGAACATACCCCCAATCCAAGATGATGTCGACCTTGTCATCGTCAGAGAGAACACTGAGGATCTATACAAGGGGATAGAGGACAGGACGGATGAGTACGCCTTTGGGGTGCGTGTTGTGACAAGGCGGGCATCAACCCGGATTGCCAAGATCGCCTACAATCTGGCTATGCGTAGGCGAAGAAAGGTAACAATCGTCCACAAAGCCAACGTGATGTTGGCTTGCGGGCTTTTCAGCGAGTGTTGCCGGGAGGCTGGGAGGGGCTATCCAAACGTTGAGACTGAGGAGATGTACGTTGATAATGCTGCATACCAACTAGTTAAGAATCCTCGGCGATTCGATGTGATCCTGACAACGAATCTATTCGGAGATATCTTGAGCGATGAGGCGGCAGGAGTCGTGGGAAGCCTAGGCATCTCACCTTCCATGAATGTTGGCGACAATTTTGGGATCTTTGAACCAGTTCACGGCTCTGCTCCAGATCTGCCAAAAGCAGCCGGTAACCCACTAGCGACCATAATGTCTGCAAGATTCATGCTCGACTGGCTGGCAGAAAAGCACAATGACAATGTCTTGGAACAAGCGTCTCGAAGGCTCTGGGACGCGGTACTTGAGACGTTGAGGAAGAGGAAAGCATTAACGCGAGACCTCGGAGGAGAAAGCATGACCGCTGAGGTTGCAGAGGCGGTCATTGAAGAGATTGACAAAGCAAATCGTGCTAGGTCGATCTAGCCGCTTGTGCGCCGAACACCCTTGCTAGGCATCCCTTGACCTCACGTTCTCTGGGCTTCCAGTCTCTCAGACGACTTGCCATCTCCTCATTGGATATTCTCACGTCGAGTCGACGGTCAGGAATGTTGATCTCAATTGTGTCTCCTACCTTCAAAGCGGCAATGGGGCCTTTGATGGCTGCCTCGGGTGCCACATGCCCAACGCAAGGACCCCTCGTTGCACCAGAAAACCTTCCGTCTGTGAGAAGAGCAACCTTATCGCTCAAGTTCATGCCGACTATGAGAGAACTTGGAACAAGCATCTCTCTCATGCCCGGTCCGCCGAGTGGCCCCTCGTACCTTATGACCACCACATCTCCTTCGTGGACCTTTCCTTGTTCGATCCCCTCCACGGCCTCTTCCTCAGAGTCGAAGACAATTGCTGGACCTCTGAACTTGAGCATGGTAGCTGGAACTGACGAATACTTGATCACGGCGCCTCCCGGTGCAAGGTTGCCTCTCAGTATAGCTATGCTGCCTTCAGAGTGAATCGGATTGGACATAGGCCTAATCACCTGATCGTTCAAAACCTTGTACCCTGCAATCAGCTCCTTCAACGTCTTTCCCGTAACGGTCTTGGCACTCAGCCTTAACTTGGACTCAAGTCGCTTCAGTAGGGCTGGGACACCTCCCGCTTTTTCAAAGTCCTTCATAAAGTACGGGCCGCTTGGTCTGAGGTCACAGATGTGAGGTGTCTTTCGGCTTAGCTCATCGAACCTGTCTAGGCCTAGGTCTATTCCGAGCTCTCGGGCTATGGAGCCAAGGTGCAAAACAGAGTTGGTTGAACCTCCCAGAGACATGTCCACAGTCATTGCGTTCTCGAAGGATTCCTCTGTCATTATACTTGAGGGTAAAGGACCGTTGTTCAGCAGAGCCATAATTCTTCGGCCAGATTCTTTGGCCAAGCGCGCTTTTGCAGGGTCATTGGCATGCATGGCAGCGCATCTGGGAAGGGACATGCCCAAGGCTTCAGTCAAACAAGCCATGGTGTTTGCCGTAAACAATCCTGCACATGAACCGGGGCCAGGACATGCCCCTCCTTCAAGTCTTCTCAGTTCTCTCTCGGAGATTTGACCTTTCTGAAACTTCCCCACAGCCTCAAAGACAGTCATCACGTCGATGAAGTCCCCTCGCAACCGCCCTGGCATCATTGGGCCGCCCGTAACCATGATCGAAGGTATGTCCAATCTGGCTGCCGCCATTAGATGAGCGGGGACAATCTTGTCGCATGAGGAGATTAGGACCATGGCGTCGAAACGATGCGCTTCAACCATGGCTTCAACCGAGTTGGCGATTATCTCACGGCTGGCAAGCGAGTACTTCATCCCTTCATGACCCATCGCGAGTCCATCGCAGATGCCTATCGTATCAAACTCGAACGGTGTTCCGCCTGCAGCCCTCACACCTTGCTTGGCGGCTTCAGCCAGTCTTCTTAGGTGAGTATGACCGGGAACAATCTCATTCCAGGAGTTCGCTATGGCAATGAATGGACGACTCAAGTCTCGGCTCGATAGCCCCAAAGATCGAAGGAGAGCTCTATGAGGCGCCCGGTCTACTCCATCCTTCACCAGGCTACTACGCCGCTTCATCTCTTAGCCTTCTGAAATCTCAATGGCTGAACAGACTTGTTAGCTATCATCTTGAGTCTAGATAAGTCCTTAGCTGCCTGAATTCGAAATGTGTCTTCTCCGCCATCCTTGGATTCGAGAATCCGCATTCAGGCAGGATTGCTGGCTCGGCCGTTCTCTTTCATTCAGATCTCAAAAATCCTTCATCTATTACTTGTTGCCCAAGAAATACTGGATGATCTTGCTGCCAATTGTTTCTATGGCTTCTTCGGGTCTTGGGCCAAGTGGTGGTCCTATGTTCACTTGTGTGACTCCTGTCTTCTCAAGTTCTTCGAGCCTCTGGATACATTGCTCCGGCGATCCGAATATTGCAAGTCTCATCATTCTTTCTGTGACGAGCGCCTTGGCCGTTTCAAAGTCACTCCTCCTAATCGCATCTTCGATTGGATCGAAGTCAGCGGTGTTCAAACCGATCTCTTCAATCATGACTGGTGCCAGGTGAGGACCATAATAGGCGATCAACTCTCGCAACGCCTCCTTAGCCATATCGGTATCGTTCGACAAAGAGAACCAGACACATCCGGAAATATCTATTTCACGTACGTCTCTGTCTGCTCTTCGGGCACCAATGCTTATACTTTCAATCGCCCGAGTTGCGAACTCTGGTGGAAAAAGAGAAGGCAGTCCACCGTCTCCGATCTCCCCTATGAGCTCCAGCATCTTGAATCCGTGCGCTCCAATGTATATTGGAATCTTACCCCGTATCGGCTTGAACCTCAGATAAGCCTGTTGCGTCCAACGACCGAACTCATTGCCCTCAAATGCTGTGCGCCGATCTGCAATAAGGTTCCTCAGTATCTGGACTGTGTCCTTAACCCTCGTTAAGGGATGTCTTGACTGCAGGCCTATCCAGCTAAGAAACTCTGGGGCACCGGCACCGATTCCGAGAACTGCTCTACCAGCTGAGAGTTCGTCAAGTGTCACTATAGCCATCGCTATCTCAGCCGGATTCGTGGTGTAAGGATTCACTATGGCCGGGCCGACTCTTACTCGCTTGGTATTAGCCGCTATCGCTGATAGAACCACCCATGCATGACGCTTAAACAAATCGTGACAGTACCAAACGCAGTCGAACCCAGACTTCTCAGCCAACAATGCCAATTTGACTATTTGATCAACAGATCCTTGGTCACTGTTGAACCTAATTGCAAAGCGCAATCTGTCTTCCACCACAAATGTTCAACCATCCAACTTCAGTCGTTAGACCTCTACCATTCCTCGTGCCACAGTTTGCAGGACCAATTCGTCATCAAAGCTTAGCGGAGCTACGCGCCTTTTTCTATGACCTGGGGCCTCGGGCGCGTCGCAACGCCTAGATAGATTCTGATAATCTCTTCGTTGTTGAGAATTTCGCTTGGGCTACCCTCGTATGCTTTCTTGCCTTGGACGAGTACGCATCCTCGATCTGAAATTCGGAGAGCTCTTCTTGCATTCTGTTCCACGATAACCAGAGCTACTCCTTGGCGACGTATCTCCAAGATCCTCTCAAATACCTGTTCAGCCAAGTTCGGAGCGAGTGAAGACGTAGGCTCGTCCAGTAGCAACAATCTTGGCTTTCCCATCAATGCCCTCGCCAATGCCAGCATCTGACGTTCACCGCCGCTGAGTTTGCCGGCTTTCTGTCTTCTCCTATCCTCAAGAACGGGAAAGAGATTGAAGGCAGATTGCATGTCCTCTTTGACCTCTTCGCCGTCTTTCCTAGGCACAGCTCCCATCTCTAAGTTCTCTTCAACAGTCAAGGCGGAGAATATGTTACCCACCTGTGGTACGTAGCCTATCCCAATGTGCGCCATCCTGTCAGGTCTTGTTCCCGTGATCTCATTTCCTTCGTAGAATACATTCCCACTGAAGATCGTTGCAAGGCCGAAGACAGACTTTATCAACGTACTCTTTCCACTTCCGTTCGGCCCTATTAGGGCAACTATCTCCTTCCGCTTTACGTTAAAGGAGACCCCTTGAAGGACTGGGAGCTTGCCGTAGCCAGCGATCAACTTGGTTGTCTCTAACATCGTTTGACTCCTTTTTCATCAGCTTCCAAGGTAGAGTTCGGCAACTGTGGCACTTTCTAGAATCTCATTAGGAGTACCTTCGGCCAATATCTTCCCTCGATGCATCACATAGACGTAGTTCACGTACTCGAACAACACCTCAAGTCGATGCTCAATTATGAAGAAGGTTATGCTCGACTCTTCTCTCATACGCAACATCTGCTCGAATATTTCTCGAGCTTTGATTGGCGCTACTCCTGCTGTTGGCTCGTCAAGTAGAAGCATCTTGGGCTGCCCCATCAACGTTCTTCCGATCTCTAGGAGTTTCATCTGTCCCCCTGAAATCTCCGCTGCAGATTGTTTGAAGAGGTTCTTCATCGCTAGGCTGTTCAGCATTTGCCCCGCTTTCTTTGCCAGATCTATTTCTTGATCTATCCATACAGACCGGATGGGGGCGTTGTAGGGCTTCTCGCCAAGCTGGTTCTTGGTTGGAATCATCACATTGTCTAAGACGGTCATACCGAGGAAGAGCCTAGGATCCTGAAAGCTCTTCACCAGACCTCTACCGAATACTCTGTATGATGGAAGACCATCAATGCGCTTCCCTAGGAAGTAGATTTCACCTGAATCGGCCTTTTGGATGCCGGAAACGACATTAAAGAGAGTTGACTTACCGCTTCCATTTGGGCCAATGAGGCCTGTGAGAGAACCTCCCTTGACCGTGAGGGATACTTTATCTACCGCTCTTAGACCCTCGAAGCTCTTGACAACATCGACCAACCTGAGAATGTCGCTAACCCTTCATCACCTCATAGGCAGGTGTCCTTACAGGCCTTTCAGGGAGCAAGCCTTTCTGTCGGTGCATCAGTATGGTGATCATCAGAATTCCGACGAAGACGTACCTCACGTAATTGAACTCGATGAACGTGCTGTAGGTCCCTAATTCGACGGCCATCATCGCTGTGGCCCTATCTATGGCTGTCATGACGGCAGCGCCCACGACAGCACCCCTGTTATTCGCCATTCCACCCAGAACCATCATAACCCAGATGTCAAAGGTTCTGATTGGGATAAAATCGTCCGGTGTGATGAAGCCGATATGGTGAGCGTAGAGGGCTCCGGCCAACGCAGCTAAAGCCGAGCCAAGCGTTAGAACCTGGGCCCTAACAAGTTGAACATTCTTCCCTAGACTCATTGAGGCAATAGGGTCGTCTCTGACTGATTTCAGTAGCCTTCCAAACGGTGAATTCACAAGCCTATCCGCTAGCACGTAAACACTAAGAGCGACTGTGAGAATCAAACCTGCATACATCAAGCTCGCCTTAGTTGCATCGCCAACCCATCGGAATGGATTTGAAATTCCCGCCAGGCCTTGGTATCCGCCCACTATTGGAGGGTAACTTCGAACGATGATTCTGACGATCTCACCAGACACCAGTAGTACCATCGCAAGAAACCATTCCTCCCGGATGCGCAGAGCAGGATAAGAGAAAATGTACCCAGAGAATCCTCCAACAATCATTGCAAGAACCAAGGTCATGATGAATGTGACCGTCGTCTCAATAGGACGTGTAGAAGATATGGCGATCCTTATCTCAACGCCTTGAGGGCCGAGAGGATCAGTGACGGACATACCTGAAATCAAAGGCAGAACCCTTGAAGCCATCACTCCAGCAACAAACGCTCCAATGGCGAAGAAGGCTACCTTGCCAAAGTTGGGCTGCCCGCCATAGCCATACTCAAGGTTTAGGCTGATGGAAAGTATTGCGTAAATGCCGAAGAAGCTGGTGAATGTTATGACTAGCGAAATGATGTTAACCATCAAGTCTCGTTATCTCGATTTCTTGGTTTCAGCTTTGGGTGCATAGTTTTCGTAGGTAGGAGACCTATCAGCCCAGCAGGCCTCATCATAAGCACGGTCACGATGATGGCGAAAGAGATGATAGGCTTGTAGGTGAACTCTAGGCCAGTGAATCTGTTCACCATCTCCATCAGCAGGTTCTCCGACAAACCGACGATGAAACCGCCTGCGATTGCACCTGTAAAGCTAGTCAAGCCGCCGAGAACCACAGCCGCAAACACGGATAGCAGAGCCGTCCAACCTACGTAAGGCGTAGCGTAATAGAGTATTGCCCATAGAGAGCCTGCTACGCCAGCCAAGCCTCCGGCTATGATCCATGCGAAGTCGTGAACCCTTTCTAGATCTATGCCAGTTACGAGAGATAGAGTCAGGTCATTTGCTACGGCCCTCATCATCTTCCCCGCCTTTGTTCGATGCAGTAGGAAATGCAGAACGAGGACCAGAAGAATCGCGGTGGGCAGTGACCAAACGAATACACTAAGCACCGGAGTTTCACCTACTGTAAACGCGACAGTCAACGGTATCTTTGGCTTGATCTGCAGCATCCCAGCGGATCCGGCCCAAACTAGCAGTACGTATCTAATGGTCAAGCCTAGCGCAAATGAAGCCAAGACGATCGTATACATCGTTGCGCCCCTTCTCCTCATGGGCCTATAGACAGCGCGATGGCAGATGAAGGCGACACTGGCCGTTACAGAGAAAGCTAAAGCCAGAGCCAAAGTCACATGATCACAAGCTAAGCCTGACAATACAGCCACGTACGCACCTACTGTGATCAACTCGGCGTGAGCAAAGTTAGGCAGTCTAACGACAGCAATAGTCATAGTCAAACCCAGAGCCATCAATGTATAGAGGCTACCTATCAAAATGGATCTGACTAAGGAGTCAACAACCCATGCAAGCAAGATGGATCACTCAAATCACTCTCCTCTCCTGTATAAAGGCAGTCTACTCAAGAACAGGAGTGTTGAGGGAAAGAAAGAGGGGGTTTGCAGGCTAAGGTGTGAGCCAGCTTATCTTACCCGTTGACCCGTCAAAGGTGCCTACGAGCTCAAATTTGTAGGCCGGTGACACTCTATAGATTCCGAAGTACGCTATGGCTTGATCGCCGTTCAGATCAAGGTAAGTCTGCACCGTGACTCCTATGAATCGGCTCGCAACAGTAGGAAGGACACCTGCGATAGCTTTGCCATCATACTTCCCTGCGACCAAAATAGACCATGCGGCAATATAGGTGGCGTCATAGGCGCCGTCGGAGTATGGAAGAGGCTCTCTGCCATATTTCTGCTTGAAAGCGTTCGGAAAGCTTGGTGTGAGTGGGTTTCCTGGCGTGTAGAATGAGGTCACCGTGAATTTGACCGCAGCTAGGAAATCTCCGGTCTCTTTTGATGTTTCTGGAGGCAAGAGCTTGTATGATTTCAAATTCTCGATTCCGTACCAGCGAACGCTTTTCAGCACAGGACTTACTTGGGCATGTGGAAGCCACTTTAGAGCCTCTCCTTCCCAAGCGACGAAAAGCACTGCGGTCTTACCTGTCTTCTGCGCATCAGAGACCAGTGATATTAGCTTCGAAACCTCACTAGAGTAGTCTGGTTGATCTGGTGCGAACTTCAGTGGAATGGACTTGCCACCCATCTCCGAGAATCTCTTGCTGAAAATTTCCCATATGCCAACGCCGAACGTATCATCTCTGTATGCAACGACAACATTCTGACATCCCTCCACAGAGGCCGCTTGTGCAAGCGCCAAGCCTTGGTAGTTATCAGGCGGATCCACAACCCTAAAGACAAAATCGCCTGGGATGGCTGCTGCAAGCCCCGTAGATGCAGGGCATAGCAGCACGATACTATTTGCGTCCGAGAAGTCTTTGGCGCCTAGAACTTCAGAAGTTGTCAGTGGACCCACTATTATCTGCACTCGTTTTGTCTCATAGAGCGTTCGGACAGCCTTTGCTGCACCTAGCGCGGTTGTTTCAGTGTCAGCAGATGCAATTTCGAAGGTTACGGTGGAGCCGGACTTGGCAAGCAGACCGTTTATTTCATCCACGGCTAAGATTACCGAGTCCCTAAAATCCTTGCCATAGCTTGCAAGCGGGCCGCTGAATGGAAGCGCGACGCCTATCACGTACGTTACCTTCTGTGGTGCAACTGTTACCGTAACCGTTTTCGGGAGAGTTACTGGAACCGTGGTACCGCCATAGTAGTAGCCGGTGCCGAATCCCAGTATGAGGAGAATAATGGCGGTCGCGGCGGAAACAGTAATCCCTATCTGTTTGCGCCCACTCATATATCCCTGCCCTCCTGCTTCTCTGCGGCCAGAATGTGAATTCCTCTGTACTGAGGCCTCACACACGGTGGAGGTGGGGAAGCCACAGAAGCATAATATACGCCTATTGCAACGACGCTGAGAGTAGTCACAATGGGGGGGATAGTTGTCAGCCGAGAAATCCCTTTCAACTTGTTTCTTTTCACGGTTGCTTTCGCGATTCTTCTTTCGCGACTAGCAGGAGCTGTTGCTCCAAACGTTAACACCGGTCATCGATTCATCCTCCGATGTCCCGCCACTGTAGCGCAGCCAGTTCATATTTAACGATTACGCAAGAAACCGATGCGTCATCGCCCACCCTAGTCCGAGCAGGATGCGTCTGAGGCCAAATCAAGGACCTGCCACCGACTGCTTGCCTAGTTCAGAGCATAAGTGATCAAGTCCTGACCCGCGTCATCAAGATCTTAA
>Ga0315306_10000457_pt1 | contig 19652 bp, 19 predicted proteins | sample TDP1_MG_FD_203803 | JGI IMG/M metagenome (GOLD analysis project Ga0315306, IMG submission 203803) | Freshwater sediment microbial communities from Lake Towuti, South Sulawesi, Indonesia - TDP1 | ecosystem: Environmental > Aquatic > Freshwater > Lake > Sediment | place: Indonesia: South Sulawesi... | reverse complement strand
CATGTGCGCCGTATACAAGTGACTCTCAAACATATCTTCAGTAATAGCCTCAGAATCCAAATCACCATTTTCAATCTTCTGCGCAATCTGCTTAGCAGCATCAACAATTTCAGCTCTGCCACCATACGCCAAAGCCACATTCAAAAAATGCTCATCATAACCCTTAGTAGCCTGCTCCACCTCCCAAATGAGCTGCTGAATACCCTTAGGCAAAAGCCCCAACCTCCCAATAACCTTCACCCTCACCTTGTTCTTGTGAATACGCTCATCAGTCAAAATTTCCCGCAGCTTTTCCTCAGCAATCCGCATAACCTCATCCACCTCTTCCTTAGGACGCTGAAAGTTTTCAGTTGAAAACGCATAGATAGTAACCGACTTCACATTCAAGTCTAAGCACCAATCAAGCAAATGACGAACCTTTTCAGCGCCAAACTGATGCCCCATCCAAGAGTTAAGCGCCCGCTCAGTTGCCCACCTGCGATTTCCATCCAAAATTATAGCTATGTGCTCAGGTTTGTTTCCATTCTTCACCTGATACCTCAACCACTTCTCATATAGTTTGTAAACACCAACAGCCGACAACACAGTTTTAAGCATTCTTCAGCCTCGAAACCTCGCTTTCTCCAAAGCATGTGCACATGTGCACTCACGTTTCGTTGGTAAATGCTTAACTGTCTCTCTTAAAACTTGCTGAAGAATCGGAGCAGTCTTCCTCGCCACCTTTACGAGTTCTTCAGCTGTAAGTCTTTTCTGCATCCCCGCCGCCATGTTAGTCACGAAGCATACAGTTGCATAACACATTTCTAACTCTCGGGCTAACACAGCTTCCGGCATAGCGGTCATACCCACAACATCACAGCCCATTCGAACAAACATTCGGATCTCAGCGGGTGTTTCTAAACGTGGGCCTTCGGTGCAAACCAAAACCGCGCGATCCACCAATCTTAGACCTATGCCCTTTGCCGATTTAATTAATGCAGATCGAATCTCGGGACAGAAAATTTGAGAAACGTCCACATGTGTAACTGGTTCATCGTCGTAAAATGTGGATTGCCGAGACTTAGTGAAGTCAACCAAATCGTGTGGAACCACAAGGTCGCTGGGCTTTATTTTCCGATTTATGGCACCAACGGCATTTGTGGCTAAAATGCGTTTGACACCTATGTGGTGCAAAGCGTAGATGTTGGCTCGATAATTAACCTTATGCGGCGGAACCCCATGATGAACTCCGTGACGTGGCATAAACGCAACCGTTTTTCCATCAATTTCACCTATGAAAATCGGGGGCGCGAGTCCGTATGGAGTCCCTTTTATAATCTGCTCTGGATAGTTTAACAGTTTTTCCTGTCCAGTTCCACCTATTATAGCGATTTCAGCCTTCCTCAACTTTTCTGTCTTTCTCCCTGAAAAAACTCGCGTATTGCCTATGCAGAAGAGAAGTGAAAAGAACAGAGGCCACAGCCAGAACTATACCCACAATTATGGAGAAGACCAACGTGTCGTATGGCAGTTTGGGTTCAATAAGTATCTGAGACGCTTGATAGAAGATATGCGATGACCACACCACCACAACCATAATATCGGCTGTGCGCAACAACCTACTATCGTGTTCAAAGAACCAGTGCATGGCTCTTCCAAAAAGCACGATGTTAATACCCGCAATAATAAGGAATACGGACTGAGAAAGGAAATAGCCGAGGAGTTTTGGAAGCATAACGATCCATTGACCTGGATATATAAGGGGTGGTTGTACACTTGAGGCAAAATCTGACGTTAAGTCGAACCCTAGATAAACGCCGATTCCGATGAGCAGAAAACCTGCCAAAGCTGCAAAACCCGTTATTAAACTGGGAAATGGTGGTGGCGAATACTCTTGAACCCACACGTAAAAGTTGCGAGCCGCTTTGTCAAGCATAAATCCTTTGACTACAAGGTAGGAGCCCAACACTATTAAGAAGGCAATCCACGAGTAACCCGTCCAGTTCAGCATGGTTAAGACGCCTAAAACTATCAGTAATAGTCCAGGCAAGCCCAGCGCCATTCGAGCGTACCTTGGATTTTCAAAAAGCATTTTTAGGTAACGAGAAAACAACCACACGGTTTCCTCTATAGATTCACTGTGACGCACAGTTACTCTTCGAACTGAAGTCACTGGCACCCTAGACTGAACCAGCGGCAAAATAGCAGCATCTGAGAATCCATCTGTGACCAAGACGACCTCGCTGGCTTGAAAAGTCTTCAAAACCTCGGTCAGTTCAGACACAAGCTCTTTATCGGCGCCCACGCCGCCCAATTCGGAGCCTGCAATGGTTGCTATCTGACATTCTGCGTGTGACTCCTCACCGGCTGTGCTCTCCTTCAAGTGGTCATAAATTTTGACAGCTTCAAAAATTGCGTTGGCGTCTGGTTCCTCTGGGTCCCTTAGCGCCAGAGTGACCGCTGCGTTTATGTTTTCTTCTCTTCCAAGTATTGGCGTCTTCACTCCGGCTTTTACGCCTAAGTCGTCGTCTCTGTCAACACAGAGAACAAGAGTGCGCTCTGCCGCCGAAACATCCTTTACTGACACACTAATACACTCAACGCTTGTTTATGCTCACTGGCACTTTAATTTTATGAATTGTGCTTCTTTAATGTTCTGTTACACGGCTCCCTGCTCTGCGAGGAGTTGGAACTCTTCCCAAGTCAGCTTCTCACCGCGTTTCATTTTTTCATGGGCTTTTTTAACTACTTCTTCTCGCAGTTCTTGCTGTCTCTTGGCTTGTTGTTCCTCATCTTTCTGTTTGATTTCTAGTTTGAGAGAATTGATTTGTTCGAGGACTTCCAAAAACTTCTGATGCACTTCGTTGGCTTTTTGTCGAAATTCCACGTGTTTCTGATGGGCAGCGTCTGCCTCTGACTTGAGGTTTTGCGCCTTGGTTAGCAATTCAAGCATCTGTTTATGGAACTCTTGACCTTGCTCTGCAAGTTTTGCAAGTGCCTCGTGATGAAGTTTGGCTTTTGTTGCCAACGCCTTTTCTTCTGTTCGCAGTTCAATGAGTGTATCATTCAATTCCTGTATTTGCTTGTGAATAGTGCGCTGACTTTCGAGAATTCGAATCTGATCAACAAACACCTTTTCTTCTTTTACAGGCATTGAAGTTGTTTGAATCTTCCACTCAAGACTGTCAATGTCTTTTTGAATGTCAATCATTGGTCGAGATGGTTTCTTTTTCATGGCAACTTGCATTTTTTCCTTGATTTTTGAGATTTGAGCGCGTTTTTCTTTCTGTTCGCTTTTAGCCTGTTCTCGCAGACCCTTTAGTTCTTTCACTTTTTGGTTTATGTCGTCTCTTTTTTCCTTGAGATGTTTTGCCTCAGCTCGCAGTGTCTTGATTTGCTCGTGGATAGCATTTCTTTTCTCAGCCCAGACTCTTGCCTCGTTGTTTAATTTGTCACGTTCTTGTTTTAATTCGTTCAATTCTCGGTTGAGTTCCTCGATTTTCAGTGTAGTAGACTCGGACAATCTTACTCCTCTCTGTTTTTGTGAGGTTTAGTCCACTCCATAACCTGTTGAATGAAAGCTTTTCCCTCTGTAGACGAGAAAACGGGAAGATTCCAGTTTTCTATAACGCGCCAGCGTGTCACCGTGTGGTTTTCTAATTGTTTTCGGTAAGGGTGTCTATGTATAAGGATGCCTCTTCTTTGCCAAACGGGTGTTTTAGCCAAGTTAACGCCGTGTTGAAAGAGAAGTTGATGTAACTCTTCGGTTTTTAAGCCTTTCAGTTTTTTAGCTGCGTCTTTTGGTTTGTGTCCCAGTTTGCGTAGTAGCCAGTAAGCGTAGGCGTTGTTGTGGTTTCGCCAAGCGTCTAATTGTCGCCATGTCAAGTATTCGACGCTCTTTTCTTGGGGTAAAATGATTATTCGAGAATCGAAAGCCACAGTTAAGGGTTTGTCGAAGAGTTTGAGAGCGTTCAGCGAGAAGGCGCTTGAAACAATTCCAGCTAAAACAGAATTTATTTTTTCAACTCTTCGATTAAAGGGGGCTTCATATGCAAAGAGCACGTTGACTTCATCGCTAGCTACGTAAATCAGCGTTGGGCTTAGATTTTCTTGAAATATGGTTTTTCCAGATTTTACTAGGCATTTGGCGAATTTTTTGTCGAAAGGCTTCTCAGCCTTAAGTTTTTCTGAGACTGCTTGAAATCGTCTTCCGTTGAGGCGGATGAAGAAGGGAGTTTCAAGCGGGATTTGAAGTTTGGAGAACACTTCGCTTTTGGTTTGGATTGTGTTAAACGGGTCATTCGAGTATGATTCTGGCATCGACGGTTTTTGCTCCCTTTTCGTAAACCATTATTGGGTTGAGGTCGAGTTCCTTTATCTCTTGGTGGTCTATGACCAGTTTCGACGTGTTTAAGAGTATGTTTACGATGGCGTCGATGTCGGCTGGCGGCTGCCCTCTGTAGCCCCTAAGAATGGGGTAAGCCTTCACTTCAGTTATCATTTCTCTAGCGTCAGATTCATTTATCGGTGCGATTCGGAAGGTCACATCTTTCAAAACTTCCACAAATATGCCGCCGAGTCCAAACATGAGGGCTGGACCAAACTGTGGGTCTTTGGTGGCGCCAACAATAACTTCAGTTGACTGAGGAGCCATTTCCTGAACCAGCACGCCCACAATTTTGGCGTTTGGCTTGTGCCTCTTGACGTTTTTTAAAATTTTTTCATAGGCGTCCTTAACCTCACTAGGGCTTTTCAAGTTGAGTACAACTCCGCCCACGTCGAATTTGTGGATGATGTCGGGTGAAACAATCTTGAGAACAACAGGATAGCCTATTCCTTCAGCGAATTTGACAGCCTCTTCAGGTGTGCCTGCAACCTTGAAGCGTGTGACTGGTATGCCATACTCCATGCACACCATTTTCGCCTCAGGCTCAAGCAAGTAACTTCTTCCCTCTTTTTTGGCTTGAGTGAATACGTTTAGGGATTTTTCCATTTTGAAATCAGCAACCATTAGGAACAGTTCTTTCATAACTTTGTGTGTCTAAATTTTAAACTCTGCGGTTGAAACTGCTAATATTTGTGTTTGGTAGCTAACTTTGTACTTTACACATATAGCCACATGATTGTTTCATTTGGCTTCAATCTGTAGATATCAGCGCCTACTTCTCCGTCTCTCCATTCTTTCGAATTTGCATCCCAATATTTCCACCACCAATAATGCATTTGTGTTGTGGGAAGACCATTTATTGCATCGATGAATGTAGCTTGATATTGAGGCCAATACGTAGATTGAACCACAGCAACCCTTTCTGTGGCATTCAACAGGGTGGCACCTTGTGGCACTAGAGTGTTGTTATGCCAAACCTTGGTTCCTCTTTTGCCGTAATCGATTAGTATGTTTACTCTCATTGTTACTGCATTGTATTCGCGCAGGAGGCTATCGTATTCTTGGAAACGCAGATAATAGTAGCCAAACAGATTTGTTGTTGAAGCCGCCCAAACCAGCGTGGCTAACGTTACGAACGCAAGGGTTCTTTTTTCAACCAAACACCAACACCACCCAAGAGGTTGTTTAAAGCATTCATGAGAGGAAGGAAGACAACTCCAAACACTACGGTGTTAGAAACCACATGTATCAGGGAAAAAGGCGCACCCCAAGCCAGAGCGGAAAACAACGCCAAATGAGAGGGAGTTCCTGCAATTACAAAAGAAACAGCCACTCCAATATTAGTAATAACATCAAACAAGAGGGCGATAAGAGCGCCCAAAACACCTGCCTCAACAAAAAACCTAGTTTCGGTCAGATTTGGCAGGTATCGTCGATAAATGCCCCCAGCTATACCAGCAATTGCCATTCCCGCCATTTGAAACGGCATAAGTAAACCAGCAACCCCCCAAGGCGACAAAAAACCATTAACAAACATAACAAGACCCCCGCAAAGCACACCAGCAACCGAGCCAAACATTACACCTGCAACAAAAGTTAGCAATGAAGTAAACTCTACATTTGGAGGCCTGGGAAGCAACTGAATAACTGAACCCATAGCAACGAAAACACTAAACAAAGCCGCTTTCTGAACACTTGAAATGCTGGGTGACGGCATAAGCTATTGGTTGGATTATCCATCCATATAAGATTTTCGCTACACGCTCAGTTGTGGTCGGGCGGGCAGGATTTGAACCTGCGACACACCGGTTTCTGCTTTTGACCGGCCTATTTTCTGGTTGTGTGCTTGATAGGCTGGGTGACACCCACTGCGTGAGTAGGCGTCTACAGCGTCTCCACCACGCTATGCTTAAACGTGGTTCGGAAGCTCTACCAAGCTGAGCTACCGCCCGTTGCCCGACCAAATCTTTACTGAATAAAAATTGTTGATTTATACGTTTCGCATGTTGGGTATTAATTTATTATCCGAAAGTTTTGCTCATCCTTTCGCAGGCTTCTTCTATCTTCTCTTTCGGTTGGGTTAGCGAGAATCGGACATAATTTTCTCCATACTTTCCAAATCCTATGCCTGGCGTTACTACTACGCCCACATCAAGCAATTTTTTCGCAAATTCCATTGAATTACATTTACAGTTCAGCCAAACGTAAAATGTGCCTTTCGGTTTGTTGCATTTAAAGCCCATGGAAGCCAAGCATTTAACCAATGTATCCCTTCTTTCTCTATACGTTTGATTGTTCTTTTCCAAGAATTCTGGCTGTGTGTCACTTTCATAGGTCTCTAATGCTTTTGTTGCCACCTTTTGGATGTAAACAGGGGGTCCTGAATCTATCTGTGACTTGACTTTCGTAAGTCCGCTTATTAATTGCTTGTTTCCAACAGCAAAGGCTATTCTATCGCCAGTCATGTTAAACGTCTTTGAGCATGAATGGAACTCTATGGCAACTTCCATAGCGCCCTCAACTTCAAGAATGCTTGGCGCCTTGTATCCATCGAAGGTTATCTCCGAATAAGCGTTGTCATAACATACGACTAGGTTATTTTCCTCTGCGAATTCAACAATTTGTTTAAGAAATGCCTCATCCACTGTGGCACCTGTTGGATTGTTGGGATAATTTAAAAACATCATCTTAGAATTTTCTCCTTTGACCGCTTCAAGGCTAGGTTTAAAGCCGTTTTCTTCAAGTAATGGCATCGCAACGGGTACGCCATCGCTTAGCAATGTACTACCATTCGCATACACTGGATAGGCAGGGTCAGGCACCAGAACGTGATCGCCAGGATTTATGAAGGCTCTTGCAATATTGGCGATTCCTTCCTTTGAGCCGATTAAGGCAATAACCTCGGTCTCAGGGTTCACATCGATATGGAATCTTTTTTTGTACCAATTTGCAACTGCTTGTCTGAAGCTTTGTTCACCTTGGCTGAATGAATAATTGTGATTTTTCGGGTTCGCTACTTCTTCTCGGAGGACGTCTAATACAAAAGGAGGCGGAGGAAGATCAGGATCGCCTATGCTTAAGGAGATGAGGTCTATGCCCTGATTTTTCTTTTCGGTTATAAGTTTCTCCATTTCGGCGAATACGTACGGTGGAAGCTTCTTTATTCTATGGGCGAATTCAATGTTCATTTCTTTTTCCTCAAAACAGTTTTCCCTCAAAAATTTTTTCAGCTGGTCCTGTCATAAAGAGGCTTCCTGAATATTCAATTTCTAAATCTCCGCCTAGCAAATGAACCGTCGATTTGTTACTAATCTTTTTTAGTATGTTTCCAGCCGCTACGCTTGCACAGGCTCCTGTGCCACAAGCAAAAGTTTCACCACATCCTCTCTCCCATACGCGGAGGCTTAACTCATTCTTATTCAAAACCTGCGCGAACTCCACATTAACCCTCTGTGGAAAAAGAGCGTGATTCTCAATTTTTGGACCTATCTGCTGTACGGGAAAGCTCTCCACGTTATCAACAAAGACGACGCAGTGGGGGTTTCCCACAGAAAGGCAAGTTATCTTGAATTTTTCTCCGTTGATTTCCAAATCCTCATTTATGCATGTACCTTGTCCGAGCATAGGAATGCTGTTTCTATCCAGAGCAGGCGCTCCCATGTCCACTCTTACGGCGTTGACCTCTCCATTCTCCATGGTTAGCCAAGTTTCTTTTATTCCAGCCAAGGTTTCCACTTTTAATTGATTTTTTCTTGCCACATTGTTTTCGTAACAGTATTTTACGAAGCATCGGATTCCATTACCACACATTTCAGCTTCGCTTCCATCAGAGTTGAAAATTCTCATTTTCACGTCTGCTATGTTCGAGTTATATAAGAGGAGAAGTCCATCTGCTCCCACTGATAACCTTCTTCTGCAGAGCCTTTGGGCTAACTCACTTGTCGCATCTTCTACTATTTTTCCATCTCTGTTGTCGATGACGATATAGTCGTTTCCTAATCCATGCATTTTCCAAAATTTTATTTCAGCCACTCTGCAACCCTCTGACCAGCTAATAAATCATCGAAATTTTCTCTCTGCCTAATCAGCCCATACTTGCCATTCTTGACCAGAACCTCTGCCGCCCTCAGCCTAGAATTATATTGCGAACTCATGGAATATCCATATGCCCCAGAATTTAACACTGCTAGTAGGTCGCCCTCTCGGATGCTTGGCATCTTCCTATCTCTAGCTAAAATGTCGCCTGACTCGCAGATGGGTCCCGCCACATCATAGGTTTCCTCCTCTGGGAAGCCCACCTTATTCGCGACGAGTATGTGGTGGTATGACCCATACATGGTTGGTCTTATCAAAGTGTTAAATCCAGCGTCAGCCCCAACAAATTTTCTGAATGGCGTAGTTTTCACAGTGTTTACGGTAGTTAAGAGAATTCCAGCATCACAGATTATATATCTCCCTGGTTCCACGCAGAAAAAGGGCTCCCTGAAACCATATTCATCGATTCTTTTTTGGAACAGACCGAGAACCTTATCGGAGAAGAGATCCAGATCCAGCTCTTTCTCTTCGGATTTGTAAGGTACTCCAAGCCCGCCGCCCATGTCAACAAACTCAAAATCAGCTCCTGTTTGATCATGAATCCTTTTTGCGATGTTCAGAAGCTTGTCAATGGCTAAAATGAAAGGGTCGATAGTTAGGATGCCGGATCCAATGTGCATGTGTATGCCAAACTGTTTTACACCAGCCTTTCTTGCTGTTTTATACGCTTTTATGGCGTCTTCCTCCCACAACCCGAACTTTGAATCCTTGCCAGCTGTAACGCAGTGATCGTGATGCCCAGCTCCGATCTCAGGGTTTATCCTAACAGACAAGAGGTTAGGCACCGCCATCTTGAGCAATCTATTTAGTTGAGATAGGGAATCTATGTTGATGGCAACATTGGATTTTAGCAAAGACTTTAACTCGTCGTTTCTAACGCTTGTTCCCGTGAATAATATTCGCTCTGGAGAGAAGCCAGCTTTTAAGGCTAAAAATACTTCTCCAAGACTAACGGTGTCTACATATGCGCCTTCATTTTCTAAGATTCCTAATACGGATATGTTTGCATTCGCTTTTGCAGCGTAATAGATTCTGACTTTTTGATAGTTACGAATCAATGCATCACGGATACGTCGATAGTTTTCCCTGATTCTCGTTTCACTAATTACGTACAATGGCGTGTCAAATTTTTCTGCGAGTTCGATGGTTGAAACACCATCGATGTATAACTCTCTGTTTTTATTCTCAAATGTTTTAGGGAGCATCATCACTTGTTTTCCAACCGTCAGCTGAGACCCAAGACATCTTCCATGCTGTAAATTTTCTTTTCATCCTGCTTGCAAATCCATTCTGCAGCGTATAAGGCGCCTTGAGCAAATACGCTTCTTGAAAAGGCAGTGTGCTCTATTTTCAGCATTTCATGGGGACCAGCCACGATCAAGTCATGTATGCCGGGGATGCCTCCAACCCTCAACGAGGAGACTTCAAGCTCCTGAGTTGCTCTTGGGCTTATGCCTTCTCTGCCATAGACAACTTTAGAATAGTTTCTCATCGTTGAGATTATTTCGCCGAGTTTTTTTGCCGTTCCGCTGGGAGCATCTTTCTTTCCAATGTGGTGAATCTCCGTTACACTGAAGTTGTATTCAGGTGGGAATGCTCTTAGAATCTGGGTTAACTTGAAGAGAACGTTTACGCCCATGGCAAAGTTTGGTGAAAAAACAGCTGGAACCTTGCCTGAAACTGCATCTTCAATTTTCTTCCTTTGCTCCTCGGTGAAACCTGTTGTTCCTAGGACTATTCTCTTTCCTAGATTGGCAACTACAGGGATATTGAGAACCTCTGCGTCTGGCGTTGTAAAGGTCATGTAAACGTCTGCATCTTTGACGGCTTCATCTAGTTTGGTAGGTTCCACTACCCTGATGTCTGAGTCGCAAATTCCAATTTCTCTTAAGCTTTTTCCTATGTTAACATCGTCGGAAGCAGCAACTGCTCCAACTATCTGAAAATTTTTGCCCACTGCTTCTTTAATGACTGTGCTTCCCATTCTGCCCGTGGCGCCAGCTACACAAATCTTAACCATAGTAGAGTCCCTGCCAAAATGTTTCTTCATACAATCTTTTGCTGAGGTCTACATCGAAGAATTCTTCCACTGGTTTAAGTATCTCCGGATTGTTTTCGTACACTTTCTTCGCGTTTGCTAATACGACTTCTAGACCATTTCTTGTCATTTTTCCTAAAGGTTGCCTACATGGACCGCAGGGCATGCCCAATATGCTCATCAAAGTTTTGTAGGGTAAGGGGTTTCTAGCTTTGCAGGCTACGGAACCAAAAGGCGTTTGTTCATCTGTTTTCACCGTAACTAGGGAGAAGAGAGGCTGAAGCACCTCGCAAAGCTTGGAGGCTTCCGTAATGTTTCTATCAAGGATATGTTGAACCATGTTCTGCACGGCTCTAGGCGCAACATTTGATGTAACCGAGACCACACCACTTGCCAGAATTTCAGGAGATGTCATCATAGTGTACGTTTTATCATCATCCCCCGAAAGGATGTCAAAATCGTCACCGCAAAGTTTCCTAGTTAATTTCATATTTTCTAGGTTTCCAGTAGCTTCCTTCACAGCTCTCACGTTAGAAAATTGCGAGTGAAGAGTGGCGAGGTCTTGAGGCACAAGCTGCGTTCCGGTCCTGCCTGGAATCACGTATGGGATAACTTGAATTTCTGGAAAACGCTTGGCGATGGGTTCGATGTATTCCTTTCTTATTTCAAGTGAGCTGGGTCCGTTGTAGTATGGGTCTACAAGTAGAATGCATCTTATTCCAGCGTTCCATGCATGCTCTGTGGCTTCTATGGCTTCTTGTGTTGCGTTGCTTCCTGTTCCTGCTATTGTTAAGCATTGTCCAGCAATGTATTCGTGAATTTTCTCAGTAACCTTATTGTGTTCATCCCAATTCAATGTGGGGCTTTCTCCAGTTGTTCCAACAGCGAGGATTCCTTTAACGCCTTCCCTGACCTGAAATTCAACTAGACTTCGCAAACTGTCGTAATCTATTTCAAAGTTCTTTTTTATGGGAGTTACCAGTGCAGTATAGCAACCACGGAACATTTCACCTATCACCTATTTTCACCTTATTTTGATGGCTAAGATGTTGCAGAAAGCATATTTAAATTTTCCGCTTTCTTTAATTTTTTTTCGAAAATCGTAGTTTTACAATCTCATTTTATGAGAAACACGAATGTGATAGAACATAAACTTGACAGTATCGTGCGCACGAAAGAAGGGAGTTATCGGGAGATGTCTGCAATGGTCGTCGGTTAAAGCTTTATTTAGTGCGGATTTAATTCATAGACGAGGTGTCATTGGACATGGTTGACCACACAATCGTGCACTTTGAAATACCTGCTGACGATGTTCAGAAACTGATCAAGTTTTACAGTGAACTCTTCGGATGGAAAATACAGAAGACTCCTGGTCCCGTGGAATACTGGAGCATTGAGACTGTCCCTGTTAACAAGAAAGGTGAGCCTATCAGACCAGGAGTTAACGGAGGAATGATGAAGAGGCAAAACCCAGAACATAAACCAGTCAATTACATCTTAGTGGAGTCAGTAGATGAATACATCAAGAAAATCGAGGCTCTAGGCGGCAAAGTCATCGTTCCTAAAATGGAAGTTCCGGGGATAGGTTGGTGGGCTCTAGCTCTTGACCCAGAGGGCAATCAGTTCGCCATCTTAGAAAGCATGTAAACTAGGAAATGGCAATGTCAACCAAACTCCTGTACCTATATGATAGTTATTTAAAAGAATTTGAAGCAAAAATCCAGCAGGCTACAGGAAATCAAGTAACACTGGATCAAACAGCTTTCCATCCATTAACAGGCGGCGTAGCCTATGACATAGGATACTTGACCAAGGGAAATATGGAGTATAAAGTTGTGAGGGTGGAGATAAACAAAGAAACAAAAGAAATAATTCACATGTTTGAAGAAAAAACCGACCTAAACCAAGGAGACCTCGTCAAGGGAACATTAGACTGGGAAAGAAGATACAGATTAATGCGACTCCACACGGCAGCACACCTACTAGCAGCCATAATGTATAGAGACTACAACGCATTGATAACAGGGGGACAAGTTGACTATGAACATGCAAAATTGGACTTCAACCTTCCAAAAACCGACAGAGAAATTTTTGAAGCCGCTGTTGAAAAAGCCACTGAAGAGGCAAGCAAAAGCATTCAATTAAAAATATATTTTCTGGCAAGGGACGACGCATTGAAAATGCCTGGTATAGTAAAACTAGCTGAAAGAATGCCCCCACAAGAAAAAGAATTGAGGATAGTGGAAATACCAGGCATCGATTTGCAAGCCGACGGAGGGCCTCATGTCAAAAACACCAACGAAATAGGTGAAATACTTCTCTTAAAAATAGAAAACAAGGGGAAAAACCAAAGAAGAATATATTTCGACGTAAAATAGACACATAATTGCGCACGCTGTTGAATGGGCCGGTAGTTCAGTGGTATGAACGCCTGATTCGCAATCAGGAGGTCGCGGGTTCAAATCCCGCCCGGTCCACATTTTTCCCTTCCCCATCTTTTTCACGTGAAGACAACTTTTATCTATGCCGTTATAATTGAAGGCTTTACAGCCAAGTGTGGAAAACCTCAAAATGAGCACAACCACTACTAAACGAACGTCACTTGAGAGATTTCGCCTCAAAAAAGCACTGGAGAAACTGTCTAAAAAAGAGGGAAGAGGAACCGAACTCGTTTCTTTATATGTTCCGCCGGGCCGCCAAATAGGCGAGGTCATGTCCATGCTACGGCAAGAGTATGGCACAGCGTCTAACATCAAATCGGATACCACGCGCAAAAACGTTCAAGACGCCATCACAAAGGTTCAGCAGCGCCTAAAACTCTTCAAAGAAGTGCCCAAAAAAGGCTTAGTCATCTTCGCTGGCGCTATTCCTCAAAATGGACCTGGAAGCGAACGCATGGAAACCTATGTTGTAACGCCGCCAGAACCAATTAACATCTATCTGTACCGATGCGACCCCAAGTTTCACACAGAATACTTAGAAGAACAACTGAAAGAAAAAGAAACCTACGGCATAATGGTCTTAGATGCAAACGCTACAACATTAGCCACACTTGAAGGCAACCGCCTACAAATAGTACGCCAAGAAACTTCAGGTGTGCCAGGCAAACACCGTGCAGGCGGTCAATCGGCGCGTCGATTTGAACGCCTAAGAGACGCCCAGTTGTTGAGTTATTTTAAACGCGTGGGCGGACATGCCAACGAGATTTTTCTGTCCATACCAAACTTGAAAGGTTTAATAATTGGTGGACCCGGACCTACCAAATACGATTTTGAGAAAGGCGACTTCTTGAACTACATGCTCAAGGATAAGATACTTGACACAGTAGATACAGCGTACACGGAAGAGCAAGGAGTAGAAGAGGTTGTTGAAAGAGCCCCAGAAATCTTGAAGAAAGTGCGCTACGTGGAAGAAAAAAAAGTTGTGCAAGAATTTCTCTATGAAATCGGACACGACACAGGCTTAGCCACCTACGGCGAAAAAGAAGTGAAAAGAGCCCTAGAAACAGGCGCAGTCAAAACCCTCCTACTTTCTGAAGGACTCAACATAGTCCGAGTTTCAGTGAAATGCAACACATGTGGCTATGAGAAACAAGAAACTATGAAGGAACAGGCGCTTCCACCGTTCGAACAGAGCCTAGTGGGTCAACCCTGCCCAAACTGTAAGGCGCCGTCTCTTGGAGTTATAGACATGCAAGACCTAATCGAGGACTACGCTGAACTGGCAGAAAAAGTGGACGCTAACGTTGAAATCGTTTCAACAGAGACAGAAGAGGGGCAGATGTTGAAAAACTCGTTTGGCGGCATCGCCGCTGTTTTACGCTTCAAGTTACAAGATTAGTATTCGGCTACAAATCGTATGCCAGAATAACCTTGAACCTCTCTTCCGTCGCCACTCTTAGCTAAAATGGTCATTTTCTGTGTTTTACATGTTCCTTCAATGTCTTTTACGGCTTGGTTCAAGACATGGGCGCTCTTTTGTGTTCCAGCATAAATCGTCAGTTTTTTGATAGGCGTGTTTAGAGACATCCTTCGCTCGGCTTTGTCTCGTCTCACTTCTTCAATAACCGCCACAACGAGGTCGCCGTATTTCTCAGCCTCTTCGTTGATTAAGTTTTTGTGTGGTTTTGGCCAAGGAGAAACATGAATGCTCCTATGTTTCAAATCGTCAGCGTACATGGTCTGGTAGATTTCTTCTGTCATGTGAGGCGCGATTGGTGCCAACAACTGGAGGGTTCTGTAAATAGCTGTATAAAGAGCGTGCTGTGCAGCTGTTCTCTTTGCCTTACCGTATGTTTCAGGTTTGTAGAGCCTATGTTTCACAGCTTCAACATATTGGTCACAGAGAATATGCCAAGCGAAGTTTCGAGTCTCCTCGACTGCAATGTTGAATTGGCACTCTTCCATAGCTGAGGTGACTTTGTCCGTGACTTTTTCTAACTTGCTTAGAAGCCATTTGTCCAAGAGTTCAAGTTTCAGTTTTTCTCCTCTTTTTGGTTTGTAGTCTTGCAGGTGTTGCCCAGCGAAGCGTGCGGCGTTCCATAACTTAATGAGGAATCTCCATCCGTATTCGGTGTCTGCCCAACGGAAGGGTATGTCTGAGCCTGTGGCTCCTCCGCCTGCTGCCCACTGTCGTGTAGCGTCTGCACCGTATTTGCTGAAAACCTCTGGTGTGGCGATGTAGTTGCCTCTTGACTTGTGCATGGCTCTGCCATCTGTGCCCAGCACCATGCCGTTGATTAACACGCTCTTGAAGGGTTTGCTGTTGAATAAGGCTAAGTTTCTAACCATGAGGTAGTAAGCCCAAGTGCGGATGATGTCAGTGCCAGAAGGATGCAAATCAGCTGGGTAAAATCTGCGCCAGTCTTTTTTGTCTGGCCAGCCAGCGTGAACCGCCACTGTTATGGACGAATCGAACCATGTGTCGAGTACATCTCTTTCGGGAATGAACTCTTTGAAGCCACATTTTGGGCACTTAGTAATTTTTGGCTTTTGGGTTCGTGGGTCAATGGGTAACCAGTTGGGTTCTGCGAGAACTATTTCTTTGCATTTTTTGCAGTACCATATTGGAATCGGCGTGGCGAAGACTCTCTGCCTCGATATAACCCAGTCCCAGTCAAGTGACTTAGCCCAATCAATTAAGCGGGTTCGCATGTAGTCAGGATACCAAGTGATTTCCCAAGCATTTTTCTCCAATTTGTCTGTGAGTATGCGAGTTTTCATGAACCATTGTTCTCGTTCCAAAATTTCGATTGGTGTGTGACAGCGCCAACAGACGCCCACTTCATGCTGTATTGGTTCACACTTTTCTATTGTGTGTGTTTTTTCGAGGTCTTTCGCAATAGCCTTCTTTGCCTCTTCGGTTGTCATTCCAGCGTATTTTCCAGCGTTTTGGTTCATTCTGCCCTTTTCGTCTATGACCATGATGACGGGTAGGTGATGTTTCTGCACTGATTTGACGTCTTCTTTGTCGCCGTATGTGCATATCATTACGACGCCTGTTCCAAATGCGGGGTCAACTGCTTCTTCTGTGAGAATTTTTACACTTCTGTTGGCAACTGGAACCGTGATGTCTCTTCCAATGAACTTTTTGTAGCGTTCGTCGTGTGGATTAACCGCCACAGTCACGCATGCGGGTAAGAGTTCGGGTCTTGTTGTGGCTATTGTAAGAAAATTCTTCTTCCCCATTGGAAATTTGATACAGTGAAGCACGCCTTCCCGTTTTTCGTATTCCACTTCGGCGTCTGCGATGGCGGTTTCGCAGCGGGGACACCAGTTGATTGGGTAGGTTCCGCGGTAAATGAAGCTTTTTTTGTAGAGCAGTATAAACGATAATTGGGTGCGTCGCCAATAGTCTGGGTCCATGGTTCGGTATTCGGTTGTCCAGTCGGTTGAGCATCCAAGCCTTATGACACCTGTTTTCATTACGCCTATATACTTGTTGACCAGTTCTTCACACATTTTCCGAAACTTGTCGGGCGAAACCTCAGTTTTCTTGACGCCGTAGTATTCTTCTGTTTCAACTTCAGTGGGCAAGCCGTGGCAATCCCATCCTTGAGGAAAGAGAACGTTGAAACCTCGCATTCGTTTGTAACGGGCGACCATGTCGAAGTAGGTCCAGTTGAGCACATTGCCCATGTGGAAATCGCCAGAAGGATACGGTGGAGGCGTGTCAATGGTGTATGGTTTGCGTTTTCTGTCTTTCCAGTCGAAGCGGTAGATGCCCATCTCTTGCCATTTCTTCTGCCACTTTTCCTCAATTTCGAGCATGTTGAAGTCTTTGGGCAGAACCTTCATTCTGGTTTTCCTCAGCCTATGCGCGTATAATTAACGTTATGCGAAGATAGTGTTACCTTTAACATATAAAAATGTGTTTAGCATCAATCTTTCCTTGAAGCCTCAAGTAACTTGGCTATTTTTTAAGGAAAGTTATAAATTTGATAAACTCTATTTTAAAATGGTGGCAACATGTTCTTCATTGTCCTTGGAAAGCTGAGGGGAAAGATAACGCCGGAGTTCATAAAAGCTACACAAAAGACTTGCAAAAACCCTCCTCCAGGCATAAAGTATCACAACGTATTCTGGACTCTAGGGCAATACGACTTCGTTATAATCTATGAAGCACCTGACGAAAAGAAAGCTATGAAATGGGCCGTACCCTGGGCTGAGTTCTGTGAAACCCAAACCATGGTTGCAGTATCACATGAAAAAGCACTGAAACTCTTCAAATAAACTTCCCTATTTTTTCTTTTTAAGCTGTTTTCAACACAAAAAACCAGAAAAGGTAGAATATGGATAGCGCGCGCTAGTAATGTTTAGGTTGTTTCTGTGAACTCGTTTAGGCTGTGTTGCTTCTCTTTGGCTATAGATACTTGGATTTTTTCGCCTATGGTTATGTGCATGCCGTCTGCGCCTGCGATTGTGGGAATTCCAGTCTTTTCTTTTATGAGTCTGGCTTCGTTTGCTGGTCCTTTGAATATCATTTGCATGCCGAAGTGAGTTAAAATTGTCATTTCTGGTTTAGCTTCTCCTATTATTTGGATGGCGTCGTCGGTTGTCATATGCCCTTTCCAAGGGCTTCCCGCTGGTCGCATCACACAGAGCAATAGAAGACGCACGCCTTGGTAGGGTTTACCTATGCCCTCAAAGTATTCGCTGTCCGAAGTGTAGGCAATATCGCCTATGGTTGGGGTTTCAAATCGGAAGCCAACAGCGTCTGGGTCTGTATGCCTAGCCTCTGCAACAACCACTTTTAAGTTGTTCATATTGAAGACTAAGCCTGGTTTGGCGTCTATAACCTGCTCTGGCATTGACTGATGATACTTAGAAATCGAAGGTTCACACTGTTTGTTGCCGTTTAAGACGCTGTGCGCCGCCGCTAAAACGCCTTTTTTCTTAGTCATTCCTCGGGTCATAGCTTCAATAAACACTTCAGCGTCATTATAATGGTCTGGATGACAATGAGAAACCAATATGCCATTAACCTTCTGAGGGTCTAATCCAGCCTCTAAAGAGTAGACGAGAGCGCCTGGACCAGGGTCCAAATGCACGTTGAGTTTTTCATATAGAATGCGGATTCCACCTGTTCGGCGCTTCTGAGTTATAGTGGCAAATCTTCCACCGCCAGTTCCAAGCAAGATCAGTTCAAGAGGAGGAGAAGATGAGGGCATGCCGTTTTTCGCCTACTGAAACATGTTAAGACAAGCACAGACTAATTTATTTTCTTACCTCAAATTTATGAACAGCACTTAGTTTGTCAATTATTTCACGCGCGTGTGCAGCTCCCAACTCTTCCCATAAAGCCCATGTAATGCTTCCAAATTGACGAGGTGTAACTTCGTAAATCCTCTTGCGATTAATTTCAGCTCCAGTTCGAGAAAGAACATTCAATAGAAGTTTTTTTGGAACTCCCATATATTTAGGAGCCAAAATAGTTCGAACGGTTCTATTTCTATAAAAGAACATAAATTTTAATACTTTCACAAAAAATTCCTCAGAAGGAATGCTAAACTTAGGGGCAGTTTTTTTAATTCTAACTATGGCACCATCAACTTCTGGTGGAGGGAGAAATGCACTTTTGGGAACCAATTTTAAAATCTCTGCATCGGCAATTCGATTAATTGATACACTGAGTCGGCAATATCCTTTTTGACTGGTTGAAGCGCATATCCGTTGAGCTAGCCTTTTTTGGCAAAGTAACACTGCAACATCGAAATTGTAGTTTAATAATTTGAATATTAGTGGAAGTGCTATGTTAAAAGGAAGGTTAGATACAACTTTGTTAAAGCTTGGAAAATTTATCTCAAGCGCATCACCAAAAATAACTTCAATGTTATCATAGCGTCTCTCTAACCTAGAAAGGCACTTTTTGAATTGCAAGTCTTTTTCAATTGCTATCACTAACTTTGCTTTTTGCGCTAAGAGTTCTGTAAGATTGCCAATGCCTGGGCCTATTTCCAGAATTACATCTTTCTTGTTAGTATTTGCATATTCTACTTCACGTTGAAGCAAATTCCAGTTTGTAAGAAAATGTTGGCCTGACTCTTTATTCGGTGAAATCTCATATCGCCGAAGCATATTCCTTATGCTAAATAAATCTGGAAAACGCTTGGCTGATGTTGGCGAGTCGTAGAGGTCGCGTCGGGGCACACCTTGCTTCTCCATCATCTTTCCAATTTTTTCCAACAAACTTCCTTCAATTAAGATTTTAATGGTATGTGGTTTGATGTTATAAAAATTGGCATAACAACTGCGATACGTTTATGAGCAAACTAATCACAAGTGTTTCCCTCAAACTCTGGTGCAACAACGTGTCTAAGGCACCCATAATCCAGACGCATAATCTCACAAAAAAATTCGGAAAACTAACAGCAGTTGACCATCTAAACCTTACTATAGAAGAGGGCGAAATCTTCGGCTTACTTGGACCCAACGGTGCAGGCAAAACAACAGCTATACTGATGCTCACAACCGTACTTCGACCAACCGAAGGAACAGCCACGGTAGGGGGATTCGACATTAAAAAATCACCCAATAAAGCCCGTGAACTGATTGGTGTCTGCTTCCAAGAACCTATGCTTCTCTGGGTGAGCACCGCATGGGACGTTCTCAACTGGCACGCCAAGGTCTGTGGGCTTTCTACTCAAGAGCGCAA
>Ga0315306_10000455_pt1 | contig 19681 bp, 14 predicted proteins | sample TDP1_MG_FD_203803 | JGI IMG/M metagenome (GOLD analysis project Ga0315306, IMG submission 203803) | Freshwater sediment microbial communities from Lake Towuti, South Sulawesi, Indonesia - TDP1 | ecosystem: Environmental > Aquatic > Freshwater > Lake > Sediment | place: Indonesia: South Sulawesi... | reverse complement strand
GCAAGGGGTGATGAAGTGTCCGTAAGGGTGGCAGTATACCAACATAACGCAGCTCCGGCCTAATCTTGAAGAGGCGTCTTCTAAGGTATTGAGGGGTCTCCATGTAAGATAAGATTGTGGCGATGAGTTCCGCTTCCCGTCTCTGGTCCCGGGTGATGTGGTCTGGAAAGATGACAACCTCATCCACGCGAAATATTGCCAAAGCGCGACCGGTTAAACCAATCTTAGAAGTCTTCTCCCTCAAGTGTGGAACGTCCGAGACGAGAGACGCTGGAACAGCCACTGAAAGCCTAGGACGCCGCTTTAAAGGAAGACTCGTCTCCAAAGTGCTCTGCCCCATGCTATCTCTAAACAGCCAGTATATATCTTTAAAATGACCAAAGCAGGATGTCCGAGCGAACCGTGACCGATTGCCCTAAGGCTTTACTCTTGCTCAAATCAACCCATTCTTTATTTAAAATTTGAGTGACCATTTCAGAAGGTGAGCCACTCAATTCTTTCAAATATCTCAATTTTCTTTCAATGGTACTTATTCTGTTTCCTCTTCGCTTTAACCACATACCGAATTCTAGGGTCGGTACATGTGTGGTGGGGCTGGTCGGATTTGAACCGACGGCCTCTGCCCAGATCAGGGTCCTTCTTCGAGAAGCCCTGTTCCTACGGGTTTCTTCACCGCTCCAGAACTTCTTCATCCCATCATGGTCCGCAAACCCGTCTGCTGCATTCTGGAGCCCTTAACGGCTAGTCCTTTCTGTGCTAGCTGTCGTCATGCCTGTCTAGCAGCCTACCGCAAAGGTAGGAGGTTGCTAGACTACAGCCCCACATCCAAATCTGTTTCTGAAGGATCAGCATATATAGGTTACGTTTTCGCCATCATTTCAGAAGCGAAAAGTCAAAGGATAACAGTCTTCAAGTAAAATCGGGTTGCTTCTATAACTGCGTGTATTGTCTAGGTTACGAAGTACGCTGTCATCAAAGGTTGTGGAAGAAAATACTATGACGAGGTTGGGGTACCAGCGGCCTTTGGAATTATAGCTGGAGAGATGTTGGGGATAATCCTAGTAAGCACAACAAACATTGGAAGACTCGTCGCATTCAGAGGACAAGACAAACACAATCTTCCTCCTTTTTTCCTTGAGCTAAAGAATTTATAAATATCTCTTTGATTATTACGACATGTGCAACGGAGGGTTGCATGTTGAGAATTATGAATACAAAACTAAGATTAGCTGCTATTTTCGTTCTGCTGGTCACACTCACCTTGGTATCAGGACAGGCAACAGTGCAAGCGTCTGACTCTGAGCATGTATATTATGGGTATGTCCCGCCCTCAACAAACATCCCAGAAGTAGACGAACTCATCGGAGGAGTCAGGATCAACTATACGGTCCCTTCCGGCGTAGCTATTTTGGACGTAGTTGGATTAACAGACGGGACAGATATCGAGATATGGGACCTCTATGCAGACCAAAGCCTTTACTCAGCAACGTTGAATAGGATAGAGAAGAAATACTTCTACATACGCTTCGGAACCTTCTTTAAGATCGTAGCCTCTGAGAGGATAGCCGCACTGTTAAGCGGTGGTGCAATGGTTTATGAACCTGATGGTTACTGGTTATCAGTCACAAAGCTCCGAGGAGGCACAAGCACATTCTACCCAGCGGTAACTGGAGGATTCAGAGGTAGAGAATTCATCTTCAATGCAGCGCCAGCGACACATCCCTTCGCCTATTCAGTGGACAGAATTGGGTACAACTTTTACATTATGGGCCTTGAAGAGACAGATTGGACACTTGTAGATGCAGTACAGGTCTCGTTGAGGAGTGAACATCTGCGCCAGTTTGGAACGGGAACGATGCTACTGCAATCAAGGGTGTTCCATCAAGGAACACACGGCGGCGCTGGCAACGACGTAGTCTTCCATCTGACCACGACTGGCGACGTAGAAGTCTCATGTTGCGGTATAGGAGATTTCGTAGCCGTACCAGCGATCACAGGAGGATATATCGGAAGACTGTTCTATGCACCGCTAGCTGTGACATTTGACGATCCTGGGCGAACAGCAGCATTCATAGCTATTCCTCTGGAGGAAGGGCAACTGAAAATCTACGATAAGAGCCTCAACCAAATTGTAACACATTCTTTCACAGCAAGCGACGTCGATGAGAGAAATTGCTGGTACTATGAATTGGGAACAGGAAGGTACACACTTATTGCAGAAAGCACGGGCGACATTGCTTTCATGGTGGGTCAGACAGAAGGAATAGATGACATTGGCTACTTGGGGGATGACATCACATTTGTGGGCTCTAGACCTAACCAAGAGATACGGTTCTACGCGCCGACAATGGCAGTCGTGTTTGCACCTGAAGCCCTAACCGCTACCATCGACGGTGGAGCTCCAGTTCAGATAGCGAAAGATGATTTCAGACTTCTAGAATCCGGTGTCCACTCGATATCGGCTGACAAACACATCGTAGTCGAAGTCCTAGCAGCCGGCGCAGGTTGGAACGGCTGGGGAAGCTACCTCATAGAGCCAGCAGATGTGGATGTTAGTTTTGAGGTTCCGGGAGGATTCATAAGTAAACCAGTCGACTACACCATGTACATAGCGGTTGCAGCTGTTGCCGCAATATTAGCAGTCCTAGCAGTCTTCATGATGAGAAGAAAACGTGCGAGTAAAATTTAAACTGAACTCTAACGCCTACCAGGGACTCACAAAAATACGTTGCGTTTCTATTCCCCACTTTCCCAGGAGCGAAAAGTTAAAGAACAACAGTCTTCAAGTTAAATCGGGTTGCCGGCCATAGGGCGCGGGAACACCCGATCCCATTCCGAACTCGGAAGTTAAACCGTGCTCCGTCTCCGGTATTAGTGCAGTCTTCGGCTGCGTGAAGCCAGAGAAGCTGGCAACCCACCTAGAAAAATCCTGAGTAGTTTGAAGTCAGTCTTATATAATGGTAGGTTAGCGTGTTGCCGAACGCAGCCAGACAGTCATCGGGCCAGGTTCACGGTTCGCCCACGCATAATATGGTACTGCCGTGAACCGCACAGGGCGAACCTTGGGCACAGCCTGTTCTGCCATTTGATATAGTTTGTCTTCAAGTACTTCTCTCTCAGGCGCTAAGGCTTCTCCACTGATTACTGTTATGCCGTTCAACATGTTGGGCATCCATTTGGCTTCCAGCAGAGAGTCTGTTGGCAGCATCAACGTCCATACATCGCAATCCGGGTTGTCCACCTGTTCCAAGCAATAGATTATAGGTCCACGCCTCAAGGCCACCTTGTCAGCGTTCTCCATCACATAGAGATGGGATGTCACACGCTCTACAGGCATAGCAAAAGATAGCTGGACACGATCTCCCCGGTTCCAAAGTCGGTGTATCTCCAGATAAGTTCCAGGTTCGACTAGCTTCTCAACCGTTTGATTGTTTACTAGAACTGTTGCCTCTCGGCACCAACCTGGGATGCGTAAGAACAGACTGAAAGCTGCCTGCTTCTGAGGATCAAGGATTACCTCGATCCTTCCGTTCCACGGATAATCGGTCCGCTGAACGACATTAACATGGTTTCCCGTTAAGTCGAGATGCGCCTTACTTTGAGCATAAAGGTGCACCCATATGCCTTCAGACGAGACGGTATAGAAGTATCCCGGCAATGAAGCAAATAACCTTGCGATGTTAGGCGGGCAGCAGGCACACTCGAACCATGGTTGGTGGCGGTGTTTCCCTCGATCCGCCAGTGGGTTGACGTATAGGTACTCTTTACCATCAAGCGAGATCCCTGAGAGGACTCCGTTGTAAAGCGCGAGCTCCATGACGTCAGCAAATCTTGCCTCGCCAGTAACCAGCAGCATCCGCCAGTTCCACATCACGTTGGCTATGGCGGCGCATGTTTCGGCGTAAGCCCTTACATTTGGGAGTTCGTAGTCGTCGCCGAAGGCTTCACCCTCGTAGCGGGCACCCACGCCGCCCATGACATACATTTTACGTTCAGTCATGCTATGCCAGAGACGAGTAAGCGCCTCCCAGAGCATTCGGTCACCACTTTCCATATAAATATCTGCAGCTCCACAGTTCAGATAAAGCGAACGTACGGCATGCCCAACAATCTCAGTCAGTTCCCTGAAAGGCTTATGATCGATATGGTATTGGCTGCCACCAATCACCCCTTTCCCTCGGCTATCGAAAAGGAACTTCGCCAAATCCAGATAGTCTTGCTTCGCTGTCGCACGGTAAAGTTCCACAAGAGCCATCTCGATTTCAGGATGACCCGGCGTCCCAACCCGCTTGCCTGGACCAAATATGCCTGCAATGTGATCAGCAACCTTGCAAGCCACTTCCAGCAGATTGCGGTCTCCGGTTGCGCGGTAAAAGGCAATAGCAGCCTGAATAAGATGACCTGCGCAGTAGAGTTCATGCATGTCCCGAAGGTTAGTCCAGCGGTCCTTCTTCCGGTCAAAAGTGAAGTAAGTATCTAGGTATCCATCGTCATCCTGCGCAGCCGCGATGTCCGAGATGACTTGCATGGCCAAGGCATACAATTTGGTGTCAAAGGTGCTCGCAAGCGAAAAACCTACGGCTTCAACCCATTTGTAGATGTCAGAATCGTTGAAGAATAGGCCCTTAAAATCTCCCTTCTCCTTTGCTGCGGCGCGTCGAAAGTTGGAGAGGCGGCCAGTTTCTTCAAGCAACTTGTGCTGTGCTGGAAGAGTGACTTCGCGGAGAGTTCTCAGCCGCGGAGCCCAAAATGAATCCTCCAAACGCACATTCTCGATGGGAACTGGACGTAGCTTGACATGAGGGCTACGTGATGTATCTACGCTGAAAACAGGGTCATGGTCTTTCATAGTAATCGACTCTTCTGATGTTCATAATGCGGCTTAAATATATATAAGATTGGAGAAATAGGAAATTTCAGTTGTTTAATAAATATCTAGGTTAGGTATTTCACCCATTTCTTATGGCAAGATGTCCTTTGCCCATGAAGTAGGCTATGAATGAAAGGACTCTAATGAAAGGTTCTTAATTCCTATTCGTAGTAGTCAGTTAGAGCCTGCTGCTCAGCCTTTTTCTCTTCTGATAGGTGTTTCCATTCCTTACGTTTGACATAACCGCCTATCTGTTCCTTGATCCTCTTGGCAACTCCTGGGCCTATCGTTGGGAGGCTTACGAGTTCGCTGAGCTGAGCCCTTTGGAGGTCCTCGATAGACCTTAGGCCCGCGTCATACAGTCTGCGTGCTCTTACCCTGCCTATGCCTTCGAGTCTTGTAAGCGGAAGCAACTCTGCCTTAATGCCCTTCGCAACTCTCTCTCGTGCATCAGAAATCAGGGGCAAAACGTCTTTGTGCCCTAGTAGTTTCGCCAGCTCAATAGAGGCGTAAAGAAGCCACTCGGCTGTTGAGATGAGACGGTAGAGGTCACCAGGCTCAACCCCGAAGCTTTCGATCATCTCGTCTTCAGAAATTTCTTCTATCCACGACTTGAGAATCCATACCGTCTTAACCTCGGCGAGGAACTCTTCGTAGGCGATTTCGTCGGCCACCTCGTTCGGCTTCTCAAAAAGTAGCTGGTCACTGTGCTTCTCCAGGAATAGGGCGACTCGGTCGATCTCGCGGTTCGAGCATCGGAACTTCGGAAACATGTCAGGCGTATGAGCAACCATGTGCAAGAAGCTGATATCTGTCAATCTTGCCGGTTTACTTCGAAGCCCGTCACGGATCAGTATTGCTGACATTGGGTCGATGTAAAGTTGGGAAACCCTTCTGCCGAACTGGGTTGCTTTGAAATCCTGCCCACTAACGTCAATCATCTTCTCATCGTAAAGAAACTTCAGAATCTTGCCGATGATCCCTTTAATTGCCTTCAGATCATATTGGAAGGCGTATAAGGTTCTGCCGAAGAAATTGTAGACGCCTTGTTCCGAATGGGCGAACTCTGAGGCTATGGTCGCCAAGACATGAGACCTCAATATCTTCTCAACGCCGAGCTTCGACCAAATTCTCTCAGGCTTAGCAAGCACGAAACTAGTGTAGAGGTAATCCCTTTCCTCATCTGTCTTGGCGATGAGAATAGACTCACCAATCTTGTCGTATTTCGGACGGCCAGCTCGCCCAACCATCTGCTTATACTCAAGTACAGTGATGGGATAATAGCCATATCCGGGCTCATATCGCCTGTAATCGCTTATGATCACCATCCTAGCGGGAAGGTTGACGCCAAAGGCGAGGGTTGGCGTGGCGGTTAAAATTTTGATCTTCCCCTCACGAAATGAGTCCTCAATAATTTTCCTATGAGCCGAAGATAGGCCAGCATGATGAAAGGCGACACCTTGCTTAACAAGGTCAGCAAGCATTGCGCTTATCCTCGTCCGTTCTCCAGAGCTGACAATGGAATCAGCAATCCGGCTAAGAGAACGTCGCACAGGCTTTGAGAGAATGCTGTACAACTTAGGGGCGGTCTTCTTGGCAAGGCCAACGGCGTTTCTCCTAGTTGATGCGAAGACCAGCGCTTGTCCGCCATTTTCAACGCTGTGTAATGCCAGGTTTATGGAGGAGTTGCTGACTTTCTTTTCAATCTTGGTTGAGCCCCCATCCTTGAACTGGACCTCTCTTTCTAAGAGGACTCCTTCTCTCAAAGTGACTGGTCTCCATTTGGTCGTGACGGGAATAGCCTTGAGCCATTCTGCTATTTCTTCAGCGTTTCTTACTGTAGCGCTTAGCGCGAGTACTTGGATGTCAGGGTTCACCTGTAGTAGACGGGCGAGCACAACTTCTAAGGTTGGTCCCCTTTCCGCGTCGTTCAGAAGGTGGATCTCGTCGGCGATGACAAGTGTGAGATCATCCATCCAAGGTGCTCTGTGCCTCAGCAGCGAATCACCCTTCTCGTTTGTGGCTATAATTACATCAAACTTTCCCAGCCAAGGATCACTACTGTCGTAATCACCTGTGCTTATGCCTATCCTGACTCGTGCGCCATGGGCTTTCTCTAACACTGTGTACTTCTTAAACTCTGCATATTTCTCGCTTGCGAGAGCCCGTAGGGGCGAAAGGTAAAGGACTTTTCCGTCACGTTCCAGAACATGTTTTAGGGCGCAAAATTCAGCTACGAGAGTTTTACCAGAAGCCGTTGGACTGGCTAATACAAGGTTCTTCCCTTCTAGAGCCCCGGCTTTTATGGCTTCTTCCTGTGGAGGGAAAAGCTCGGTAATGCCTGAGTCCGCTAGAATCTTTCTCGCCTTGTCAGGTATCCTTAACTCGTTAAGAAGCAAGTTCAACCCTTTTTCTGTTTAAGTCTTCTTCAAGTATCCCTCTCTCGGTTCAAATACGGTGCCGTCTCTTCTCAGAATGCCTATCAGCCTTTCAGCATCTACCCTTTGGATATCGAATTCACTGCTCAGCTTGTCTAGGAGATCGTCTCTCTTAACGATTCCTGTCTCTTTCTCCATCTCCACTAAGACGTTCAGGACTGCGCGCAGCTTATCTTGCTGACTCTTGGGTTTACCGGTCATTATAATGTCAATGTCAATCTTACGCGAAGAAACATCAATACCCGCCTCTTCAAGCGACCTTTTCATGATGGCAATGGCATGCTCAGCGTCCTCATCCAAAATTTCTTCTCTCAACGCAACTCGTGCCCTGGCCTCGGCTATCCTAACCAGCGACTCCAACTGACGTGCGGTTATGGCAATGGGCGAACCCTCAGCCTCACTTGCAGAACGCATCTCCAAATAAAAGTCTTTGAGGTGTCTCAAGGCCTCTGGGGTTAGCGTTGGCGTTATCCCCTTGGCATAGGCGATGTACTTCCTCAAAAGATCTGACTTCATCGGTGCCTCTACAGGAGAGATCCCCATCCTGTGCAATTCAAGGATATGTTCGCTCATCTGGGAGTCACGTTCCTTCTCTGGCACATCCCTCAAGACAAATATCAAGTCAAACCTTGAGAGAATAGTCACGGGAAGGGATATGTTCTCAGCGACAGTTCTGTACGCGTCATACCTTCCAAGAGCGGGGTTGGCTGCTGCTAGGACTGCTGCTCTTGCGTTTAAGGTGGCTACGATTCCTCCCTTTGCGATGGAGATCGTGTGCTGTTCCATAGCCTCATGTATGGCGACTCTATCATCTGGCCGCATCTTGTCCATCTCATCTATGCAGGCTATTCCTCTATCCGCCAATACAAGAGCCCCGGCTTCAAGCGTCATCCCACCAGTCTCAGTTCGGAGGACAGCAGCCGTCAATCCAGCCGCCGTTGTCCCTCTGCCGCTGGTGTAGAGCCCTCTGGGAGCAATCCTTGGCACATACCTAAGTAACTGCGACTTAGCTGTGCCCGGATCGCCGATGAACAGGATGTTGAGTTCGCCTCTGATGCTTATGTCAGGCAGATGTTTAGGAACACCCCCGAATAGTAGGTACATGATGGCTTCTTTGATGTGCTCGTAGCCATAGACAGAAGGCGCGATGGAAAGAACTATCTTGCGATGAATCCACGGGTCTTTAGATAGCCTGAGTATTTCCTGCTCTTCTTCAGGGGTGATCACTAGTGATTCAGGCTCCTTACCTGTGGTGTCAACAAAGTTTGCGTCTATGGAAAGAGAGAATGCTCTCAGCTTCCCCGTTTTAGGATAGGACCTAGCTTCAGCCCGGACTATGCCCACAGCATAGACTCGATCTCCTGGCCTAGCAACATCAACTATGTCTTTCCCAACCAGTTGTATGTCCAGCGAACGCGGCGTTTGACCTGGAGGCAACTCCTCAGGATATTCTTGAATCCGTATCTCTTGAGAGTCAACGAACTTGGATTCTTCAGGTACAAACTCGAAGCTCTCTGAACCCCTACACGTAGGGTTGGTGCATTTATATGGGAAAGTCAGAAAGTTTCCGGTCTGAGGGATTGGAATTGTGTCATTGCATCTCTTACATCTGAAGATAGCATCTGTGACTAGCGGTCTAACATTTGTTGCGCGTATAACTATGCCTTCGAGCATCACCAATTTTCCGATGTGTTCCGAGCTTAGCTTCCTAAGTGGCGTAACAAAAGGCAGGCTCCGAAGCCTAGCTGTCACCCCAACATCTTTGATTTTGTCTGCATACTCGGGGTCCTGTATCTGCAGCTGGTCGAAAGCAGCATTGTCGCCGTACCCCAAATATTCTTCCGGCTGCTCAAGCAAGCCTTCAGCTAATTCGTGGTCAGCTATCAGGAGATCTTCAAAGTCCAAAACTAACGAGGTTGCTCCACTTAAGGACATTTGTGAGATTCTTTGGCGATACTTGTTCGATTTGAAGAAGCTTTGGAAACGTTCCTGCGGCTTCTCCAGCAACAGCTCAGTCAAGGTCTCAGCATCCTCTAGAGGATTTGATCTCTCCACTCATTTATAATCTTGTCCAGCTTCTCATACAGGTTCAGTTCTTCTATGGTAAGGTTCCTCAACACTTGGCTTTTCTGACCGGGTGTACACGCCAGGGAGACTATTTTTTTCAGCCTGCAGCCAACTATGTCACTGGAGAGCTTCTGCACATACTCATATTCTCTCATCTTCTCTGGACTGCTCCTGGATGAACTTTTCAATTCCTCAACTAGCCGTTTCAGCCTCGGATAAAAATCCTCAGGCAGGGAAGAAAGGTTGTTTACAGGCTGAATGCGTTCTCTATGCAGAATCTGGTAAAGCCTTGAGGCCGTCATAGTTTCTTCCCTAGGGCGGATTATGCCAGCCCTCTCAAGCTCCAGAGCTACCCAGAATCTCACTTCGTACTCGTTACCCTCCTCGAAAGGACCAACTGACATGCCGGCAAGATCGATTTTAGGGGAATTTCTAATTGCTATCACCTTTGTAGACTTGTTCTCAAAAAGGAAATCAGCATCTTTGACGTGTGAACGCACCCTTGGCTGCGACAAGATGTGACGCCTCTCTTAGTTTAAGAAATTACACATAACCTAATGGGATTGAGAATATAAATCTAGGGCGAAGGAAATCTGTCTGGATAACCTTTTTTCTGGCTCCAAATGAGGTTTCGCCGAATCCTAACAAACGAAAAATACCTTAAAAGTGTGTCAATCACCCATTAACTATAAGAGGTAAAAACAACTGAAGGCTCCCTAGCATTGGAGACACGTATCTTTAAACTTTCAGTATTTAACAAATGCAACAGAATTGACACTGCTTTCCGCGGAGAGTTTCGATGGGTTTTTAGGACACTACACAGTACAATCTTGAGAGAAGATTGCTGTATTGATCTAAATGAGCCCAGATTCCCTATCCAAAGCAATTCTCTACTTCAGCCTTAAGAGGTGATCCGTTTGAGGTTGCATGTTCATAAGAAGGCTGTTAGAGCCCTAGGAATCTCTGAGAGCTTTGTCAAAGGCGAAAGTAGGAAGTCTGTTCTGGCAGGCGTAGTTATGCGGACTGATAAGGCCGTCGATGGTTTTGTCTTCTCCACCGTCACAGTTGGAGGGATGGATGCGACTGAAAAGATAATAGAGATGTATAAGACTCTTGGTAGAGAAGATGTAAACCTCCTCATGCTTAACGGCTGTGTCATAAGCTGGTACAATGTCGTCGACCTGCACAAGGTAGCTGAGGAAACTGGACTGCCGCTTCTATGTGTAACTTATGAAGAGTCAGAGGGCCTCGAGAAATACTTCAAAGAACTTTTCCCCCAAGACTGGAAAAGACGAGTTGAAGTATACCATGGGAATAAAGAGAGAACCGTCCTTAAGCTCGACACGGGCTATACCGTTTATGTCAGGTTCATCAACATGAGCCCAGAAGAGGCGAAAGGAATCCTCAACAAGTTTACATCGCATGGGTCTGTCCCTGAACCTTTAAGAGTAGCCCGGTTGTTAGCAAGATCCATTCTTAGGACCTTGACCTTAATTTGCTCAGAAAACCCTGAATAGCCTAGCAGCATTAGGAGTGTTCTAACCGAGTTGTTGAAAAAGAATCCTGCGCAATGGACAACGCCTGCCTTCCCTACTAGTGGACATTATGTGCACGGCGAAGAGATAGAATGGAAGAACAGTCTTGAGCACAATCTCTGATCAATTAACGGCATACTTTCTGGAAAGATCCAAAGGATAGAATGACAATGGATGACAAAAAATTCAATACGTTTCTAGAAAGGTGGAAAGGGGAGGAGAATCAACAATTCATTGGATGGGACTTTTCCTATCTTACAGACAGATATATAACTGAAACTCCTCCATGGTCGTACGAAGAGATGGTTAGAGAGCTGATAATAGCTTCTCGCTATGTATTGGATCTAGGGACTGGTGGTGGCGAAAAATTGACAGAGTTCAAAGATGTTCTTCCAAGCCGAACTGTCGCTACAGAAGGTTACCCTCCAAACTTGAAGTTGGCAAGAAAGAGGTTGGCGCCTCTCGGTATTGATGTCGTTAAGTCAAATGACTCTCTTAAGCAAGAGCTTCCATTTAGGGATGAAGCTTTTGATCTTGTGATAGATCGTCATACTTCCTTTAATATATCCGAAGTGGAGAGAATCCTTACGCCGGGTGGAATTTTCCTCACAGAGCAAGTAGATGGCAATAATCTCCATGATCTATCGGAAGCTTTCGACTGTAAGCAGCCATGGACCTTCTTCACTTTGGATTTCGTCCTTAAGAAGATTGACGAAACCAACCTCACAGTAGAGACCGCTAGTGAGTGGACCGGAAAGGCTATCTTTAAGGATGTTGGCGCGATTGTCTATTATCTAAAGGCCGTCCCTTGGACCGTCCCGGGCTTCTCTGTCGAAAGAAACCTTGCCCATCTAAAGAAATTGCAACGAAGGCTTGAACAAGAGAAGGAGTTGGTTTTTCAGGAAAAGTTACTTCTGGTAAAAGCCATAAAAAGTTAAAGTCAGGGGCATCCTTATACATCACATATGTGTCTGTGATTCTAAAGACTGAGCGTAAGGCATTAATAGGAATGTCAACAAGTCAGGAAAGAAAACTAGAAACAATACAAAAGCTCTTGGACGACCTTAAGAAAGAGTTGTCTAAAGGAACGCCTGTAGTTGTGGAAGGTCAGAAGGATATCGAAACATTAGAGCAACTGGAAGTAATTGGCGACATTATTTCTATAAAGACCTCGGGAAAAACAACATTAGATGTTCTGAGCGAAGTCGGAAACCTAGAGAAAAGCGAGGTAATATTACTACTGGACTTTGACGAGCATGGCAGAAAGTGGACAAACCTACTTACCAGAGGTCTTGAGGGGATAAGGGTTAAGCCTAACTTGGTCTTCTGGAGAAGGCTTATGAGTCTCGTCGGAAGAGACGTGAAAGATATAGAAGGCCTCTCAAGCTACATCCAGACGCTTAAGCGGAGAATAGGTAAGGATATATTTAACGTAGAATAGTAGAGTATAGATGCCTTAGATAGGCTTTGATCTCAAGATAACAGTTAAAACGTGTCATAAATAATGAGGTGATGAAATATTGTCCTTTCAACCGTTTACGGTCAAGTATGTAATTCGAGCCCGATTTGAAGTGGAAGGGGTTGTTGAAAAACCCGACGTCATAGGCGCCGTCTTCGGGCAGACAGAAGGTCTTTTCGGAACAGAATTAGACCTAAGGGAGCTGCAGAAGTCAGGAAGAATTGGCAGAATAGAAATAGACCTGAAATCGCAGAAAGACAAAACTGACGGTTCAATAATTATTCCGACGAGCCTGGACAGAGTGTCCACAGCCATAATCGCTGCAAGCCTCGAGAGCATAGACCGAATAGGTCCTTGCTCTGCAGATGTCAATATGGAAAAGATTGAGGATGTGAGGGAAACAAAGAGGAAAGCAATAATCGAGAGGGCAAAAGAGATCCTTCATGGCTGGAACCTTGAAAAGAGGCCGGAGACTGAAGAAATATTCCGAGAGGTCTCAGAGATTTTGAGGGCAACGAGGGTTGAGACCTACGGACCTGAGAAACTGACAGCAGGCCCAGATGTTGCATCTTCGAAGGAAATCATCATTGTTGAGGGAAGAGCCGATGTGGCAAACCTTCTGAAGATGGGCATCCAGAATGTTGTTGCATTAGAGGGCGTAAAGGTTCCTGAGACCATAATTACCCTAACGAAAGAGAAAGAAGCCACCGCTTTTCTTGACGGAGATCGAGGAGGAGACCTTATCCTAAAGGAGCTTCTGCAGGTAGCTCATGTCAGATACATTGCAAGAGCACCTAAGGGTAAGGAGGTCGAGGACCTCAGCGCGAAGGAGATTGAATATGCCCTCAAGAACAAGGTTCCCATCGAAGAAATAAGGGGTAAAAAGAAGAAACGGAAGAAGATTCTTGTTCCTAAAGAGATTGTGAATGCCACCAACAGCCTCAAAGGAACACTTGAGGCTATCCTTCTAGATGAGAAGATGAAGGAAGTGGATCGCATGCCGGTCAGCGAGCTTGCTGATAAGATTCGTGAAGTCAATGGCGTTAACACTGTGGTCTTCGACGGTGTAACCACTCAGAGACTGGTGGACGTAGCAAGCGAGAAGAACATAAAATATCTAGTAGCAGCCCGCGTTTCAGATGTCGTCAAACAGCCGCTCAACGTGCACCTCCTCACTTTCGACGACGTAGCTGAGTAGCTGACTACTTTCCACCAAAGAAATCTGCCAAAGTCCTAGGTTTCTCAGTGGACTCAGAAGTCAAAATATCTTCCTCTTTTACGCCGAATGTTGAGAGGATTCTTAGGGCAGCAGGCAACACCTGGTTTGTCACGTAATATTCTGTATCTACTTCTTCATAAGAGGTCATCGTGTAAGGTTTAACTCTCTCGTACAGCCTCCCCTTGCCCTGAGTTATGACGTAACCAACTTTGTCGCCAACAGTTAAGGCCCATCCTTCCTTCTCTAGCATCCTTGCAGCTTCCACATGCGGTGCGTTGACTTCATACTCGCTAACGGGCTTTGTGAGAGTTTTCCATATGATCAGATCTCTGTAGGGGACTTGTTGTCTACGCAGATCAGCTATAATATTATGGACTGAGTCAACAGCTCTTCTTAGCGAGCGTGCTCTTAGGACCAACTCGAGGACGTGTTCTTGTGTGTTCTTAGCTACGTTTGCCCAATCTCCTCTGACCACTTCTAGACCAACTGTGTCTAGGGTGCCGTCTGGCAGAAGTCCGCAATAACGTTTCTTCGCCTCGGTGAAGAAGATACGTGTGTAGACCTTTTCTGGCTTTATCTCTAGGCCGAGGTCATCAAGGATCATCTTGGACAAGGTCTCGACCTTTTCAGGATCATGCTTAATGAAGATGCTGTCAGTGTCACCGTATATGACATCTAATCCCAGGTTTCCCGCGGCCTCTATGCCTCTCATAACTGCATCTCGGCCCCAAGCTGTCGTGGCCTCTGCCACGGGTTTCTTGAACCAGCGGGCGCCTATCCAACCAGCGTATCCGTAAGCGGCGTTTGTGATCACTTTCACGGCTTTTTGTCTGGCGTCCAAAAGCCGATACTCCATGCTTTCCGTGTCCAGCCTTTTCATCTTCCTTATAATCTCGTCTCTGGCCGTTATCAGACTTGACAGGACCCTCTTATAAAAGCCCGGAGGCTCCTTGCGGAACATATGTCCAGCCTCAGGTGCAATGTTCACGTCTAAAGGCGGTTGGGCTTCGGAAGGCGGGATGTAAGTATCTGGGGATATGTTCTTGTCGATCATTATGTTGGGATACATGGATTTGAAATCGAGCACCCCAACGTTTTCGTGTATTCCAGGTTTGGGTTTTAGAACAATGCCTCCAGCGTAAGGAACATAAGGTCGTTCGACCCTTTCTGGGACAAGTTCACCCGCCTTGTACGCTTCTCTTATCAGATACCACTCGATCCGGAAGCCGACAGCTGCCTTGCCTATCTGGTCAAGAGGTAAGCCAACGATCTTAGAGAGTTCTGCTACATAGTTGAACATCTTCTCGAAGATTCCGAGGATGCACTCAGCCTTTTCTGACGAGAACTGGATCAACTGCTGCTTCTTTTCCGCGTCGTCCCAAAAGCTGGCAAAGTCTATCTCATCAATGACTATCTGTTCATCCAAGCTTCTGACACCAAGAAAGTCTGCGATGTTCTCTAATGTTTTGACTTTGACTTCGGGAAGTTCCTCAGCCAAGTCAGCTACATCCATGTTAATCCGCCCAGTGATCGAGATGTGACCATAAACGCTTAGATGCGGCAGCGTCCTTGCCCTGTCAACGGGAAAATCTAGGCTGAGTCTTCGAGCCCGATCTGTAAGATACTGCCAGTGCTGTTTGTTCGTCTCATAACCGACAATAATATCTGGGTCAAATTCTCTGATATGTTCATAAAAGGATTGAATCAGCTCCTTATCATCATAGTTGTTAGCCTTGAGAAGCCTCTTCTCGCCTTTATTAGTCACGGTGGATATGATTACGACTGGATCCCTCTCTGGCTTAGGGGCTCCTTTAGAAGCGTAGTATAAAGGAAAAAAACTTAGCACTCTCATCGGCGGAATCTCTTCTCTTTCGAGCCTTCTCGGCATCGACTTGACTATGTACACCTTGTCGGCTTGTGCTTTCCCATGTTCTACCAACTCTTCAACATCTACCTCGTACCAACTGCAGGGCGTCACGTCATTATCGATGAGGTAACGCATCGAGTACCGCACGTCGTCTTCGAGACATTTTTGGACCCCCTTGACCTTCGAAAGGATTCCTGAGTATTTTGGAACAAGCTCTGGGTCTTGACAAAAAACCTTGATTGTCCACACAGGCTCTCCGAAAAGCCTCAACTGGGTGAGCTCTAAATCAACGATGAAAGGGAGCTCTGCTTTTTGTTGTTGAGCTCTTTCTAGTACGGCTTTTGGGTCTTCTTCACCGTTCAAGATGAGGTAGAAATATGTAGTAAAGCTTCTGTCAATCACCAGAACTCTTTTACCTTCTTCGTCTATGCCCCACATCCACAACTCTGGTTTACGGTCCTCATCCCTCACTTCATAGTTTACATCCAACAGCCAGAATCTATATTTGGACAAGGCTTGCACACAATCCCCCACAATGTTAAAAATATCTGGGAACAGAGATATATTTTTGGATAGAGAGACGGTCTATTTAAAGAGTAAAGACAGCCGTATCCTAATATATAATATAATGTCGTTTTCGGATGGTGGTATTATTGATCGTCGCCGTGATTGGTGCCGGAGCCATCGGGAGTGCCGTAGCAAGAAACCTAGCGCGAAGTAGCCGTGGAGACCGTGTCATAGCTACTGATGTTCGCGTTGAGTTGTTAGAGGATCTTAAGAAAGCGGGGGTGGACGTGACCATTGACAATAGGAGAGCCGCGAAGGAGGCGGACGTGATCATCTTATGCGTCAAGCCCAGAGATGCTAGATATGTCATCGAAGAGATTCGAAGCGAGGTAAAAGACAAATTGGTAATATCGGTCGCCGCTGCCATAAGCCTCAAGCTTCTGAGGAAGGCAGCTCCTGAAGCCAGACTCGTGAGAGCTATGCCCAACTTGGCAGTTTTGGTCCAAGAGTCATTTACAGCCTATTGCGCAAGCCCTGAAGTCACTGGAGAAGACAAGGTCGTGGCTGAGAGGCTTCTCGGCATATTGGGGAAAGTCGTCGAGATAGATGAGACGCAAATGGACGCAATAACGGCGCTAAGCGGATGCTCGCCTGCTTATCTATCTGTCGTGATTGAGGCCTTGGTCCGGGCTGGTGTTAGCGTTGGGTTGCCTAAAGACTTGGCTCTAGCCGCTTCTGCTCAGACGATGATTGGGACGGGTAGGCTTATTCTTGACGCGCAGAAGGAGCCATCTGAGATCAGGGCTGTGGTTGCAACCCCTGGAGGAGTGACTGAAGAGGGGCTCAAGGAAATGAGCAAATATCCCGTAGAGCAAGCCTTTATTTCTGCTGTGAAGGTTGGTATTGAAAAGTCCAAGAGCATAACTGAGGGCCTAGCAGAGAAAGAAACATCGATGAAATGATCACGAATTAGTCTGGATTCTGTCCGTCTTCATCAGATCCCTGAGCCTTTCAACGCCATGTATTTCTCTGATGTATTCTGCTACGCTTTTTGGGAGAAGCTCCTCCCAGCTTGAGTCTCGGAGCATCCTTTCTCTAATCTCGGTGGCTGAACACATTTCTCTTTCGAAGAAGGGGATAGACTTGACTGTGAATCCAGCTTCGATGAAGAGCCTTCTGGTCAACGGTTCGTTGGAATAGACAACGTCAAACTTCGGGACGAGGCTGCGGACGTGAGAGACCCATATACCATGTATCCTCAGGTCAGCGACGGGTATAATGTAATACTTTGCAGGGCTTATTGCTGCCTCGTCTAGTGCTAGTCGAATCATATAAGTTCTCTCCCCAGCCGTGAAGGGGTTTCTCAAGGTGTGGCTTTGCAGAGCGCTCCCAATCATCACTATGATCTCTGTAGAGTTGCTGAGCATATGTTTAATAGCCTCAAGATGGCCCAGATGGAAAGGCTGGAACCGTCCAGGATACAATGCCCTTGCATGTATGTCCTTCTCGGAAGAAGACCTTACCATTCCTATGTCATGCCCCGCTCTGTGTGCAACCAAGGAAAAGTATAATCCTTAAGATTTATCGCTTTTGTTAGTATCGGTGATTCCTGAACAACGAGTACGGGAAAATAGAGTATATTGCTAGAGTGATCTTCTTAATGCCTTGGCAATTACCGTCTCACCTTTCTCCTCGAGCATCCTTACTGCGGATGTCAAGACGACTCGCCTTGGCGTCTCTCTCCAGAGTCTCTTAAAATTATCAGCATAGATCTTCCTCAGAACGCCCACTGGAAGTTTCAAACCAATAAAGGGCTCCTCGTACCTTGTCAAGAGCATGTCAGCTTTATGTGGCGTGAAAAACTCTTCATCAGATTCCAAGAAGTTTCTTACAAGCCAGATCTTTTCAACTGACTCTTCAACAGTTTCCCACATTCCTATGTCTGTTCCGAAGAGCAGTCGGTCTTGGTATTTAATAAAAAATCCTCTCCAGTCATCTCTCTTTCGCGAAATGTTGTATATCAGCTCAATTCCGGGTGTCAAGTCGAAGTGAGCGTTCCTATAGTGATCGAGAAAGCTCGAGGCTCTATCAAGGTCAGTAGACATAAAATAGAAATGGCACAGAACAACTTTCAAGTCAGGATGGGCATCTAGGACATTCTCCATTTCCCTATAGAGCTCTTCCTTAGTCGGGTAATCGCCCGCATAGTATACCCAGCCTCGTTTCTTCGCCCAGTCAGACGCTAGGTTCTCAACCCAAAATTCTTCGGGATCAGCGACATGACACAAGACAGTGACACCTAGCGACTCACAAGCCTCCCAGAAACCTTTATAATAGTTGCCATCCAATGGAGCATGCTTGCTTCTAGGGACAGGTTTCGACCCCATCTCGCCAATCCCATCAAACCCTACTTCAATAAGGAAACCGATGTAGCTCTTCCAATTGACCTTAGGTAAAGCATCTGTATTGCCTGACCAAGGCACAAATCCACCCGCATAGAAACTATGAAGATACTTGACTTTCAAGTACAGCCCTGCATCACCGCCCGTTATATATATCTGGCTGATGTTCCCTTTTCTGAGGATTTCCGTCATGAACTCCTCTACATTCTTCAATTCACTGTTAGTTACTTTAATCCCTCTATGGTGGAAGTGAACGTGGCAGTCGATAATCGGCAAGTCTACAAACTCAGAAAACTTCATCTAGATCAATCTCTTTTTACCTATCTTCTCGTTAAATGCCATAGTGTTTATTGATTTCTTCTTCGTAACTCCGAATGTTGCCAGACTCCACATCGTCAACCTTGACACATTTTCTGAGCAACGAGGATTCGATCAAAGCGTATGATGCAGCCAAGTCCCTCAACCCTTCCCTTCCACTCGTCTCCATCTCCCTTTTCTCCTTGATCGCTCTAAGGAACTCCAAGGTCTCCAGAGCCATTGGGTCTTTTATACCATGGGGGAAGAAGCTTTCCTTGTTCTCGCTGCTTGCCTTCTTCTCGAAAAGCTCCTCAACTTCAGTCTTCGTTCCGTCATCAAATATTACCGCGTTGCCTTTTATGCATCCCCGTGTTCCATATATGGTTCTGTGGATGGAAAGCGGCTCTCCGTGGCCTGCCCATGAGAAGAAGACTTGACCTATTGCCTTGTTTCTAAATCTTAAAAGGCTTAGGAAAGTGTCGTCGACATCGCTCGGAGTCCTCTCTGTTATTCTTCCAAAATCATCTCTGGTAAACCTTTCTTTTTCTAGGGTCTCGACTAGGCTTGACACTTCGTCGATCTCTCCGCAGAGATAGCGTAGAATGTGGAAAACGTGAACTCCCATGTCAACTGTGGCTCCACCCCCTGCGAAGAGTTTCTTGTGTCGCCAGGAGGTCTCAGCGACTATCTTGTCTGGAGACCAATATCCGCCCATTATCCCGCTTAACACAATCTGCACATCTCCAATGAAGCCTTGGTCGATCACCCACTTAGACATCCTTATGTCCGGGTAATACCTGGTATTCTCAGCTACACCCAACACCAAGCCAAATTTATCCGCAGCCTCAACCATCTTGCGTGCAGCTTTAACGGTCAAGGCAAGAGGCTTCTCGACGAGAACATGTTTGCCAGAATTGATGCTGGCCAAGGCTATGTAGTGATGAGAGAAAACTGAGGTGTAGACTTCAACAGCATCAATGTCAGCCTTCCTAAGCATCTCTCCATAATCATCATATACCT
>Ga0315306_10000454_pt1 | contig 19689 bp, 20 predicted proteins | sample TDP1_MG_FD_203803 | JGI IMG/M metagenome (GOLD analysis project Ga0315306, IMG submission 203803) | Freshwater sediment microbial communities from Lake Towuti, South Sulawesi, Indonesia - TDP1 | ecosystem: Environmental > Aquatic > Freshwater > Lake > Sediment | place: Indonesia: South Sulawesi... | reverse complement strand
AAAGAAAGCAATATCAGTGCCCTTAATCGTGGGCGGCGGCATGCGAACACCCAGCCAAATAAAAGAGAGAGTAAAGGCAGGAGCAAACATAATCGTTACTGGAACAGTCGCGGAAGAAGAAGGCAACATCAAGCGTAAAATCCGCGAGCTGGTTAAGAGTGTTAAACTGAAGTAGGAAGTGTGTTGATGACAGCGTTTGAGCGCTATTTCGAAGCTTTGAAGAAGTCTCTAGGCCGAGCCGACCTCTACGACCTCTGGCCCGACTTTGAACCCCAATGCGACGAACAAGAATACGCCTGGACAACACTGCGGGGGTTGGGCGAAGTCCTCCTCTTCAACTGCGGTCAATGCGACGGTCCATCGGACCTAAGGCACATCAGATGCCAATACTGCACGGAAAAACGAGAACAAATCGCCAAACAAGCCTACCAGAAGGCCACGGGTCGCCCCAAACAAGAATGGAACACCATAGTACTCTGCCGCTTTCACGCCAAGTAACACAACTTCCGCCTTGCTGAGGGAGAGAATTGAGCCTGAAAATGAGCAAGGGATACCACGAGTACACATCCAGCTTAGAGAAGCAGCTTCAAGAAGTATACGGCGTAGCAGAGAAAGCTCGGGAAAGAGGGTTAGACCCCACCCTAACTTGTGAGCCAGAGGTAGCGAACGACTTAGCTGGACTCGTTGAGGGACTGGTTGGACCAAAAGGTGGGGCTGAGAGCATAAGACAACTCAGCGAGAGGCTGTCACGGGAAGAGCTGGCGTTCAAGATAGCCGAGGAAATCGTCTACGGAAAGTTTGGGCACATGGACGCCCGAGAAGCAGCCGAGCAAGCCGTGAGAACAGCTCTAGCCATTTTCACAGAAGGCATAACCGCTGCACCCCTGCAAGGCGTGGCTCGCGTGCTCATCAAAAGTAATTCAGACCGAACCAGTTATCTGGCAATCTATTTCGCTGGTCCAATTCGCTCCGCCGGAGGAACAGACCAAGCCCTAACCCTTGTGGTTGGCGACTTTGTTCGCCGACTGCTCGGATTAGACCGCTACAAGCCCGAAGAAGAAGAGATCGCGAGGTTCATCGAAGAAATACGGTTGTATGAGAGGTCACTGGGGCGTTTTCAATACCGAGTTTCCGACGAACAGTTAAGGAATGCGCTGCAATCTCTTCCAGTCGAGGTCACAGGCACCGAGTCAGACCCAGTCGAGGTCTCAACCTTCCGCAACCTGTCCCGCATAGAAACCAACCGAGTGCGCGGCGGAGCCCTACGAGTCGTTAACGATGGAGTTGTGGGGCGCTCATCCAAAGTCTGGACAATAGTAGAGAAACTCGGGATTGAGGGATGGGACTGGCTCAAAAGGATACGAGAGATTTCGGAGAAGAAGACAGCAGGCTTCATGGAGGAAGTCATCGCTGGGCGCCCCATATTCTCCTTCCCTTCTAGACACGGCGGGTTTAGACTCCGATATGGACGAGCCAGAAACACGGGACTCGCCGCTCTCGGAGTCCACCCAGCCACAATGATGGTTCTGCAACATTTCGTTGCAGCGGGGACGCAGCTTCGCATCGAGGGACCTGGCAAAGCCGGGGTTGCTCTACCAGTGGATACTATAGAACCGCCAGTTGTGCGCTTGAGGGACGGCTCGGTTGTTCGGGTTTCAGTCAAGATTTTTGACCAGATAAAGGATAAAATTGACAAGATTCTTTTTTTGGGCGACCTCCTGATATCCTTTGGCGATTTCCTCTACACCAACAAGACGCTTCCACCGTCTGGCTACACCGAGGAATGGTGGAGTGAAGAGCTTCGGAGAGCCATCAAACGAGACTTCAACGACAACACGGAAGAAGCCGCTGGAAAGGTGGAGATTCCGCCTTCGCGTCTTCAACAGTTTTTAACCAATCCACTTGAGCACAAGCCTTCCGCTCAAGAAGCGATAGCATTGGCATCGGGTATTAAGGCTCCCCTACACCCAGCCTTCTCCTATTTTTGGCATGGCATCTCGACTGAAGATTTTCAAACACTGAGACATTGGCTACTCGCCGCCGATGTGCAGGATGAGAACGGATTCGTCTGCAAGATAACCGGGTCGTTGGACAAGCAGGTGAAGAGGCTGCTGGAAAGAATCTGTCTACCTCACCAAGTCGTTAACAACGCAATATGCATCGAGGGCGACGATGCACACGCCTCGGCTTTTTGTTTGGGATGGCATGTTCCCAAAATGAAGGTGATGCGTTCCAAGACCGTCTATGAGACAATCGAGGAGTTCACAGGTGTTGCCGTCAGACAGAAGGCGCCTTCAGTTGTTGGAGCCAGAATGGGACGACCAGAGAAAGCGAAGAGGCGTGAGATGAAACCTCTAGTGCACGTTCTCTTTCCAGTCGGATTAGCTGGGGGTTCTCAGAGAAACATCGTGGACGCTTCGAGCAAAGAGACGGTTTGGGTCGACCTAGTCAAGCGTCAATGCCCAGCCTGCCGAGAGACAACTCAAAGAATCAAGTGCCCAAGATGCGGAGTAGAAACAGTGATCGAAAGGTTTTGTCCGCAGTGCAAGAGAGTTGTGAAAGAAGACGTGTGTCCAGTGTGCGGGGTTAGGGCTAGAAGTTATGAAAAGCAACCTATAAATTTGAAGAGATTGTTGACCGAGGCTTGTGGAGAGCTGAGTCTTCCGCCACCATCCCTGGTTAAAGGCGTTAAGGGCTTGACCAACGAGACAAAGACAGCCGAGGTTCTGGAGAAGGGGATTCTGAGAGCCAAGTACGACCTCTCCGTCTACAAGGACGGAACCATACGGTTCGACGCAACCAACGCTCCACTGACGCACTTTAAGGCTGCAGAAATCGGCGTCTCAGTGGAGAAACTTCGGAGTCTGGGCTACTCCTGCAACTGCAACGGGAACGCCTTGAACGATGCACAGCAGATGTGCGAGTTGAAGCTACAAGACGTCATCATTCCCGTGGAATGCGCGGAATACTTCGTGCGCGTAGCCGGCTTCTTAGACGAGCTCCTGGAGAGAGTTTACGGTCTTCCCCCATATTATAATGTAAAGAGAATCGACGACTTAGTCGGGCATCTAATCGTTGGTTTGGCACCCCACACCTCGGTCGGCATCTTGGGGAGAGTCATAGGGTTCACGAGCCTAAACCTCTGCTACGCCCACCCGCTGTGGCACTCAGCGAAGCGAAGAGACTGCGACGGTGACGAGGACGCCCTGATGCTCTCCTTAGACACGGTTTTGAACTTCTCTAAGGCGTATCTGCCAGCCCAGATAGGCGGGATAATGGACGCGCCCTTCTTCATCATCCCAGTTGTGAATCCACAGGAGGTTCAGCGCCAAGCACATGAAGTGGACGTCGCCAACGAGTATCCGCCGATCTTCTACGAGAAAACCATGCTGAAGGAGTCGCCTCAGAACATGCGCAGCCTCATCGAAATGATTGAGCATCGGTTGGGCACAGAAGCGCAGTTTGAAGGGTTCGGCTACACCATTCCGGTCTCCGACATCAACCTAGGCAACCGAGAGAGCATGTACAAGCGACTGGAAAAGATGATAGACAAACTCAACAGCCAACTCCTGCTGGCTGAAAAAATCGAAGCCGTGGACGCGAGAAAGGTCGCTTGGAGGGTTCTGACAACCCACTTCATGCGCGACATATCAGGCAACCTCCGCGCCTTCTCCACCCAGAGCTTTCGATGCAAGACCTGCAGCAAGAGGTTCAGGAGAATACCACTGAAAGGAAAGTGTCCGGAGTGCGGAGGCGCCGTGACGCTGACCGTACACCGAGGCGGCGTGGAAAAATACATGGAGGCTGCGGGAAACTTGGTGAAGAGGTATGGGTTGCCAGACTACTACGCTCAGCGATTGGCGCTGGTCCAGGACGAGATAAACTCTCTTTTCGAGGGGAAGAAGCCCAGACAAGTCAGCCTGGGAGATTTTGTGGCTTAGGACCAAGGGACCACTGGAAACTTTTTCTGTGGCAAAGTTGACAATAGTGCACATGACCTGAGGAGTCCCCTTTGAGGGAGACTTATCACCCCAAGGCGTACTTGACCAAGAAAAGGAACGTGCGTTTAGGACTTCGGGCTAGAACTCGCATAATTGGGGTTCTTGAGAAGGGCGGGCGGAGCGCAAAGGCTGTCACGCAGGAGACTGGGTTGAGCTATAGTGTTGTGCGTCATCACCTTCTTCTCCTTGAACTTGAAAACATTGTTGTTCGTAGGACTGGGAGACCGTTTTCCTGGGAGTTGACGGGCGCCGGACAGCAGACTTTGCCAAGGTAGGCTTCTGAGGTTGCTGGTGTTTCTTCGTGTTAGTGTTTGTTCAGCCCGAATAATAGCCAATTACGCCGCCGATGACCATGAGTATGCCTACCAGTATGAGGATGCCTGGGAAGAAGTTAATAACACCCATGCTGTCGAGCCAGAAAAGCATCCCTATGCCTATTAAGAGGACGCCAAACCATATTGCGCCCCACAGTTGAGAGGGTCTGCGCCTCCTCTCTCCTTCAGTCAACATTTCTCACCTTCGAAACCAAGTATTGTGAGCAGATTGCAGAAAAACCTTTTGCAGTGGGCAGCATTTGGATTAAACGGGTGCTTTATATAGTATATTGAAGGTATGAAAGCGATCTGAGGCTGTTTTGGAAGGCTTCCAGTTGAATCGAAGTCAAGGCTATGTTCTTCTAGCAACCCTAGGCTTTAGTTTCATACTAATATTTTCCACTCTCCTTAAAAACAGGGGGATGTCGAGTTTTGAACAGTTGTTTTTCCGTTTGGGCTTCGGTGTTCTCATTCTTTTTTTGGTTATGTTGTATAGGCGGAGACTGCGTTTCACCAAGAAAAGAGATGTTCCCTATTTTGCGACTATTGGCTTAACATACGCCTTGTTCACGCTTTCTGGTTTGTCAGCCATAGCGTTTGGCACACCTATCCCCGTTGCCGTGGCTTTGGTTTACACCCAACCGATTTTTACGGCTGTGATTTCGTGGTTGATGGGAAGAGAAAGGATTTCGGCTGCTAAAACCGTGGTGATTCTTCTCGGGGTTATCGGAGCCTTTCTGGTATCGGGCTTACAGATAACAAATCTGCAGTTTCACTTGGGTGTTGTCTTTCCCGTTCTGGCTGGCTTCTTCTACGCTGTTTATCTCTGGTTGAAAAGGCAGGCGCCGCTGGAAGAGTACACACCTTACCAAGTCTTATGCAACACTTTCATGTTTGCCATCCCTTTTCTGTTCGTCGTTTGGTTGGTGTTGAGAAACTTTTTTGAAAACCCACTGTTTGTTGGAATGGTAGCGCCCGACGGTGAGCAGTTGATTTTGCTCGTCTTCTTCGCTCTTTTTAGCACTGTGCTTCCGTACGGCTTGCTGAACTACGTTAAAACGGAAGAGGTTTCGCCGACCACAGAGGGTCTGCTCCTCTTGGGCGACCCGTTGCTGCACACACTGTGGGCTGCACTGTTCTTTGGGCAAATTGTCTCGGTGATTCAGTATCTGGGCGCCTTACTAATCTTGGCTTCGTCCGCCTTGAACTTGAAAATAGGAACCTAAGCTTAGATTCGGCAGTTGCACGGAGTCTGTGAGCACTTTGGACATCTCCCGTCGTATTTGCGCAGCGCAGCGTCTTCCATGTTTATTTTGACCACGTTTGCCAGCGACGCCAGCCAAGCGAGGACGTCTGCGAACTCGTCCTCCAAAGCCTTCTGGTCATCTCCCTCTAGTGCATCGCCCAGTTCCTTCACCTCATCCACCAGCCATTCATAGGTTCCCTTTGCTCCTCGCTTAGAGTCTCTGTGAAAGTATATCTGACGCATCATTCCCTGAAACTCAAGAATCTGCATCCTCTTCCATCTCCCAGACTATCGGTCCATGTTTGATGCACATATGCCTTCACTCGATGTTTACCTCCCCTATACCCATTTAAAACTTCACGAGGCTCGTTTGCCCAGTTGCAACGATGTGTATCACTTCGACGCCCTTGCGCTCTAGATAGGCTGAAATGTAGCGGCGGTGGCAGTATTTTGGATTGGGCTCCATGCACATTATGCATGTCCTCTTTTGAGCGGCTATCGCGAGCAGTTTCTTGATTCCTTCTCTAAACAGCGTTGTCTTCATGTGAGCCTTGTATCCGCCTCGTCTGTAGCCGCCTAACTCATTCCCCAACCAAACATATTCTATGCCGTTTTCTGGCAACCACTGCTCCATTCTCTCTCGCTTGAAGTGCTCAACCTTAGACGTTGGGAAACTCCGAACGTCAACCAAAACCTCAATGCTATGTTCTCTCAGCAGCTCCAAGAATTTCTCAATAGACCTGTTACTGTGTCCCCTAGTCCATATGATGATGTTTTCAGCGGATTTCCGCGTACTCGTAGGCTTCAGTTGCGTTTTCAAAGCAGTAGTGCACCTTCTGGTAGGGTTTCCGAAACTCAGCCACGTCCCTCTTGACTTTTTCGACATCTTCCTTGTCCACTACGACCCTCTTAATGAACTCGGCTATCTCGGTCATCTCGCTCTCTCGCATTCCGAGCCTCGTCACCTCTGACGTTCCAAATCGTATCCCGCCTGGGTGCTGAAAGTGGCGTCCTTCCTTGATATCCCATGGTAGAAGGTTCCGATTGATTATGATGTTAGCCTTCTCCAACTGCCCTTCAATGGTGCCGCCGTCGCCGTACTTGGTTATGTCAACGATGAGCACGTGCGACTCCGTGAAGCCCTTGTGCTCCGCTAGAACACCAAAACCTCGTTCATAGAGCGCCTGCCCCAGAGCCTTTGAGTTCCTCACAACCTGTCGAGCATAGTCTCTGCCGAACTCCAACATCTCTGCGCAGGCGACCGCAACACCAGCCACAGCGTGGAGGTGATGATTGCTCACCATGCCCGGAAAGGTAGCCCTCTTGATTTTGTCCGCATGCTTGTCCCATGACAAAACGCCTCCGTGTTGCGGACCGAAGAAAGTCTTGTGAGTGCTCAGAGTAACTGCGTCAGCTCCCTCCCGCAACGGGTCTTGGAAGACTCCGCCCGCAATCAAGCCCGCGACGTGAGCCGCGTCGTATCCGACCGTGGCGCCGACCTCGTGGAAAACTTCGCTCAACTCCTTGACAGGATGAGGAAACGGAAAAACGCTGCCCCCAAACATGACGAGCTTTGGAAGTTTCCCATCGCGCTTCAGCCTTTCAACCCTCTCCTTTGTTTTCTCAACGTCAATATTCATTTCCTTATAATCCAACGGAAGATACTCAACCACTAAGCCATGAACTGCACCCGCCGTGCCTCCCAACTCCTTCTTCCCCATTGTGATGTGACCGCCACAAGGGATAGAGAGAGCCATCATGACGTCGCCCGGTTCGGTGAAGGCGGTGTAGACTACAAGGTTCGCGACCACGCCGGAGATGGGGCGAACATCAACAAACTCAGCCCTGAACAGACGCTTCATCAAATCTATGCACACGAGTTCCACCTGGTCGATATAGACGCATCCGGCATAGACACGCTCACCAGGCCAACCCTCAGCGTAGCGGTTGCCGAAATCCGCGGTCAAAGCCTCCCGAACAGCGGGACTGGGAACGTTCTCGCTGGCGATCAGAGGGATGGCCTCTTGAAACCACCTGTGATGCTGCTTCAACAACTCAAGCGTTTTTGCGTAGGATTCCTTGGCGGAAAGCAAGACGTAGACCTCGCGTATTTCTATATTCAACATGGCTTAACGAAATAAAACTTTGGAGTCGACGCAACCTTAATTAACCGAGATCGTCCCGCCTATACTGAAAGCCTTGAAGGTTGAGGTCATGAGTCGAAGAGAGAAGAAACGGGAAAGAAGCGCTCCCATGCCCGCCGCAAGCGCTGGACTACTTCGGTTCTTCGAGGAGGAGACAAAGGGCATAAAAGTTAGACCCGAACTTGTTGTGGCTTTAACAGTCGCGCTATTGATGACCGCCATACTGGCGAAGGCTTTCTTTCCGTAAGCCCATAGAACAATCTTATAGAGCATTCTTATATTCCTCTTTTTGCCCAAACTCTCCATGGTGCGGTGAACAAGACCACAAACTTAGAGATCCCTTCCTCTCACTCCTTTTTTACTCCAAGCGTTCCCGCACCAAAAAATCGTTGCTAATCTGTAGGCGAGAACGCTGAAAAAAGATACAACAGTCGGTTATTTGCCCTTGTGCATGACCTCGATGCGCTGAACAGAGTTGAGGTGAATGAACACCTCGCTCCTGTTCTCCTTGCCCACGACCTGCGGTATGGGCTGCGCTATGGTTGCTCGCATTATTATGGCGTCTGCGTCTGATAGCCATATTCCCGGCGGGTCACGGGTCACAGCGGTTAACACACCCTCAAAACCATAAGAAGGATCTATTACTACTGCTATCCTTCGTCCCACGTTCTTCTCGAGCATGTGAAAAACAGTCGGTGGAGGACCGCCCTCAGACATGGGATATCAGCAGAATTCTCTACAAGTAGGACGAAGGATAAAACCTTATCCCTCCTCTTGTACACCCCTACCAAACACCTTTACATGAACACGGAGAGGTTCTTTACCAGTATGGCGTTCACTTTTTTTGACGTTTTCCTCAAAATGATACCGCTCGTTCTAGGCAGACCCTCTATAACAGATGTAAATGTTACTACGTGCATAGCGTTTGCGTACAATCTCTCTCAGCGGAGGTCTAGCAACCTTTTTGAACCCGCCAACGTTATGACTTAGGGCTAGGAAGAGGTTTATGCGTGGCTATTGGTGATTCCGCGAACGATTACATGGGCAGAGCCGTCGAGCGCTACTCCTCTCTTTTCACCCTGCCATCTCATCAAAGGCTGATTTCCTATCTGCTCATAACCTGTATAGCAAGCGGTGTGATTATAATAGCACCTCTGCGCCTCACTTACTATGGATTAGCCCTAGGCTTTGCTCTTGGCGCAGCGCTTTTCCTTGTTGTGACAGTGTCTGATCTTTTCGTCCACGTAGTCAGTCTAAAGGAAGACCCCATATTCAACCTGAGGCGGGGCTCAGCGCTTTCACTCTGCTCCCTCTCGTTTTGGTTTATCTTTATCCTTCTCGGCATGATTGTGAGCAGAGTTTTCGAGGTTGTCGATCTCTGGTTTAAGTTCTTTTTCATAGGGCTGTGTGTGGCGGTTATCCTGCGTTTGCTGGTCCTCTCAGCGGTCTCCTCCACTACTCGCTGGAATGCCTTCTTCCTCTCCCTCCTTCAACCGTTTATCTGCGCCGCCTTCGTTGTTTTCTCTTGGTCAATGCTAGGCTACAGCCTCGATGCCTCTGGTTTTCTGTTCTTTCTGGCGTCCTTGTTGATTTCCGTCGTGGCGATTTTTGTGTTTATTTCTCTCGTGAACCGTGTCGGCACTAGGGTTTTGGGTGTCGACTCGTTTACCGTTTTGAGGGCTTTTCTGGCTAGCTGGACCGAGGATTTGAACGCTCCGCTTGAGGGTCTCTTTGAAAGGTTTGGAATCGAACAGGACATTAGAGTTTCAGCTGTTGCGTTCAACGCTGGCGGGAGAGCCAAGGCAGTGATGGTTGTTCCTACTTTTCATCCGGGTCCGTTCAAAAACGTCGGAAGCAGCGCTCTCCCGTACGCTATTCAAACCATGCTTGAAGATAGGCTTCGCTGTGTTGTTTCTGTTCCTCACGGGCTGTCAGGGCACAACCTAGACATCGCCTCTGAGGGGCAGGATCAGAAGGTCACAGAGAAAGTTCTACAATTAACGGATTTTTCCAGTTTCGATTCGGTCGCCAGCCACTTTGTTCGCGTTCTAAGAGACAGCGCGAGTGCGAGTTGCCAAGTATTCGGTAACTGCGCCGTTGTGACGCTGACTCTGGCGCCACAAACAATGGAAGACCTGCCGCCCGACATTGACACCTTTGTCGTTGAGGAAGCGGCGAAGCGAGGCTTGTCAGCGGCTGTCGTAATCGACTCCCACAACAGCCTGGAAGGACTTTTTAAGCTAAACGAGGCGGTTGGTCGTCTCAAAGAGGCAGCGGTGGCCTGCCTAGAAGGAGCCCTCAAGCTTCGGAGAGACGCCTTTGAGGTGGGAGCCGCAAGGATAACGCCCACGGAGTTCGGCTTAGGCGACGGAATGGGACTAGGCGGCATAACAGCGGTTGTGACCAAGGTAGAGGGTCAACTGGCTGCTTACGTCGCTATTGATGGAAACAACATGGTGTCTGGACTGCGAGAAAAGATGCTCTCTGCGCTTGAGCAAGTCGGCATCAATGAGGGGGAGATTTTGACAACCGACACACATGCGGTAAACGGTGTTGTGTTGACCGCCCGAGGCTATCATCCGGTGGGTGAGGCTATGAACCAGGAAAAACTGATTGACTACGTTAGACAGGCTGTTAAAAATGCCATAGATAATCTGGAGCCCGCCGATGTTGCGTGGCAGACGGAAACAGTCCTTGGAGTTAAAGTTATTGGAGAAGAACAGGTTGAAGCCCTATGCAGACTAACAGATGAGGCGGCTGAGCGGGCGAAGAAGCTGGCGCTCTTAATCTTTCCGATAGTCGGCGTTATTTTAGGCGCTTTGCTTCTGCTCCTACAGTTTCAAGTCTAATTTAGGGTTCCTACCGTCTCAGAGATTCTCTTTATAGCCTTCTGTATGTTCTCCACAGAGTTGGCAAACGATAATCTCAAGTAGCCTTCTCCATGTGCTCCAAACGCTGTTCCAGCCAACACTGCTACGCCTGCCTTCTGCAGGATGAAATCAGACAGTTTCTTAGACTCCATCCCTAAGCCTTTCACGTTAGGAAAGACGTAGAACGCTCCTCGAGGCTTCTTGCACGTGATTCCCTTGATTCTGTTCAACTCTGAAACTATGACCTCTCGTCTCCTTCTGAACTCCGCAACCATTCTCTTGGACTCGTCCTGTGGGCCCTTCAAGGCTTCCACCCCAGCCATCTGGGTGAAGGCGCAGGTGCACGAGTTGGAGTTTATCATCAGCTGCGTGACCTTTTGAGCCAGGTCCTTCCGCATGGCGGCGTATCCGAGTCGCCACCCTGTCATGGCGTAGGTTTTTGAGAATCCATCCATGAGAATGGTTTTTTCCTTCATACCTGGAAGTGAGGCGATGCTCTGGTGTTTGCCCTCGTAGATGATTTGGCAGTAGATTTCATCTGAGAGAACAAAGATGTCGTCTCTATTTTTCAAACGGTCGGCTATGGCTTCGAGATTGTCTTTGGTGAGCACTCCGCCAGTCGGGTTCTCGGGCGAATTTAGTATAATCATCTTCGTTCTCTCGGTTATCTTGTCAATCGTGTCTTGATTGTCTGTCCTGAAGTCGTTTTCCTCTTTGAGTGGCAGGGGAACAGGCTTGGCTCCCACAAAGTTTATCATCGACTCGTAGATGGGGAAGCCTGGATTCGGATACATGACCTCGTCTCCGGGCTCCACGCAAGCGAGTATGCTGAAAAATATGATTGGCTTAGCTCCTGGTGTAACAACAACCTCCTCTGGGTCGACGTCGATGCCTCTGCTCTCTGAAAGGTATTCGGCTATTGCCGTTCTCAGTTCTGGGATTCCCGCCGCTGGAACATAATGCGTGTAGCCTGCCTTCATGGCTCTAATCGCTGCTTCCTTGATGTTGTTCGGCGTGTCAAAATCGGGTTCGCCTATCTCGAGGTGAACTATCTCGCGACCTTCCTTCTCAAGCGCCTTGGCTTTGGCGAGCACTTCGAAGGCGGTCTCCGTGCCTAACCCTTCCATTCTTTTAGCAAATACCTGTTTCACGCATGACCACCTAGAAGCGAGTGTAAAAGCATGAAAAGATATTTAACGTTTGCAGTTTTGGGTTCTTCGGTCATCTGTCTATCTCACAAACAGTAAGTAGATAATTAGGGAAATCGTTGCAAGGAAAATTGGAACGTGGATTTCACCCAGAACGCCAGCTTTGTAGTTAGGTATCACCCTCTTGCCACTTTCATAACCTTTTGGTCTTGGAATTAGCCTTCCAGTTTGAGCTTTGTATTCAAAATAAACGTCTCCAAACCTCTCTTGCAAAAATCTCTCCTCATAAGGTATCACAATAGAATACACAAAAGCATAGCTAACAATGAACAAAGCGTATGAATACCATTCATTAATCGCGATGCAGAGACCTAAGCCTATCAAGAAATTACCTAAATAAAGTGGGTTTCTCATATGTGCATAAGGACCAGAAGTACAAAGAAAATCCGCTTCTACCTCGGCAACCGCTTGTCTACCCCAAAGAAAACTCGCAGCATACATTCTAAACGCTTGGACCATCGCCATAGTGGTTACTCCCACAATGAAAGAAGGCAAATCTGTGGTTCCACCCAAGTGGAACTTGATAACCATGGAAACCGCAAGCGCGATGAACATATAGAGACCACGAGTTCTGAACACAAATGCTGAAAACCTATCATTCAGAGAAGACACCTTTATCCTAATGTCGTACAGTTTCTAACATCTTGTTTGGCAAGCGATTTTCGCAGCCCTTTCGATGGTTTCTGCCCAAGACTCGCGGGCTTTGGGCTGCAACTCAACTCTCAGTGCATCTGGTCCTGGGCAGCTCAGTGTTGGCAGTTGCTCTCCCCATGGTCCGCCTCGTGTGGGACAGAAAGCCCTGAACTTGTTCTGCCCAGTTTTCACGTAAACTGTTGGGCAGCATCTGCGACCCCAAACCTGCTTCGCACTGCTGCCAGCCTGTTTTTGAATCTGCCTTGAGGAGTAGTACGAGCATCTGTCCTCGTTGGAGAAGGAGCACTCAGTGTCTACGTAGAAAACAAGGCTCTTTCTGGTCTTCGACACAGAGAGTACCCACACGAATCTTCGTTCTTGGTCATATAAGTCTAGTGTCTCAACCCTTTTCTCTTAATCTTCAGAACTTCGGGGTTCACTAGGTTTGGCGGGGTTTTCCTATCGAAGAACGCAACCAGGTTTTCGGCAACTATCTCAGCCATTCTCGAGCGCGTCTCGTAGCTCGCACTCGAGATGTGAGGCGCCACAACAACGTTGCTGAGCTTCAGCAAGGGGTTCTCCTTCGGCGTGGGCTCCTGCTCAAAAACGTCCAGTGCGGCTCCTGATATCCAGCCTTGCTTTAACGCCTTGTATAGGGCTTTCTCGTCGACTATTGGACCTCGCGCGTTGTTTATTAGATACGCCGTCTTCTTCATGCTTCTCAGTTTCTCTCCATCGACCAGGTGGTGTGTTTCCTCGGTTAGTGGCGTGTTGATGGTTACAAAATCGGCTGTTCGGAAGAGCGTGTCTACGTCGGTGAATTGTATGTTGTACTCCTTCTCGAAGTCGGGTCTTCTTACGATATCGTGGTACAGAACCTTCATGTCGAAGCCCTTGGCTCTCTTCGCTATGGCGCAGCCTATCCTTCCGAGCCCAACTATGCCCAGTGTGGCTCCGTAAATGTCTCTTCCCTGCATCATCAATGGGTGCCATCCCACCTTCCAGTTGCCAGTGCGAACGTACTGGTCAGCCTCAACTACTCTCCTCGCCACAGCCATTAGGAGCGCCCAAGCGAAATCGGCTGTGGTTTCGGTGAGCACGCCCGGCGTGTTGGTGACGTAGATTCCTCGCTTTTTGGCTTCTGTGATGTCGATGTTGTCGAATCCGACAGCCATCTGAGCGATAATCTTGAGGTTGGGTGCGGCGTCGAAGACTTCTGCGTCTATCTTGTCTGAAAGGAGTGTGGCTAGGGCGTCGACTCTGGCTGCCTTCTCGATTATAACCTTCTTGGGCGGAGGAGCGTAATCCCGCCAGACCTCGGCGTCAAACTTCTCTTCGATGACATGCAGTCCTCGCTCGGGCATTTCGCGGGTGACAAAGACCTTGTGTTTCGGCATGACTCGTCATCTCTTTTTGGATTGTGAAAGTTTTCGTTAGTATGCGCGCGCAAACTTATTACGTTTGCGACCAATCATTATGACGCAACAGAGCCGTCCGAGTTGCGAGTGAGCCTATATGGTTAACATAAAGAATGCCCCAGAGTTGTTGAAGAATGCGAGGTCGAGCCTTGACCGAAGAGCACGGGAGCTAGCCATAAACGCTCTAAACGCTGCTCTGGAGGCGGCGGACCCTAAAGCCATAATCAAGTCGAAGGTCAGGTTGAAAGGCAACTCGCTGAAGATTGGAAGTCTATCTTTCAACTTGGATGAGTTCAGGAACATCTACGTCGTGGGTGGGGGCAAAGCCTGCGGGTGCATGGCTGAGGCTTTGGAGGAGGTTCTTGGGAATCGCATAAAGGAGGGAACGGTCAACGTTCCTTACGCCTGTCCTCCTTATCAGACGCGGAGGGTGAAGCTTCGGCGCGCGAGTCATCCAATCCCTGATGTGTCGGGTGTTAAGGGCACGAGTCGGATGTTGGATTTGGTTGGTCGAGCCGAGAAGAACGACCTTGTGATTTGTTTGCTGTCTGGTGGGGGGTCGAGTCTGATGCCGAAACCGTGTAGCGGTGTTTCTCTGCGGGACAAGAGGACTGTGACAGACGCGCTGCTGAAGTCTGGGGCTACGATCAGTGAGATCAACACGGTGCGTAAGCACATCTCGGGTTTTAAGGGTGGGTGGCTGGCGAAGAGGGCTTATCCGGCGACTGTTGTGAATTTGATTCTCTCCGATGTTGTGGGCGATCCACTGGACTCTATAGCGTCTGGTCCGACTGTTCCAGACCCAACAACCTTTCAGGATGCTGTTGAGGTTCTGAGGCGATACGGGCTCTGGGGTAAGGCTCCGGCGTCTGTGAGGAGGGTGTTGCTCGATGGCGTAAGGGGTTTGATTCCTGAGACTCCGAAGGCTGGTGACGAGGCGTTTGAGAGGGTTCACAGCATAGTTATCGGGAACACTCTGACCGCCACTCTCGAGGCCTACGGCAGCCTTCGGAAGGTTGGGCTCCACGCTCTGCTTCTGTCCTCGGTTCTTGAGGGGCAAGCCCGCGACGTTGGCGCGGTGTTTGCCTCTGTAGCCAAAGAGATTGTTTCGTCTGGGAATCCTGTTTCCAAGCCGGGGGGTGTGGTTGCTGGGGGTGAGACCACGGTCACCGTTCTGGGTGGTGGGAGGGGTGGAAGGAATCAGGAGGTTGCGTTGGGGGCTGCGCTGAAGATAGGCGGAATGGATGGGGTTGTTGTTGCCTCCGTGAGCACTGACGGCGTGGATGGGCCAACGGACGCGGCTGGGGCGGTTGCCGATGGGAAGACTCTGTCTCGCGCTCGCGGGTTGGGGCTGAACCCGAGCGGGTTTCTGGCTGAAAACGATTCCTATACGTTCTTCTCCAAACTAGGCGACCTCGTTTTTACTGGTCCGACGGGCACGAATGTTTGTGACGTGGCGGTGGTTGTGGTGTTGTAGCGTTGTGTTGTGCGCGCCCGCGCGTGTGAGAGACTACCTATACCGGGAGGGGGGTCATGTTAGCGGGAATGTTGCCTTGTGGAGTTTGTAGAGAGAAAAATAAATTCTGAGCGTAGGGGGAGGGGGGGTCTAACAGACGCACTGAACTGTTTGTTTTTCTGGTTGCTTCTGTTGAACGGTTGATGAATCGGGCTCCGACAAGAAAGTGCAAAATCAGCACCAGAAACAGAGGGTTTATGGAGCAAAAAGAGCTTATCCATCTCAGACTCTCTAGTATTTTGTGCTTAAGAGAAAATTTAATGAACTCTGTTGGAGAGATAGCAGTTCACGGTTGTTGTTGATAAAGAGGTGAGAATCGGTGAAGGCTTTTTCGGATGAGATTTTGAGAGTTTATAGGAAAAGGTGCTCTTTGCTCGTCACGCGCTGAACCAGATGAACTTATCTGAGGGGATGATTTTGAGGAGGGAGGTCTATGAGGTTATTGAGGGTGATGAGGTTGTGGAGGACTATCCAAATGATCCTCGGGGTCACAGTTGTTTACTCTTGGGGAGGACTCGTGAAGGAAGAGTTATTCATGTGGTTTGTGCGCCTAAGGAGGATTACTTGGCGGTGGTGACGGTTTATTCGCCAAGTTTATTAGAGTGGGAGCCAGACTTTAAGACTCGAAGAAGGTGACGAATTTGGAGTGTTTCTACTGCAAGGGCAGCATGGTGAGAGGTAAGACAAGTTATGTATTAAACAGGCAGGGTTATCACCTTCTCATCGACGAGGTTCCAGCTTGGATTTGTCGGCAGTGCGGCGAGGTTTATTTTGAGGGAGGAGAAGTTGACGCTATTCAGGATTTGGTAAAGACGTTGGAGTCAAAGATTGTCAAAGCAAACTTGGTGAAATCGACTTAGTCATCGTGGTAGGAGTACTCGTTCGTTTTTCGGAAAATAGATTTTTATTATAGCCTAGATGGGGGTCTAATAGAGGCGCTGAACTGTTTGTTTTTCTGGTTGCTCTTGTTGAACGGTTGATGAATCGGGCTCTGACAAGAAAGCACAAAATCAGCACCAAAAACAAACACAATATGGAAATATCTCTATCTGCAATCATTTAAGCACCCCAAAAACAAGATCAGGTTTTGCTCATCAAGGCTATTGTCAAGACGTATATCTGCAGTCTTCAGAAGAAAATGGACGGTGAAGAAATCTGGCTTCACCAAAAGAGTGCCATTAATGTGACCTTGGCTGCAAGTCCCAGCTCTTCAATATTCTGGGCATTTCTTCAGCGAAAGAAATGAGGGTTCTTAGCACTTCGGCGGTTTCATTGAAAGTAGGTCTGTGGTTATAGTGAGCGATTTTGCGCCTAACATCCCAAACACGCCACAGGGCGGTTTTGTAGGTCTCCTGAAGCCCATAACCTAAATTATTCAATTGCTCTGGATATGGTCTGCGACGACCACCTTCATATCTGAAAAGTGGTTCCTTGTCAGGCATTTGGGAGACTATCTCAGTGGCTGTTGCATCAACGATCTTTTCCATCACGTTGCAGGACCAGAGAATCGCTAAATTAAAGAAGCCCTTATCGAACAGACTCGCCACAAATCGTCCTTCATCAAGGCTGCTGAGTATATTATCTAAGTTCGGGAATGTGTCAAGTTCTTGTTCCCATCTTTTCCTGGCTTTGCCAAACACCCCATCTGACATTCCAAAACTATAGCGGAGAGACACTCTCTGACCAAGAACTGTAATGATTATCGATGACAGTAGGAGCGCAGTTTCAGGAACAATAACAACAAGAAAAGCTTGCAGAAAACCGAGTGGCGTGATTTCAAAATTCGCACTGAAAGCAAATCCAAGTCCAAGGATACTCGTAGTCAAAAATATGTATGCTAACGACCAATCCATTGCATGGAATTCCCTTCCTGAATTCTTTGCAAGCAACCCTGAAAAAACAAGTAAAGTGATGTACACAGTAACGTAGACTAAGAGCAACTGTGGGAAGAATAAGGCAAATACATAAGACTGAACCACCAAACCGATCACTACAAACGAAAGACTTCTATAGAAGAAGACCACTCCATACAATCTCCTGTCCATTATCGCACTCAACATCAAATTCAATCTTGAGCTCAACCTTCATCTTCCCCAAGTTTCTTCTGAACTCTGACCCCACGACGGGTCTTAAAATGTTTCTGCAAGCACGCTTCTGGCTATGTACATTGGCACTATCGCCCTTTGGAAAAGAACTTAGGACGTTTCTTTGTCATAAACAACACATTTACACAAAATCATGCCCTCCATTGCCCGATTCATGAAGTCTTGTGCACAGAACCAGAATTGTCCTTAATTCCCCACCAAGAAGGTCGACGGCTTAGTATGAAGTTTTTGAGATTGGTATAACTGAAGTCTTCTCTGGTTGACCAAGACATTATTATTGTAGGTGTCTTGGATTTAATGACATCTGTTATGATCTTGCCAGCTTGAAAGAGTCGTACGCCTTTAGCAGGTGCATTTACATGTTCAGGACCAAGCGGCAGAAAAAAGACTATAACGGCATCTATTAGATTATGAAAACCGAGTAGTTGAGCACAGACAAGCTCTCCCATCAATCTTTTAGGGTCTCTGGGATTCACCACTTCGACCAAAAATCTCTTTTCTTCTGGCAAGACTAACACGATGTCAGGCTTTATTACAAATGGTGGATAACTTTCCCAGGACTCAATTGCGAAGCTTCTCCTATTGTATCTTGATATTACACCTTCTTGCTGAAGACGCTCGGCGAATCTTGGCAAAATTTCTTCGACGATTTCTTGATGGAGTCTTCTTTTCAACTTTCAAACCCTTCTGGATATGCAACGTTTGATGTTGACCCTTTATAAATTAACATTAAGTAGCGCAGCTGACAAACACACAAGACGCAGGAGAGAGAGCAAAGCCGTGACGAAACCAGGATACACTCATATCATCGTATCGACCAGACTTCACCCTAAATCACCAAACCAACCAAAACCCAGCCGCGTTCATAAAAAGGGAAGGGATGGAAACCGTAGGTTGATAGGTGGCGCGGGGTGCGGGATTTGAACCCGCGCGGCCCGTTGGGACCACAGGCTTAGCAGGCCTGCCCCCTACCAGGCTAGGGCAACCCCGCCCGTTGACGACTGCCTAGAATTGCTTTGTTGTATGGTTATTTCTGTGTTTCGCGCACGCTGCCAATAAAAAAACTTTATAATGCCGCTCCACTACTGCAGTATCCATCAGCCGAGCCTAGAGCCATATGACAAAGGAACCAAGCACACCCGACGAAAAGACGGCAGCCGAACCCTTGTCCAAACTGCCCATCGACCGCCCTTCCGACTTCAGGTTTCACGCAGCCTATCTCGTTTATTCCGATGCCTGGGACAAAGCAGCCTCAGAAGAAGCCAAGAAGAAGCTGAACGAACTCATAGAGTCACTCTCCAAGGAAACCATAGACTACGAGAACTTCTACACAGGCATAAGCCAATACAGAGTCGAATTCAACCCGGAACACTTCATAGGCAGCCCATACTCCCCACGAGCCAGAATAGCGACCGAACGAAAGAGGGAATGGCGAAGAAAGGAAGAGGCGGCCCGCAGAGACAAGCGACACGGAAAATAACCGCTCAGCCCCCTCACTCACTAGTTTTTTATAAACCACACCACACCATATTCGTCTACGAATGGGCCGGTCGTCTAGCCTGGTTAGGACGTCGCCTTTACGAGGCGAAGGTCGCAGGTCCAAGTCCTGCCCGGCCCACCAACATGATTAATCCCTTCTCCCGGCTTCTCGTAGGAAGTTCTCGCGGATTTTCTTCGCCAGCTTGCCGTCTTCGATTATCAGAGCGCCTCTGTATCCGCACTCTCTGCACTCCCAGACGGACCACAACTGGGGAAGCCCGCTAGCCCAGAACACGTTGGTGGAGCCGCACCTGGGACAGAACTTAGCTTTTACCGCTTCAGTCTTCTTCACTTTTAGGCTCCTACACGCTCCACTACAGAAATGGTCTGTCAATGATTTGTCCTATCTTTCTGGGCAAGAAAGGCGCCAATGTAGCCCTAGACAAGCGTGGTCCTAGTTTGGGCAGAAGCCCCACGGCGTCTGTCCCCAGTTTGCACACCACGGCGTGCTCCAACAACCCAAAAGATTTGATACTAACAACGTCACGCCTGTGTCCCGAAACCTCCACAGCCTTTTCAACCTCACGCAGCCAAGCGCCCAAAACGATCAGTCGATCGAGACTGGAGATAATCCAAGCCGAAAACAGTGACAGCTGAGACTCCGAAAACTCCGCCTCCATCAGCCCATGTTCAACGTCGCCTCTGTCAACAATCTTCACGCAAACTGGCATGTGGTCGAGGAGACAGTAGAGTTT
>Ga0315306_10000452_pt1 | contig 19730 bp, 15 predicted proteins | sample TDP1_MG_FD_203803 | JGI IMG/M metagenome (GOLD analysis project Ga0315306, IMG submission 203803) | Freshwater sediment microbial communities from Lake Towuti, South Sulawesi, Indonesia - TDP1 | ecosystem: Environmental > Aquatic > Freshwater > Lake > Sediment | place: Indonesia: South Sulawesi... | reverse complement strand
TTCGAACGAGGTCCGCCATCTCTACTAAATAAGGCTCCATCAACTTCACGCTTTCAGGCTCCAGTTCAGCCAAGTGGACGGCGTCCAACATATCCGTGGGCATGAACCCCAACTCCTTTCTGAGGGCTTGAACACGTCGAGCCAAGTCACGCATAACACCCTTGCCCAACAACGCTTCGTCTCGATGGGTGTCCACCAACACGTGCATTTCGCCACCAGAAGCTAACGCCCATTTCTTCTTGTCAACTTCTGGAAGCTCTTCAACATGCTCAACTTCATTTACGTTCGCAAGTTCGAGAAAAGTCTCCCCAAGTTTCTTTAAGGCATTTTGCACGTTTTTTGGCGCCGCCACCACCGCTTTTTGTAGGGGCCATCTACGCTTTAGTCGGGCGGACTGTCTGGCGGAGTACACAAGTGAAACGCATTGCAACAATGTTTCAAACTCTTGCTCTAGGACCATGTCCCGTAGAGTTTCATCCGGTTTGGGCCACTCTTCAAAGTTCACGGATTTCGGTAGGGTTTTGTCCATCTCCCTGTAGACTCTCTGGTACATGGCTTCGCTCAGATAGGGAGTTGCAGGATTGAATAGGAGAACCAGCGTCTTCAAAACGCGCCAGAGGGTTGTGTAAACAGCCAACCTGCGGTTAAGTGTTTCAGGGTCGTCACTCCAGAGTTCTCGGCGAACCATGGGGACATATTGTCGGCTGACAACGTTAACAACAAATTCCTCCAGCTCGGAGAGGGCAAAGTGAAAATCACAGGCTTCAAGTTTCTTGGTAACTTCCTCTACTGTTCGTTGCATTTTGGACAAGAGCCACCGATCCGGCAGCTTCAGAACGTTTTTCTCGCTCATCCACTCAAGCGTGTGTTTCTTTGGGTTGAAGTTGTCGTACTCGGCGTTCTGCATGAGGAAACGGTGGAGATGATACAGTGTGGCAAGAACTTGGTAGGGACGTCTGCCCAGTTCTCTAACGTCAAAGTTCATGGAGTCAACAGGAGAGCACTTCCAAAGCGTGTAGAATCTGAAGATATCAGCAGATTGTTTTTCTAAAAGTGCGTTAGCTTCTATTATGTTGCCTAGGCTTTTGCTCATTTTTCTGCCCTTTTCGTCTTGAGCCAAGCCTTGGAAGAGATAAGCCTTGTATGGTGCTTCGGCTTTGCCTGTGAGTATGACATGTTCAAGCAACAGCGTGTTCGCCCAGCCACGGGTTTGGTCTATTCCCTCTGTTAGAAAGTCGACTGGCACATATTTTTCGAATTCATCATTCGTAAAGCGCGCGTAAGAACATGCGCCGCTGTTATGCCAGGTGTCTAGCACGAAGGGTTCCCGCCTCATTTCGCCGCCGCATTTGTCACACTTCAACGTAATGCGGTCTATCCACGGCTTATGCAGCTCAAAGTTTTGGCTTGGAGTCTCTAGCGCCTTTTCAAACAGTTCTTTCTTGCTTGCCACCAGCGCTTTGTTTCCACAGTGCTGGCACACCCAGATCGGTAAGGGTGTCCCCCAGACGCGTTCTCTGGAAATGCACCATGGTTTTCCCTCTTTCAAGAAGGAGAGAAAACGATTCTTTGGACTTTCAAAGAAGTATTCAACTTTCTCGGCTGCCTCCACGACTCTTTCGTTGAGGCGGTTTGTCCATAGGAAGTATTCTCTTCTGGCTAGCCATATGAGTTTGTGATGAGAGCGCCAACATGTTGGATACTCATGGCGGACTGTTTCCACCGAAACGAGCAATCCCTTCTTACGCAGTATATCAATTACTTTTGAGTCGGCATCTCGGGCAAATAAGCCGGCGAATTCTCCAGCCTCTTCACTGAATCGGCATTCATCGTCAAACGGAACGTATATGGGAACGTTGCGTTTCTGAGCAGCTTGGAAGTCGTCTTCGCCGTTGCCAGGCGACAAGTGCACCACACCTGTTGCCGTGTTTATGTCTACAAAGTCTTCGCATACAACGGTGTGAACATGGGGCTGCTGGTCGAGTTCTTTTTGGCTGGGAACAGAATCCTTGAATGGATATTCATATTTGACTCCTTCTAGATCTTTGCCTAAAACGGTTTCAACTATTTTGTAGTCTTTAAGTTGGAGTTCTTGCATGACTGGTTCGACACGTTGTTTCACGAGTGTCCATGTTTCGTCGCCAACTCTAACTTTAACGTATTCTGCTTCTGGATGAACCGCTATCATCGTATCTGTAATTATTGTGAAGGGCATGGTGGTCCAAACCAAGAAGTATTCGTTCTCAGCGTTGCTAACTTTCAACTTGAAGTAAAGCGACGGGTCTTCTACTTCTTCGTAGCCTAGGCCAACTTCCGCGTTGCTGAGGGATGTTTGACAGTGGGGACAATAGGCAACTACGTAGTAGCCTTCTCCGAGTAGTCCTTGGTCCCAGGCATGTTTCAGATATTGCCATTCCCGTTCTATATACTCGTCAAGATAGGTCCAGTAAGCCTTGTCTTGGTTTATGAAAATACCCAGTTTCTGGTCGGAGTTGAACCATTCGCGCCAGTACTTCATTAGAGTTTTTTTGCACTCAGCTATGAACCGTTCTTCACCGACTTTCTCCAACAGTTCTTTTTTGTTTTTTACGCCCAGTTCTCTTTCAACTTCTAACTCAACTGGTAAGCCTTGACAGTCCCAGCCAGCCCAAAATGGAATATAATAGCCCTTCATGCTTTTCCAGCGATAACGAAGATCTTTAATCACTCGTCCTCTGGCATGTCCAACGTGGGGAACTCCGTTAAGTGTTGGCGGTCCCTCGACGTAGCCTAAAACGCCACGGTTAGCTTTTTCTCTGAGCCGCTCAAGTTTCTGCGCGACTTTGTTTTTCTCCCAGAATTCACGGATTTCTTTTTCTAGTTCAAGCGGGCTATAGTCTAGAGTGAGCCATCGGCGAGAATCAGCTTTGAATTTGGTAGTCACCTTTCATCCCGTGGCACCCGCCTAGCACCGAAATATTCATGGAGTAATATAACTTTTGCTGCTCGCATTTGATAAATAAATATATGTTGTGAAAACTCATAGTGTTGGAATTGGAGGATTTTGCTTTTGTCTGCCAAAAATGATAACCATTTTTTCGGGTTAGGAGTGAAGAAATTGGATCTTGCCAACTTGTGTGCAGTCGGCTTCCCTTGGGACCTCTCTTCCCAATTCAGGAAAGGATCGAAGGAGGCTCCTTCGGTCATTAGGAACATTACCACAACTAAGCTTTATGATCCTTTCACGGAGGACGGAGTTGATCTCACACGGATTTGGCGAATCTATGATTATGGCGACGTGGAAGCTGCCGCATCAGTCGATGAGATGCGTAGGAGAGTGTACAACGTTATTCGCGGCCTCTACAACGACAAGTTGAGATTTCTTTTCTTGGGAGGAGACCATCTTATCACCTATTTCTCCCTTCACGCTCTAACCCAGCTGAGCAAAGAAAACTGGGCTCTAATCTACTTGGACTCACATCCTGACCTGGAGGAGGAATACAAAGGAGACAGATATAGTCATGGAAGCGTTGTGAAGAGGCTCGTTGAAGAAACAAATCTTCGTCCACAGTCCATTGTTCAGGTGGGAATCCGATCCTTTCAGCCCCCAGAACGACAGTTCGCTGATAAAGTGGGAATAAAAATCATGTCAACCGTTGAGTTTGAAAAATTAGGGGCGACGGGTGCAGCCCAACGAGTTTTGAAACTCCTGCCCAAAAATGTGGAAAGAACATACTTGTCAATTGATTTGGACATCCTCGACCCCGCCTATGCACCGGGTTTAGGCTACCCGGAACCGGGCGGAATATCCACTCGAAGTCTTGTAGACTTCATTTATGGCTTGAAGAGATTAAGAATTGTCGCATTCGACATCGTTGAACTCTGTCCACAATATGACAGCTCAAGCATAACAGCTATCGGGGCGGGTAAAATCATTCTGGAAACTCTCGGAATCATGAGGCCCAGCAGTCAAAGGTTCAGAGGCAAAGTTAAAAGCTAACTCTGCTTCCGTCAGCCTCTCTCTTGAAGAGCCCAAACTCAGTTTTAGCCTTTCTTAGCTGTTTATCAGAGAAAACGGGACCATCCTTGCAGACTCGGTACCCGCCTACGCAACAGCTCCCGCAAATTCCAATGCCGCAGCGCATGTATCTCTCCAAACTCGCTTGAAAAGGCGTGTTGTATTCCTCTGCAAAAAGAAGCATTCTAAGCATCATCTTTTCGGGGCCACACGCGTAGATCATGTCAAACTTCTCCTTTTTCAAGACTTGTTCTGCCAAGTCCGTGACGAGTCCCTTCACCCCGTAGCCTCCATCTTCGGTGGTGACATCAACCTTTGAGACAGCCTTCTTTATCCTCTCAAGGAAGAAAAGCTCATCCCGAGTTTTTGCTCCGGCCAGAAAATGGGTTTTGGCTGAGAGTTTCATAAGACTCTCGGTTAGGGGCAGAAGAGGCGCCAATCCGGTTCCTCCGCCAACAATCATCACCCTTCCACTGGCTAAAGCGAAGCCGTTTCCGTAGGGTCCACGGATCCCAAGTACGTCGCCAACTTTCCCTTGGTGAAGAGCCCGCGTGGCTTCGCCCACCTCAGCCACGGCTATGGAAGAGAAGCCATCTGAATTCATGGATGAGAGGCTCATGGGAACCTCGTCGATTCCTGGAATCCAAACCATGACAAACTGTCCTGGTTTTGCGTCTGCGCAGTGTTTGTCTTGGAAAACGAAAGTTTTGACTGTTGGATTCTCCTCTCTAATTCCCTGAATTCTAACGATTCTAGGGCGGTTAATGTTTGTGAGATAAACCGACAATTTCCTTCACGCTCCCAAAGCCCATCTTTTTAAGGTATGCTTCGATTCCTCCTGCAACAGATTTGAAAACGTCTAGCCCCTCAATGGCAACGGCTGTCCCTATCTGAACCGCCGAAGCCCCAGCCAACATGAACTCCACGGCATCCTGCCATGTTGTTACTCCGCCGCACCCAACCACTGGGACATCAACTCGACGATGAATCTCATACACGCACCTAACGGCTATAGGCTTTATAGCTGGCCCTGACAACCCTCCGATCCTATTCGCCAGCACTGGCCGAGTTGTTTCAATATCGATTGTCATAGCCCTAATCGTGTTAATGGCGGTGATGGCGTCCGCGCCAGCCCTAACTGCTGTCCCAGCCAATAAGGCGATATCGGCGACGTTTGGGGTTAGCTTAACAAAAACGGGCTTATCCACTCTGTTTTTTATCTCTCTCACGACTTCCGCCACCAAACGTGGGCTTTGTCCGATTTCGGACCCAGTTTTTTCAATGTGGGGACATGAAACGTTCAATTCTAACGCATCTGCGCCCTCTCTAACTGCTACCTCCGCCACCTCAGCAAAATCTTCAGGTGAGAAGCCGTAGATGCTTACGATGACTGGGATTCCTCCCTTCTTTGCTTCCTTAATCTCCTCACCAAAATTATGGATGCCCGGGCTGGGCAGTCCCATGGCGTTTATCAGGCCGCAATCAACTTGAGCCACTGTAGGGTTAGGATAGCCCACTCGCGGCTTTAACCCTACGGATTTGGTAACGACAGCGCCAGCGCCAGCCTCAGCGATTCTTCTCAAGAATGTCCCAGACAACCCGAGAATCCCAGCGGCCAGCATTGTTGGATTTTTAAGCTTTAACCCAGCTATTTCTGTAGCAAGTCGACTTGACATTAAGATACGCCTCTGTTGCAGTAAAGTTATTTCAGTAAGTAAGATAAAGCTTAGTACAGAACAAGCTGAGAAAATTCGATGATGGGGGAACCAAATGAAAGCAACCATAGTTGAGTGTGTGATGGGCGTTTTCGCCTTCGGAGAAGCCAACGAACTCGTTGATAAAATTCTCTTCCCAAAAGATCCTAAAGAAACGGCGGAGAGACTTAGAAAAATCGAGGCTGGAAAGGTTGTGGATGAAATAGTCACATTAGTAGAAAGGCTGCAGGCTAAGGGCTACACCACCTTTGTGTTTGAGAGTTCGGAGATGGCTAGGAATGCCCGCGAAAAATTGAACATCAGCGTTGACGTGGCGAAACCTTCAGATGCAGGCGAAATTCTACGAAGGAACCTTGACAAGTTCGCCGTGGACACGGGATTTGCGAGACAAGCGGCAGAGCTCCACCAATGGACCCATAGAGTCTCCATGGAACTCACCAAGATGCGGGTCAAGAGGGCTGTTGAAAAGCGAGACTTAGTGGTGGTGCAGGTTATCCAAACCATCGACGACCTAGACAAGACATTAAACCTTTTCATGAGCAGAGTTCGCGAGTGGTACGGTCTCCACTTCCCGGAGCTAGACCGATTAACAGAGAAACATGAAACGTACGCGCGCCTCGTAGTCAACTTGGGAGGAAGGAGCAATTTTACTCTGGAAAATCTGGAAAAAGAAGGTCTGCCTGGAGCCAAAGCTAAGAGTATGGCTGAGGTTGCGGGGCTATCCATGGGAGCCGAGCTTGAGGAGGGAGATGTGGATCAGATACAGGCCATGTGCAAAAATGTGCTTAGCCTCTATGATGTAAGACAGAAACTGGAGGGCTACCTGGATTCAGTTATGGGTGATGTTGCACCCAACATTCGTGCTTTGGTCGGTTCCTTGTTGGGAGCGAGGCTCATAGCTCTCGCTGGCGGGCTCAATAACATGGCTAAGATGCCGGCGAGCACAATTCAAGTGTTGGGCGCTGAAAAAGCCCTGTTCAGGGCGCTCAAAACAGGAACACGCTCTCCAAAGCACGGAATAATCTTTCAACACACTCTCATTCACGAGGCGAAGCGTTGGCAGAGAGGAAAGGTGGCCCGAGCTCTGGCTGGAAAGCTAGCCATAGCCGCCCGAACCGACGCCTTCACCGGCAAGTATGCAGGAGACAAGCTGCAAGTAGATCTTGAGAAGAGAATATCGGAGATTCAGGAGAAGTACGGTGAGCCCCCGCTCAAGCAACCTCTGATGAAAAGACCGAGAAGGAGAGAGAAACGTGGCCCTAAAGGTTAAGGCGCACCCAAAGTTTCCAGAAATCTACTGGGTCACACTGGAGGACGGAACAGAGAGACTAGCCACCAAAAATTTTGCTCTAGGAAAGAATGTTTACGGTGAGCGGCTGGTCAAATTTATGGGTGTAGAGTACAGGCTCTGGGACCCTTTCAGAAGCAAACTAGCCGCTGCCGTTCTAAGGAACCTGAAAACCGTTCCTATCAAACCCACCCACAAGGTTATGTACTTGGGAGCTGCGTCAGGAACCACTGCCAGCCACGTTTCCGACATCGTTGGAGAGAATGGTCACGTGTACTGTGTAGAGTTTGCTTCCCGTGCCATCCGAGAGCTTGTTAAGAACGTCTGTGAGTTCCGCCCCAACATGTCTCCCATACTGGCAGACGCTAGACTCCCGGAGCGATACTCAATGCTTGTAGGGAAGGTTGACGACATCTATTGTGACATCGCCCAGCCCGAGCAAGCCAGAGTGTTGGCGGACAACGCCGACATGTTTCTGGTGGACGGCGGATGGGTCATGTTGGCCATAAAGGCTCAGAGCATCGATGTCACGAGGGAGCCGTCTGAAGTGTATAGGCAAGAAATAGACATTCTAAAAGCCAGGGGTTTTCAAATAGAGGATGTCGTGCACTTGGAGCCCTACGACAAGGCCCACGTCATGATCGCGGCTCAGCATGTAAGAAAAAAATGATAGCGTATGTAAATGCTAAGCCCATGGTGAATTTCGAATATATAGTTTTCCGCTAACCTTTATGGTGATGGTGACGTCGCCAACCGCGCAACCCCCTTTTTTCTGTTTGCACGCACATGAGGCTGGAGGCGCTTGAGAGTTTCCTGAAAAGTGTTCTAGTAGTTTCTTCCACTAGGCTTTTATGTATAGCATTGTTACATTTACTGGTTTATTTGAGGAAGGAGGGAAATATGAAAGACAAAAGGGAAATCGTATCAGTGAAGACAATCGTTATAGCTGCCATAGCGGTTTTCTCGGTTTTCTCATCAGTAGTGCTGGCGGAGTACCCAAAAAGAGGATACTGGATGCCTGGGGAGTTTGCTCCCCAAGAAGCTATGTGGATACAATGGCCCGACTTTAGGCAACCCCCTATTTTAAGGAATTATGATCCTAGGATAGGCTGGTATCATGACCCCCAAGCGTATGTCGATGTTTTCGTGGAATATGTGAGGGAGCTTCAGACGGAGGGTGCAGTGAAGATCATTGTTCGAGATGCCCTGGGAGAAGAGGTGGCGAGGGGAAATCTTACGCAAGCTAACGTGCCGCTTGTCAATGTCATTTTCCACCAGTTGCCTTACGACGATATTTGGCCCCTCGACAACTTTGGCCCCTTCGTTGTAAAAGATGGGAAACTGCATCTGCTCAATTTCGGTTTCGATGCCTGGAATGACCCTGATTATGGACCCTATGAGCGGGATGATGACGTTCCTCTGCATGTTGCAGAGCAGCTTCACATAAAAGTTACAAGCGTGACATATGTTGATCCCACCGATGGTGCAACAAAACCTCTGATCTTTGAGGGCGGTGCGTTCGAGTCTAGCGGCGAAGGGACCATTGTAGCTTCTTGGTCGATAATTGTAGATAGAAATCCCAATTTAGATCAACCACAAGCGACGCGGATATTCAAAGAGATAACTGGTGCACATACCGTTATATGGATAGAGAATAGCAACGCTGAAGAAGTGGGCTTACCCTACGGTTTTTCAGCATGGGATCACACGGATGGCTACATGAAATTCTATGCCCCTGGAAAAGTGGCTGTCATGAGGACGTCATGGGCGCAGTCCAGTGCAATGGTTGCTGAAGCCAGAACAAAGCTTGAAGCGGCAGGATGGACCATTACTGATTTCAGCGCGGACTGGACGTTTATGAACCACGTTGTCTTTGGCAACAAAGTAATCGCTTGCTACGGGCAAGGATTCCCGCGAATGCCAGGCGAGACCACCGCGTCGAGGATCCAAAAAGCCAAAATGGAACTGCAAAAACTCTATCCCGATAAGGAGATAGTGATCCTCGAGGGAACCGTATTGGTGTTCATGTGTGGCGGCGGTATCCACTGCGTCTCCCGTTGGCAACCCGTCGTCTAACCGGTCATCTCTTGCTAGCAGGTCATAGTAAGGCTGAAAAAATAATCGGTCTCCCCTCATATTTTTGAACTCCTAATTTCCACCGCGCGCATTAGTTGAAGCTGGCTTTGAACACGTATGCGAGATAAACGACACTCACATATTCCGCAAGAGAAAATAGCTGTGAAAACAAAAATAGGCCGAGTGAATACATGGTGGGCCGGGAGAGATTTGAACCCACCCAACAATGGAGATGTCACCCGCAACTCCCCTTTTTTATTACAGTGCGCTCCGATGTTATATTAGGAATTTGCCTTTCTTGTAGATTAGTTTGCCGTCTGCGCTTATTTCTCCGTCTTTTTTCATGTCTTTCAGAATGTCCAAATGAACAGCTGACTTGTTCAGTCCACCAGTCCACGGGTAAGAAGCACCAAGAGCCATGTGTATCGTTCCACCCATATTCTCATCAAAAAATATATTCTTTGTAAATCTCGTTATGCCGTAATTGGTTCCAACAGCGGCTTCACCGAGACGGTCTGCACCCCCGATTTTCAGAATCTCCTGCAACAGCTCATTGCCTTTGGCTGCTTTCGCCCTTGTCACCTTTCCGTCCTTAAATGTGAGAGTTATGTCCTCCAATTCCTTGCTCGAATAAATCAGTGGATAGCTGAATCTTACAGTGCCATTAACAGAGTCTTCCACAGGTCCAGTGTAAACTTCCCCGGCGGGCATACTTCCTATTCCGGCCTTGTTCCACCATTTTCTTCCCTTAGCATTGAACGCAATTTCTGTATCTTCGCCTATCATCTTTATTTCATTCACACAGTCCAGATACTTGCAGATTCGCTCCTGGCTTGCGTGAATCTTATTCCATTCTTTAACTGGATCCTCTCTATCGACCAAGCAGCTTGCGTACACAAAGTCTTCGTATTCCTTAAGTGCCATGGAAGCTTCTTGGGCGCCAGCGTTGATTGGGTAAGGATACACTGTCCACCTAAGTTCATCAGCATTATAGCGCTTCATGAAGAGTTCCGTCACATCTTTCCATGCAGCTGTGTTCATCGCGATTTTCGCTGCGTCTACTCCAGTCAATCCCTTAGGGTTCGGACTACAAGCCACACTTATTCGAACATCAATTCTCTTGTAGAGAAACTTGAGGACAGACCTTGCGAAGTCTTGACGCAACTGGTGTTTCTTTCCGTATTTATAGAAGGTGTATTCAACATCAGGTTGCTGAGAAACAGGAGCCCAGCCAAGCGGCGGTAGAATCATTGGATCTGCGCCCCTCAGGAGGCATTCTTTGTATATTTCGTTTATCAGAGGTTTGGCCAGGTCGCTTCCTTCTATGAGGACTTTGTCCTTTGGCTTCACGGCTGTGCTGTATTGAACGCAAAGCTTCGCAAGCTTCTCGATTCTCGGATCAACCATTCAGACCACATTCCACGAGGAAAGACACTGCCACAGAGGTAGGAGAAGTTTCATTCTTATGACTTGCGGAAAAGGAAATACGCAAGCATTTTGTAGTGGGCCGGGAGAGATTTGAACCCAGCCTCAAGTGGAGATATCTCCCGCAAACTCCCCTTTTTTCTGTTTTGTTTGGTGCTGTATTTGGTATTTTGAGGCGTATTGACCGTAGGACCCGTGCGCGCGCGCAGAGGAGAAGACCCTTCTTGATAGAACTCTTTCAGGTTTTCACGTAGTTTACCCAGCTTTTTTCTGCCATACACAATCAGGTCTAGGTCTGAAAGATTGGGGTGGTAGAAGCTGTGGAGGAGGGAGCCAAACGCTCCGAAATCCTTTATCCGTAACATCGATCTGGTCGTTATCAAGTTGAACACCTTATATAAAGCTTTGAGAAGAGCATCCTTAGGCGGTTTTTCCATAAGCCGTTTAAACCCTTCCCTCGGTTTCCGTGTCCTCCTGACCAGCTCTTGCCGGACTCCTACAAGGCGTTGCGGCAAAGGCTCATACAAAATCGTATATTGCGAATAGTTCTGTTGCACGAACATCAAGCCCTTATCCGCGTAGAACTTGTAGTAAACATGTTTTCCTTTTGCTCGAAGGGCTCCGGGGTCCGTGGACTTGTAGACCGCATCAGGGGCGTACTCCACATCGCAAAAGTACGCGCCTGGCGGATGGAAGTACCCGTAAACTCGGAAAATGAGATTATTCTTTGCAATGATGGCGTCTAGATCCCTTAACCTTAAAGAGGCGAATGTTGTCCTCTCTGCAGCCTTCTCATTTTCTTTTTGCGGTGTGAGAGAGTTTAAACTTTGACAGGTTTTTAGCCCGACAAGACCTTTTACGAGAATAGATTTTGACTTACCACTTTATAGCTGTCATTGTTTGCCTCATCAAAGTGATTTAAGTCGTTGAAATTGGATCGAAATCCTTTCTATTTCACTTCTCTAATTGCTTCGATCTCTCTGGGCTTCGTGCCTTTAGGTGCAGCGTTTATTCCCCAGAAAAATGTTCCTGGCACTTTTCCGGTATTTTTCACTGTATATTTCCAGTCTGGGGGATAGTGGGTGCATTCTCCCTCCTTAATTATCAGTTTTTCAGCATTTTTGTTTCTGAGTTTGGATGCGTCTTTGCCCCACCAAACAGTGAACTCTCCTACGAGGATGTAATAGAACTCGTGGCATGGGCCGTACCATTCATCAGCCGTGCCATCATCCTCTTTCTCCAAAGAGAAAACAATGGTTTCCTGTCCCGGCTCCATGAAATACAATCCTATCGCTCCAACTTCCTCCAAGTCGAGCATTGTCGTCATTGTGCCGTCCCTGTAAACCATCGTCTGCCAATCAGCTATTCCCATCACTTTCGGCTTAATTTCCGGCTTACTCATTCCTAACTCCTCGCCTTCTCTCAACCTTTTGACTAACTTTTTACATTTAAGACTTTACGCATGTTTTGGTTTCAAGAAGCAAGCAGCGAAGGCCTTTATCACCCATCTCTGTTTCACAGCGATTGCACGAGGTACAATTTGACTTGTCGGAGAGTTTGTTGAGCCATTTCTGGGAGAGATCCGGCTCCATTATGAATGGTCTTGACATAGATATGAAGTCAGCGTATCCATCTTTCACTATTCCCTCAGCAACCTCAAAGGAACGTATCCCTCCAACCAAGATCAACGGGGTCTCACCAATAACCTTCTTAACCTTCTTAGCGTATGGGAGAAAGTAGGCTTCCTCATCAGTTGTTCTCATCTTTAAATAATAAGGATCTAAATCCTCGTCGGATTCGTAGATGCCTCCTGAGACCTCAATGGCATTGAAGCCAACCTCAGCTATTCTCCGGGCGATTTCTATTGATTCGGGCGGCTTTAATGAGGGCTCCTCCTTCACAAAGTCGTCGACCTGCAACTTGATAAGAACCGGCCAGTCCTCTCCACACAGCTCTTTTATTCCTTTGAAGATTTCAACGACTATTCTAACTCGATTCTCGGTGGATCCCCCATAATCGTCGGTTCGCTTATTCATGTATGGAGAGAAGAACTCAGACAGTAAGTAGCCGTGAGCTCCATGCAGTTGAACGCCGTCGAAGCCAGCTCTCTTCGCTCTTTCAGCCGACGTTAAAAAAGATTGAGTCACATCTTCGATATCCTTAATTGTCATTTCTTTTGGAAGGATTCCAACAGACTTATCGGCTATAGAAGATGGAGCTAGAGGTTTAAACTTCCTCTTCTCCACTATATCAGATTCTACCTGTCTGCCGCAGTGAGCAATCTGTAAGACAAATTTCACGTTTTCGTTAACGTGGTGAACGGCCTCCACCGCCTTTTTAAGCATAGGGATACATTCGTCGGTGTGGATGCCCGTCTGATATTCTGCGGCAATTCCGTCTTCCTTTACGAAGGCGAAACCTGCGATAATCATTCCGACTCCACCTCTAGCGAGGTTTTCATAAAGAGCGACATACCGGTTGTCTACCAAACCATTATCATCTGCCATTCCCTCGTAGGTGGCAGATCGAACTAATCGGTTCTTCACGGTCATCGTACCGATTTTTTTAGGACTGAAGATTATAGAGTATCTCGTCAAATCAAGCTTCTCCGTGTTGTTAACTTTCCATAATCTCCTTGGGAATATCGTTCAATCTTTCGCAACCTGTCTTAGTTATTTGAAACTGGTCTTCAATTTGCATGTCGCCCACCTCTGGAAGATACACTGCTGGCTCGATCGAGATCACCATGTTTGCCTTCAACCTTCTATCTCTGTAAGCTTCATCGTCAAGAATCTTCTGATACCCAATGAAAGGCCACTCGTGGACTTCAAGACCTACCCCGTGGCCTATTCCCCACCAATCGCCTCCCCAAGCTTCTCTCAAAACATCGCTTGCTGCTCTGTCAACTTCAGAGGCAAGCACCCCTTCCCGAGCAGTTTTCTGTGCAGCCTCTTGTGCCTGAAGGAGCACTTGAAATACGTCTTTCTGCTTTTTAGAAGGTGTGCCTAGGCTGAAGGGCCTCGAAACATCGCAACAATAACCGTTATACATTGTTCCAAAGTCTAAGAGCCACGGATCTTCATGTTCCAATTGTCTTTTCCCACAGTACCACCACCAATCGAGGTGACTAGCATTCTTTCCAGAAGTGACCATCGTGTGGTGGGGAAAGCCCTGTGACCCAGCAATTCTACATGTACGTTCAATCTCACCTACGATTTCTGCTTCTGAAACCCCAGCGCGAGCGAATTTGGCTGCTGCGTCTATACCTTTCTTGGCGATTTTAGATGCTTCCTTAATGCATTGGATTTCATATTCTGATTTTACGGTTCTTTCACTCTCAAGAATGTCTGATGCTACCTCGATCTGGGACTGCCCAATCTCGCGTCGCATACGAGCGTATAATGAAGGACTCATGGAATATTCTCCTACCACTCCGACTCTCGATTTTTCCAGTTTCGTTTCGCGCAGGTACCCCTTCAGGGTTTGAACGTGGTCTCCAGCCGGCTTCACGTATTCTATCCAAGTGCATTCAGGTGGAAAATAGTCAGCCGCGTCTATTTCCAAAAGAGGACTCAGATTATCTTCGCAAGGCAGAACTACCATAGTGTTGCCAAAATACGGCTCATACCCCGAAATGTACATCACATGTCCTCTTTGACCAAAGCGTATGCTACCAGGCGCTGAATAAATTACTAGAACATCGATTTCTCTGCTTTTCATTTTCGCCCTCACGTTTTTGAGTCTCCTTGAAAACTCGTTTTGAGGCGTCATCAAAACTAACACCAGCAAATGTATAGTAAACTGCGCGCGCTAAGAGGAATATTTTGCCAATTCAGATTCCGCCCTTCTAATTATGTCAGAAATTTCCTTTTGAACATCCTTATCAAGTGGTGTCGGCTGGTGTTCTTTTAGAATTTCCTTAGCCTTCTCCCTAGCCGTTTCAACGAGGCTTTTCGCTCCAGCTTTCTTCCAAGCCGCGTAGCTGCGCCTATCCACCAGTTCAGAGAATAGGTGTTCCTCCTTGAAGTGTTGTAAAGTGTGCTTTTCAGCGAGGAAATGCCCTCCTGGACCAACCTTATGAATTGTGTCGAGAGCCATAGTTTCATCGTCCACCCTTATACCTTGAGCCATTGACAATACGCTCTTACAAATTTCGTTGTCGATAACAAGTTCTTCAAAGGAGGCTGCCATTCCTCCCTCTAGACTGCCCGCACCATAGACAAAGTCTGCTCCTGCTAACACAGGTAGAAGAGTGCTAATTGCTTTTTCATAGCTTGCGTGAGCACCAGACATTTTAGCAGAACTATTGAAGCCATTGACAGTCACGCGAAGCCCATAGTACTGGGCGACTTCAACAGCGCCAGCGCATAAAAGTCCTTCCTCTGGCCCCTGTCCCCATAAACCAGTTTTCATGTCCAAAGAACCCATAAGGTACCCAACGCTCACACCTGTACCTGGAGCTGCAAGTTGAATTGTAGTTATGCCACTCAAAACCTCAGCGTTAGTTATGATGAGGGCCCCAGTGAGGGTTACGGGGGCGGTCGCCCCGGCAAGAGGCATACTCTCAACATCGCATGGAAATCCAAGTTTTGCAAGCTTTAGGGTGATCTCTACAAATCGTCCGTCAAGCTGAAGTGGAGACTCTGTGCAGAAGCCTCCTCCTACCATAGGTCTATCCTTCAATTTCTTCTCGCTTCCAGCAACTGCCGTAGCTATTTCAAGTTGATAGTCGGTTAGCTTCAGAGCCAGTTCTGGTGGATAAACAGACCATCCGCAAGGTTTTTCCGTGTTGTTCAAAGCTGCGGCGTAATCGTACAGGCAACGGACATGTGGTGGCTTATCTAACGATGTAGTTAGATGGCCTCCAGAGGCGTAGGACTCTAACGCGTCGGTGACTCGCGTTAATTTTTCAAGGTTTTCCGTGGTTGACGGTCTTCGTTCTCCGGTATCAAGATCAACTGTGCTTGTTGTCTCGGTGTCCGTGACGAAGTAGATGTGTCTTCCATCCAGCTTATAGTCATACTTCGGGTTTCTTCCGTGCACTACCTCCGTTTTAGTGGTCTTCCTTAACGTTTCTTCAACCAAGTATGGTGGAAATAGAACAACCTTTCTCTCAAAATCCACCGTGCAGCCATTCTCCTTTAACATACTCAGAACTTCATCGCCATGAACAATTCTGATGCCCGTTTTTGCGAGGACGTTGAGGGTGCCTAGATGAATAGCATTGAGGTCTTCTTCGGTGAAAATGCGAAACAACGGCATTGTGAAAGGCTTTTCGAAACCAACCATTCTGTTACACCACTGCGCTCTCTTCTTTTACTTGTGGAGACCCTAATAGTTTTTATGTGAAATAGATAAAGAGAGGAAGTTTGTGGGAGATATCTCCCGACTGGGCAAGCGCGCGCATGGTTTTCAATGAATGATCAAAGTTGCTGCAATAAGTCTATTAGTCAGAATTTGAGACTACCACGGGAGGGTTTCATTTGGCATCTGGGCATCTGATACTATTATCTGATGACGAGCTTGAGCGTATCCATGAAACAAGTTTGAAAATACTGCAGGAAATTGGAGTGAAAGTTCTCAGTAAGAAGGTGCAGAGTCTGCTCGCTGAAAACGGCGCAGAAGTAGACGCCGCTCGTTCAATTGTGAAGATCCCAAGCTCTCTAGTAGAAGAAGCCATCAGGAAAGCCCCAAAGGAAATGGTTCTTTGCGGAAGAAATCCAAAATTCGACCTTAAACTTCCCTCAAAAGACTTCACTTTCATTGCCACTAGCGGCTACGCGACTTTCATGAGAGATTTCGAAACTGGAGAAAAAAGAATGACAAAAACATCGGATTTGAGAGATTTTGCAGTTCTAAGTGACCATCTTGACGGGATTAACTTCTTCGACTCCATTGTAGCTCCTACGGAACTACCACCTCCTGTCCAAACAGTTCATGGCTTAGCCGTCTCATTTGAACACACAGAAAAACACATCCTGAATAGAGCCCTCAATGAGACACAGGCAAAATGGCAAATTGAGTTAGCGTCCGCCGTTGTTGGTGACGAAGAGAAGCTAAGAAAAAGACCCGTATTCTGTTCGGTGAATTGTCCTGTTAGTCCTCTTGTATTTGAGGAAGGCTCATCTGAAGCTATGGTTGAGTTGGCTAGGGCTGGAATTCCGATTGTCCCCATGTCCATGGCTTTGTGTGGTAGTACGGCTCCTGCAACGATTGCTGGGACATTGACCATGGTTAACGCTGAAAATCTTGGAGCCCTTGTCATTGTTGAATGCGCCAGCCCAGGCGCTCCAATGATTTATTGTGCAGAATCATCATCAGCAGACATGAGGACAGGTGAAATTGACTATCAAGCACCAGAATTTCCTCTTATTGCGACGGGAGCCACTCAGTTGGCAAGGCTGTATAGGCTTCCTTGCTATACAACGGGAATAGGGATGGATGAAACCCCAAATGATTGGAAATCTCTTACTGAGGCTTCCAAAAGGTTTGTCCTTTCGCAGTTGGGCCGCGGCGACATTTCTGCTGGCTTAGGTTCGCTAGAAAACGCTGAAAGCGCAGCTTTGGAGCAGGTGATCCTTGATGTTGAGGCTTGGGAACAGGCTAAGGCTTACCTGCGTCAATTCAAAGTTGACGAAGAAACCTTAGGGTTCGATGCTATCAGCAAGGTTGGTCCAGGAGGAAACTTCTTGGGGCTTAAACATACTCTAGAACACTTTCAACAAGAGATATGGCTTAGGAAAGAAGCTACAATCCTACCTTCGACGAGCGGCTCCCTTGTCGAAATAGCAAAGGAAAAAGTCAGGCAAATACTTTCGTCACATGTACCACCTCAGCTCGATGAGGAAGTGAAGAGGGGAATAAACCAGATTCTCCGTAACTGTAGAAAGGACATGTTGTAAGGTTCAATAGCCCTAGTAGTGGAGATGTTCCCCGCAAACTCCCCTTTTTTCTGTTGGTTTCATGTCTTCTTTGTTGTTATTCTGTGTAGGGTTTAAATTCCCAAGCATCTTTATTTGCATAGATTTGTCTGAGGATGTTTGAGGCTCTTTCCTGGTCTAATGATAGTAACAGTTTGCCTAAGTGTTTACAGAACCGTTTGCTGGGTAGCACCCTTTAAAACTCCTCATAAAACGTGGCGCGAACCTATTTGACGCTGAAAGCGTCTTCCAAACTATTGACCATGCCAAACGATACGACCACAAGACCCGTCAACTCCTTGACGAAGAATGGTCAGACGGCTCAAAGAGCCTCGTAGCGCAGGCCTATAAGAGCTTCTGCAAACTAAACGACATCACCATTTCCAAACACATCAACTTGGACAAGTGGAGTCAACAGCCTCAAAAGCTCCCTTGGATTCCTTTGGAGCAGGAAGTCGACCAGCTCATCGCTGGATGCAGCCGAAAAGTCGGGGCGTTCCTTCAGACCTTAAAAGAAACCGGTATGCGTTGCGGCGAAGCGTGGCGTCTCAGATGGGAAAACGTAGACACTGAACATAACGTCATAACCCTCAATAACCCTGAAAAACGAGGCGTTCCTCGACAGTCAAAAATTAGCGGAAAACTTAGCGCCATACTCAATACGCTGCCCAAAACCAGCGAACAAGTGTTCGGACACTCATCGCTTGCTATACTTAGAATTAACTTCACAAACCAGCGCAAAAGAATCGCTTTTAAGCTGCAGAATCCAAGGCTGAACCGAATAACCTTCCATACCCTTCGACACTGGAAAGGAACAATGGAGTATCACAAGACCAAGGACATCCTTCACGTCAAAGAAGTGCTTGGACACAGAGACATCTCTTCAACCCTCATATACACGCACCTAGTCAACTTTGAAGGTGACGAATACACGGTTAGAGTGGCGGAGACATTTGAGGAGGCCTGTGAGCTGGCGAAGGCTGGCTTTGAAAAGTGGGACGAGGTTGACGGAAAGAAGATCTATCGGAAACGCAAGTAGGCTTGGAAAGTATAAAGGTTCCCTTCAGATTATAAGCGTTTCCGCTAACCTTTATATGAGACCAACTGGTTGGTTTTTGCTGGCTGAAAGAACATGACGAAGCGGGCGGAGGCGCTGGACGCCACCGAGTCCATTCTGAAAAGAGCTGGCTTTCAGGTGTCTGAGAGGTGCGTTGCAAGACCCAGTTGTTTTGACTTGGTGGCTAGAAGGGAAAAACAACTTGCCCTCATGAAAGTGCCCATTAACGTTGGAAGCGTCTATACGAGGGCTGCCTCAGAGCTTCAAACTATCTCCAAGTGCTTGTCAGCCGCGCCACTTTTTATTGGTGAAAACTCGCGGGACAAACCGCTCGAAGACGACACCGTCTACTCAAGATACGACATCTACACTATTAACCTTAGGACGCTGGAAGACATCGTTTGCCGCAAGATGTATCCTCTTGTGGAGGCTGGACCGGGAGGCTACTACGTCAAGTTGAATGGGGGCACGATTCGAAAGAGTAGGCAGAAGCTCGGGCTGTCCGTTGGCAAGCTGGCAGAGATGGTTGGGATATCCCGAAGAACCTTGTATGGTTACGAAAAGGGCATGGCTAAAGCCTCGGTTTCCGTCGCCTACAAGCTTGAGTGGATTCTAGGTGTTCCATTGGTACAACCCATCGATGTGTTCCAAGGTGGATTTCAGGACGCGGGATTTCTTGCCGCTGCTAGACGTATGATTGTAAGGAATCGCTTTCTAAAGGCTGTATTGAGGAAGCTTTCTCACTTCGGTATGAGCGTCACTCCCACAGAAAGGGCACCCTTCGACTTCGTAGTTCAGTTTCCCGAGGAACAGCTAAGCATCATCGGTGGGGTTACGGATAGAAAGGAGCAGGATGTTGATCAAAGAACAGAGGAGATTGTCAGCGTCAGTGAGGTCGTTGAGGCTCAACCCCTCTTCATAACAGATGGACAGCAGGCTCCAAATAACAACATCCCATTAATTCGTTACGGGGAGTTAATGGGAATAAAATATCTCAGAGAACTTATGGACCTACTCTGAACAAACACGCTTTTTCAGCTTCCAGTTTTCTCCCCGACCATTTAGAGTCACGGCTGATTTGAAATAGATTCTGAATATAGATTTCTTCTTCATAACACTTATTCCCCCATTGTGTATTTTTGTTGAACAAAAACCACACGAGCGCTGGATGGATGAGCGGCAACTGCACTAACTGCAAGCAAGCGGTTTGTTCTTCTAGGGTTTACTGTGGCAAACTGAGAAGGTACACGGA
>Ga0315306_10000451_pt1 | contig 19757 bp, 20 predicted proteins | sample TDP1_MG_FD_203803 | JGI IMG/M metagenome (GOLD analysis project Ga0315306, IMG submission 203803) | Freshwater sediment microbial communities from Lake Towuti, South Sulawesi, Indonesia - TDP1 | ecosystem: Environmental > Aquatic > Freshwater > Lake > Sediment | place: Indonesia: South Sulawesi... | reverse complement strand
CAGTAATCGCGCTCTTCATCATAGTCGATCCACTGGGCAATGTTCCGATATTCATCGCTCTTACCGAAAAAATGAACAAAAACGAGAGGAAAAGCGCATTCCACACCGCCATATGGGTGGCATTCGCCCTCCTCGTAGCCTTCGCTGTCACCGGACAACAGGTATTGAACTTCTTCGGAATCTCGCTGCACAGTTTCCTGATCGCCGGAGGAATCCTTCTACTAGTGTTAGCAATAAAAATCCTGATCTCAGGATGGCATGAAAGAGCCCTATCACCTAAAAGCGTAGGCGCAGTCCCGATCGCATGCCCGCTCCTAGTCGGACCAGGCGCTATCACCACCACCATCGTAATTCTGCAAACCGCAGGCATATTAGTCACACTGCTAGCAGTACTGGTTATCTTCATTTTCACATGGATCGTACTGAGCTTCATCGAACCAATCTACAAGTTCCTAGGAGAAACCGGTTCAGTGGTAATCGCCAGGATAATGGCTATGCTCCTTGCCGCTATTGCCGTAGGCTTCATAATCCAAGGAATAGAGCACTATCTTACAATAAGATCTTAGAAAACTACAGCAGTGGCAGCTTGCCAGTCACTTTATCCACTAACTCTGCTGGTGCTGGGCCGATCCCTAGGCATGTGGTCGTTCCAGGCGGGAGCTCAGTTAAACCACGATCCTCAATTAGCGCGGTGGGTAGATCAAGCGATTTGGCTTTCTTTTCAAGCTCAAGTAATTCTTCTTCTGATTCAGCTTGGACCGTTATCTTACACTGTCCCTCTCTTATCCAACTCTCCCACCATTCTCTATGCTTCTTTCTAGCCTCTTCGCCTGCGGTTACAGCTGCATGCGCCGCCTGTGCTGCGATTTTGCCTTCGCTCATCCTCAAGTCAGTGCGGACGACAATCACTTGCTTATACTTAAAAACCAGCAACGTAAATCCCGTAATCTAATTAATGCGCATCAATCAACATTCATTCTCTAGACATGAAGGTTGTTAAGTCTTGCCAAACAAGGAAGCAGTTGACATCGCGGTGATTGGCGCTGGGCCTGCTGGGCTGATTGCGGCTAGAGAAGCAGCCAGAAAAGGCGCTGAGGTGATAGTTCTAGAAGAACATGAAGAGATAGGAGTTCCAAGCCATTGCGCTGGGCTGCTCAATGTTGAAGGACTAAAACGAATTGGCATAACACCTGAAAAAAGTTTTATCCAAAGTGAAATCAGAGGCGCCCATTTCCATTCTCCAAGCGGATCAGAGTTTACAGTTGAAAGCCGTCAAGTCAAAGCCTTCGTGGTTGACCGCATAATTCTCGATAAAGTTTTAGGTAGTCATACCACCAATGCTGGCGCAGATATAAGGTTAGGATCAAAAGTTTCAGGGCTAATATTCCGAAACAAACACGTATCTGGCGTAAAAGTCAATGGCACCAGTCTAAATTCAAAGATTGTTATCGATGGAGAGGGAGGTGTCTCAAAGTTTGTGAGGGAGGTTGGATTAAAATCTCCTAAAAAAATCTTGCCAGCAATGCAATTTGAAGTTGAATGGCAGAATACGACTCCCGAGTTTGTAGACATATTCGTCGGCCGGAAGATTGCCCCAGACTTTTTCGCATGGATTGTGCCAACTGGATCTGGTTCGGCTAGAGTTGGACTAGCCTGCCACTACTCCAATCCTCGAAGACTGCTTGAAATATTTATCAAGCGTGAGTTAAAAAAATGCAAGGTTAAAGCTATCAAAGGCGGAGCTATTCCGATTAGTGGTCCGATTCCAAGAACCTATGCTGAAAGATTCCTCGTAGTAGGCGATGCTGCTGGACAAACAAAACCAACAACAGGAGGCGGGGTCATTACTGGTGGTATATGTGCTGGAATTGCCGGAGAGGTCGCAGCTAATGCCGTGGCAAGGAGCGACTTCTCCGCTGGATGCTTGAAAGCATATCAAGACGGCTGGAAAAAGGAGCTAGGTAAAGAATTTTTAACCATGCTTTTTGCACGTAGAACCCTAAATCTCCTATCCGATAGGACTATGGACAAAATCTTCAGAGCAATCATCGAAAATGAGTTACAACGCCTAATCGAAGAGAAAGGCGACATTGACTTTCAAAGTGAGGTTCTTCGTGCGCTGGTATGCAATCCGGCTGTAATCAAAGTTTTATTCGCCGTAATAGGTGACTTATTATAGAGAGGAGGTCGAGATTATGTCCGCAAAATGGGGATTGAGGTTCTTTCAAGCTTCGCTTATCCACGGTATAATCGCAGCCGTATGGACAGGACTTTGGATCATACCTGGGCTAAATCTCACAAGAATAGTGGCAGCTGGCTGGCCTGGAACTTTCCACTTTGTGGCGTATTTCGCATACTTATGCATTGGATTCTTAAGTATGGCCGTCTTTGGTGCTGCATACCATCTCATACCACAAATAGCGAAGAAGCCCTTGTATAGCGAGAAACTGGCACTTACGCACTTTGTCTTGATTAACCTTGGAGTTGTCGCGAGCTGGTTACTTGCAATAGTAGGGACTACAGGTGGGACTCTCCTGATGGCTAAGGCCAAGACGGAAGAAATCCATATTGCAATAGTGGGATTCAGTGAGCCGATAGCGATATTCTTGACAATCGGTGTACTCGGAGTGCTTGTGGGTATTCTGAACCTTATACTAACATCCAGAAAATAAACGCCCAACCAAGTCCGCTGCTTAGATCCTGTCTACGAATCGCTTTATACTTCAGATGCCGCAAGTCTAGGCATCATCTTTGATAGGACCTAAAAATCGCAATGGATAAATAAGTGAGTTCTGTGAATAGAGGTCTTTCACTTGAGGCGTTTGACACGTGAGTGAAACGAAAGAAGTTAAAATGCCATCATGCATCTGGTGTGGCAAGATGATTGTCCCAGGAGAGAAGGCTGTCAAATTCCCATGTCCTGGATGCGGAGAGATCGTACTCTGGCGGTGTGAACGCTGCCGCCGATTCGGACGCCCATACAAATGCCCAAAATGTGGATGGAGCGGACCTTAATGGCGAAAATTCTCGTTACAATTAAAATCTTCCCCAAAGAAGCTGGGGGAAATTTGGAGGAATTAAAACAGCAAATCCAGGAGGCTTTGCCAAGCGACGTCTCGGTTCACAAATTCGATGAGGAACCAATTGCATTTGGACTGGTAGCTGTGGTCGCCCATATAATTATGCCCGAAGAGAAAGCGGGTATAGTTGATATCGTGGAAAAAGCCATTCGCGCTATTTCGAGCGTAAGTGAACTTCAGGTTGCTATGGTGAGAAGAGTGTGAACTACCCCACGCTTCGCAGGAGGACTCCCCGCCGACAAAGTTAAACTTTACATTTCCAAAACATGATTTAGAAAGTTTAAATACGGCAGTTGGGGTTTGATTTCTCAACGCGCATCTGCTTATATCGGTGAAATCTGCATGTCATCCAAAGAGCTCCAATTAAAAGTGGATGAAGCTAGGCAACGCGATGTTGCTAGGGGCAAGGCTAGAATTAGCAATGAAGCTATGCAAGCCCTAGGAATATCGGCAGGAGATATTGTTGAAATTAAGGGTAAACGAGCTACTGCCGCAGTTGCATGGCCAGCCTACCCTGAGGATCAGGATAAGGCGATCATTAGGATTGATGGTTTGATAAGGAGAAACGCTGGTGCGGCCCTAAACGAATACGTTGCTGTTAGAAAAACCGATGTTAAGACATGTCAAAGCGTCACGTTAGCGCCGCTTGATATGCGCCTAAATGTTGATGATGATTTCATGAACTTCGTTAAAAGCCGACTGACCGAAATGCCAATAGTTGAGGGCGACACTCTATTCCTGACAATTTTGGGAAGCGCTATCCCTCTGACTGTTGTCAGAACCCGTCCTCACGGCATAGTAAAAATTGTGGACACCACCTCGCTACAGGTCATGAGTGAACCAGCTGCAGAGAAGAAAGGAATCCCCAGAGTAACCTACGAGGACATCGGTGGGCTGCATGAAGAAATCCAACGCATAAGAGAGATGGTTGAGCTTCCCCTACGCCACCCAGAACTCTTCCAACGCCTAGGAATAGAGCCTCCGAAAGGGGTGCTCTTAATGGGTCCGCCTGGCTGTGGAAAAACACTGCTAGCGAAGGCAGTTGCTAACGAATCAGATGCAAACTTCTTCTCAATTAACGGACCTGAAATTATGAGCAAGTTTTACGGCGAGTCCGAGGCAAGGCTTAGAGAAATTTTCCAGAAGGCTCAGGAAAGCTCACCGGGCATCATATTTATCGATGAAATCGATGCGATTGCGCCCAAACGCGAAGAAGTCACTGGTGAGGTGGAACGTCGTGTTGTGGCGCAGTTGCTAGCCCTTATGGACGGGCTTGAAACAAGAGGAAACGTCATCGTAATAGGCGCCACAAACATGCCGAACATACTTGATCCAGCTCTTCGAAGACCTGGCAGGTTTGATCGAGAAGTCGAAATCGGCGTGCCAGACAAAAAGGGGCGATATGAAATACTGCAAATTCACACCCGCGGCATGCCCTTAGCGAATGATGTTGAGTTGAGCGCTCTCGCGGATCTAACACTTAGTTATACTGGCGCTGACTTGGCATCGCTCTGCCGGGAAGCGGCGATGAAAGCCCTACGCAGATATAGAGATCAAATCGATCTTGAGGAAGAAAGGATTCCACCTCAGATTCTGGAGAAAATGGAGGTCACAATGGACGACTTTAAGGCGGCATACCGTGAGATCACCCCCACTGCTATGAGGGAAGTTTACATCGAAATCCCAAGCGTATACTGGGATGATATCGGTGGGCTAGAAGATGTTAAACACCGTCTACGGGAAAGCGTGGAGTGGCCATTAAAGAAGCCCGAGATCTTTAAGCGGATGGGAATTCGCGCTCCGAAGGGCATCATGCTTTTCGGTCCGCCCGGCTGTGGGAAGACCCTGTTGGCTAAGGCTGTTGCAACTGAAAGCGAAGCTAACTTCATCACAATTAAAGGACCCGAAATCTTCAGCAAATGGGTCGGAGAATCGGAGAAAGCCATTAGAGAAGTTTTCCGAAAAGCAAGAATGGCGGCTCCAGCGATAATATTCTTCGACGAGTTTGACTCAATTGCGCCGAGAAGAGGAATGGGCTATGCTGATTCAGGAGTTACTGAACGGGTCATTAGCCAACTGCTCACCGAGATGGATGGAATTCTATCACTCGACAACATCGTAGTCATAGCCGCCTCAAACCGGCCAGACATACTAGATCCTGCCGTGTTGCGGCCTGGCAGATTTGACCGGCTGATTTATGTGCCAGCCCCAGACGAGGAGGCGCGCCTTCAAATATTCAAACTCTACACAAAAAATATGCCACTAGCCAAGGATGTTGACCTAAACAATCTCGCTAAGAACACAAAGGGGTACTCGGGGGCCGACATTGAGTCCCTTTGCAGAGAGGCTGCCATGAATGCCTTGCGAAGAAGCGTTGAAGCGAAAGAAGTAACTGCTGAGGACTTCAAGAAGGTTATGGAGAAAATTGGACCGACCATAAGCACTGAAATGGAATCATGGTACCAAAGCATAAGTCAACAATTTAGAAAGACCGAAAGAGTAGCACCCACGCCCACCATTGCCTAATTTGAGAGTGCTTAACTATGTCTCAGCTTTGGGGAGCCCGCCCAGTTTATACAGCTATAATTGAGCTTTTAGAAAAGAAGCAGGGAGCCTCAACCGATTCGGAGCTCTTCAAAGCATTAAAGGACATGTACGGCGATCTCAGCCTAAGCGAGTTCCACAAAGCCCTCATGAAACTCGAAATAGGAGGCTTGGTTCACGTTTCAAGTCTGACCAAAACAAAGAAACGTGTTGAACTCCTACGGAAACCCGTAGAAGAGAAAGGAACGAGCTGAATTGGGCGTTGACCTGAAAGACCTCGTCACCAAAAAGCCAATCGTATTAGAAAATCTAAGCGGCAAAACAATCGCCATAGACGCCTACAACGCCCTATACCAGTTTCTCGCCATCATCCGACAGCCAGACGGCACCCTCCTAATGGACCGCCAAGGCAGAATCACAAGCCACCTGTCTGGACTGCTCTACAGGAATTCTAACCTCCTAGAAAAAGGAATCAAACCCGTATACGTCTTCGACGGTGAACCTCCAGCCATAAAAGAGATGGAGATCAAACGCCGAAAAAAGGTGAAAGAAGAAGCTTCAATCAAGTATGAAGAAGCCCTAAAAAAAGGAGAACTAGAAACCGCCCGAACCTACGCCCAAGCCACAGCCCAACTCAAAGACACAATGGTTGAAGATGCAAAGAGGCTTCTAACTCTGCTCGGCATCCCCTGGGTTCAAGCCCCATCTGAAGGTGAAGCCCAAGCTGCCTACATGGCTGTAAAAGGGTCAGTATGGGCCGCCTCCAGCCAAGATTACGACGCATTACTATTTGGAGCACCCAGACTAGTCCGAAATGTAACCATAACCGGTAGACGAAAGCTCCCTCGCAAACCAGTCTTCATCGAAGTAGTCCCTGAGGTTGTAGAATTAAACCAAGTACTATCCGAACTAGGCATAACACGAGAGCAACTAGTCGAACTCGGAATTCTAATCGGAACAGACTATGACCCCGATGGGGTGAAAGGCATTGGACCCAAAACAGCGCTAAAACTCCTCAAAGAATACAAAAGCCTAGACAAAGTCATTCCCCAACTAAAAGAAGCCGACTTCCCAGTTGAGCCAGCAAAGATCAAAGAAATATTCCTAAAACCAAGCATAACCAACAGCTATCGGCTTGAATGGAAAACCCCGGATGCAGATGGCATAGTACGATTCCTATGCGGAGAGCGAGACTTCACAGAAGAAAGGGTCAGAAACGCCCTAGAAAAAGCAATAGCAGGCATAAAAGAAGAAAAAGCTAAAGTTTCGCTCGAAAGCTTTTTCCAACCCTAAACATCTTTCCAGCCATATTTCCCACGCAATAAGACAAACGCCACTGAACAGATGCTTTTGGTGGTGACTTTTCCTGTCGCTGACTTTTCGATCAAAAGCAACTCCTGATACATATATGGCCCTCCAACTGGGATTGTGAGTATTCCGCCTGGCTTCAGCTGCTCGATCAAAGGTTGGGGGACATCAGGAGCTGCGGCTGTTACAAAAATTCTATCATACGGCGCTTTTTCCGGGTACCCCTTAGACCCATCGGAATTAATTATCGTTACCCTGTCACGGTACCCTGTTTTCTCCAAATTTTTCTCTGCTGAAAACGCAAGGGTAGGTATGATCTCTACGGTATACACATGCCCCCACTTCTTAGAATTCACATTACTTGGCGCTACAATTTCCGCAACCAAAGCAGCATGATACCCACTACCCGCACCTATCTCAAGCACCCTATGCCCCACCTCAAGCCTCAACGCCTCATTCATAATCGCACACATATGGGGTGCACTTATAGTCTGTCCCGATCCAATCGGAAGTGGGCTGTCAATATAGGCATGACTTTTCATGCCAGCTGAGACGAACTCCTCCCTCGGAACAAGCCTCATCGACCTTATGACACTCGGGGTCTTCAGTATCCCACTCGCAATCAAGTTGTTAACTACTCGTTCCCGTTCAACCTCAAATTTCGACATACCCGCTCAGACCAAACCAACAACCACTATTCCGTTAGGAACTTAGAAGCTTTAAAAACATATAATCTGTCTATCAACTCTGTTATTGAAGGGGCCCGTAGCCTAGTTGGATAGGGCGTCGATCCCGATGAGGGGAGCGCAAGCCTCCGGAGCCGAAGGTCCGGGGTTCAAATCCCCGCGGGCCCGCCAGAATTTTTACTCCCTAGCTAGAACCTAAGTTGGTTCGCTTGTGACATCGGGAGGATGAACTCAATGAAGCTTAAAAAAATAATGATGCCTGTAAGAAAGCGGAACTCCTGGCGGAACGTTCCTAGCGGAACTCCTCCGCATAACCCCTTGGAATCATTGGCTTCCCGCAGCATACTACATCGCATTCAGCACCGCAGCTGCAGTCCGTGTCGAATACTGCGACGGCTCCGCATGATGTGCATTCAAATTTCTTTCCTTTCATCTTAGCCAAATTGAACACCTACACACTACTTCAATTTCGGTTCTTAAAAGAGTTGTGAAGGTTGGTGCGACCTCGGCGGAACCAGAATAATGGACACGCATGTCGGAACCGATTCCACGCGTATGCTGAGGCACTGTCTGGGTATAAGCTATTCAACGACTTTTAGGAGTTTGTGGGTCAGCCCTTTTTTCTTGAGTTTACATATTACTTTTCTGCCTTCTTTGTGAGTGGTGATCAGTCCAGCGTTGGCGAGTAGGCTGATGTGATACGAGACGGTGGGCTGGGAGATTTTCAGAACGCTTATTAGTTCGCAGACGCAGTAGTCGCGTTTTTCAAGGTTTTGCAGTATTTTGATTCGCATAGGGTCAGCGAGAGATTTGAAAATCTTTGGTAAGTATGTAATGGCGCGTTCTTCTTCAACCTCTAACATTTTCTTTTAGCTCTCAGGTTTTTGGTAGAATTTCTTAATTCAAATACTCTGATAGGCACCGACACTACCTTCTGTACTCTAGCATAAGTTGCCGCAGAATTTTCACAACCTCTTCCGTTTCCGGAAATTCGATGGCATTCATTGGGCACAGTTTGGCACATGCGGAGCATCCGACAACACAGTTGAATGGATGTACAACTTTCGGTCTTTTCCTTAGCTTATCCCATCTATTCGTAGACGCCATATTGGGATTAGAATTCTCTTCCACAATGAATACATCATTTTTACAAAACGCAACACACGTCAGGCACCCATGGCATTTGTCTCTGTTGATTGTTGGAAACCAAGGTATTTTTTCTCTAGGAACGCCAGAGTACACAGGAATCACCTATGATCCAGCCGCTTTCTTAATCGTTTCCTCCACTTTCTTGAAAGCTTCATCGGTGGTCATCCCCCTTACATCTAGGGGGAAGAACTGTTTTTTCATATCTACGTCATTTTTCTCGAAAGCCTCTTTGAACAACTTCATTTGCATGGCTGGCGCGCAGCCACCAACGACATATTTTCCATCATTTTTAAGGTAGTCATTCCAGAATCTGTCCCCGTCCTCCACACATAGTTGGGGATGAACAATCGCGTACTCCACTGGAAGTGCTAGCCTCACACGGTTAACTAGTTCCCATATATTCAATTTCGCAAAACCTGGGCATACTCCTGTACAGACGCACAACACAAACCTTGGTTTTCCACTCATATCGTTGCCTCCTGAGATGAAGGGTGAAGTTTTATATCAATATATTTAAATTTTTCGATTTATTATCTGAGCCTGGTTTATGCGGAGGGAAACGAGTGATCGAAAAGAGGATGAGAGAACATAGCCTTCAGGAGATCTCACCGGCCTAAAGCGTTAAGGATGTAGAAGGAGTAGTATTCTCACCATGCGAAATTCTGCCTTAGGTAAGCAGTTAGAACGACTAGTTGAGTCTGGTTTATCCCCAATTCAAGATGTTTCAAAGTATACGACAAACCTAAAGGAACTTACGGAGGAAGCTGCGGCTCATATCTGCACAAGCTGAGGGTAGATTCATAGTCTATAACATCACCGATATAGGGAGAATGCTACTACTTGCATGTGACAGGATTGAATCAACAATTCCTGCATCAAAAGTCAAGTAGATAGGTGAACGGTTGGTTTCGAGTAGCCCTATGAGGAGGCGCAGTTCTGGCGATGTTGAACAAAGAAGGTGGATTGCAATGAACTTAAGAATTCTGCTTTATGCGATCATCGGCGGAGTAATAATCACCCTGTTGACAGGTCTAATCCCAAATACAAGCCCCGAATTGTTGGGCGCGCTCCATTATGGATATCCTTTCCCATGGTTTATTCGCATTGTATATCCACAGTTCCCTTGGCATATCAACGAGATTAACCTAATTAATGACATAGCCTTCTGGAGTGTTACTGCTACCATAGTGCTGTTAGTCTTAAAAAGGGTAAGAAAGATTAGCGCGCGATGAAAAAAGTATGACTGGCCCCCATAGGGCTTCCAGAAGTCAGCAACAAGGAGAAAAACGGTTATTGACATGTAACTCATTCGCCGAGTTTCGGGAAGAATGTAGAAGGTATCTACAAAACTCCCTGATCAAACTCTATCCAAAATTAAAAGTTCCGGAAATTTCATTTGAAATCCCGCCAAACCCCGAATTCGGCGAACTAGCCTCATCCCTCTGCTTTGACCTGGCTAAGGAGCTGAAAATCAAGCCAATAGCCTTAGCCGAGAAGATAGCTCAGACAATTGACAAATCAAAATTCAAACTAGTCGAAACGGTTAAACCAGCTGGAGCTGGATACATCAACTTCCACGCAAATCACGCAAAACTCGCAAAGTTGGCTGTAGAGTGCGCTATTAAGCAGCCTTCATACGGCTACATCAAAGTCGCTAAGCCACTGCGGGTGATCGTGGAGCATACCAGCGCCAACCCCATTCACCCCCTCCACATAGGTACCGCGAGGAACCCTTTACTTGGAGATGCTTTAGCTAGGATCCTAAAGGCCAAGGGCCACAAGGTCTCACGGCATTTTTATATTGATGATACTGGACGCCAAGTTGCAATTATAGCATATGGCTACGAAAAACTGGGTATGCCTAAATTCAAACCAGAAGTTAAACCAGACCAGTTCATAGGTCACATATATGCTATGACATGCTGCCTTACAGAAATTCAAAACCTCAAGAAACAGGTCAAAGAACTCCAACAAGGAGAACAGCTAAAGAAACTTCAATGCGAACTTGACGACTGGACAACTGCTGCCGCCGATCTCGAAAAAAAGGATCCTGCCATATTTAACAAGCTTCTAAAAGAAATTAACAAAGACGAGAATCCTGAAGCCAAGATAAACGACCTCATGAAACGTTATGAAGCCGGCGAAAAAAACGCCAAGAAGCTTTTCAGGACGGTGAGTCAACTCTGCCTAAAAGGCTTCAGAGAAACATTGGAGCGCGTAGATGTCGCATTTGATTCATGGGATTGGGAAAGCGACTTCGTGTGGAACAGCAACGTCTCTAAAGTCATGCAACAGCTAAAAAAGACAAAATATGTTTTCGAAACTGAAGGCGCTCTAGAACTAAACACCGAACAAGCAGCTCAAACCCTCAACCTAAAACAGCGTCTAGGCATACCCGCAGACTACCCAACTCCCTCCTTAACCCTAACTCGTTCAGATGGCACAACCCTCTATACCACACGCGACATCGCATACAGCCTCTGGAAATTCAAGCAGGCAGACCGAGTCATAAACGTAATAGGGGTGGAACAGTCCCTCGCACAACTCCAACTCAAAATCGCTCTCGCTGCTTTCGGTCAGATCAAGCTTGCTGAGAACCAAACTCACTTCGCATTTGGGCTGGTTGAACTGCCGGGCCACAAAATGTCAGGCCGCAGGGGAAGATACATTACTTTCGATCAGGTAATTGACGACTCGATCAAAAGAGCCTACGAAGAAGTTTCAAAACGCTCTCCCCTCCTCACTGAGAAAGAAAAACAGAAAATAGCCAAATTCGTTGGAATAGGCGCAATCAAGTATGCCATGACCTCAGTCGAACCGGAGAAAAACATAGTGTTCACATGGGACCGAGTCCTAGACTTTGAAAAAAACAGCGCCCCATTCATCCAGTATGCACATGCGCGAGCCTGCAACATCCTCAAAAAAGCCAAAATCAAACCGAAACAAGTGGACTACACCCTCCTCAAACACCCGTTAGAACGAGACCTAATCCTACGAACAGCCAGATTCCCAGACATATTCCTCGACGCCGCAGAAAATCTTAAACCAGACGCACTGGCCGGATTCGCCAACGAACTAGCAGACAAATTCAACTCGTTCTACGCCAGCCTCCCCGTCATAAAAGCCGAAACCTCGCAGCTACGCGACGCTCGACTAGCCCTCGTAGACGCAGTCCGAAAAGTCCTCAAAAATACGGTCACCCTCCTCGGAATAACTGCACCAGAAAAAATGTAGCCCTGCCCAAAAACAGAGAAAAACATACTTTAAACCAGGATGATACTTACCAGTGCGGTGGGCCCGTAGTCTAGTCCGGATAGGACATCGATCCCAATGAGGGGGAATGGAAGCCTGCGGAGCCGGAGATCCGGGGTTCAAATCCCCGCGGGCCCGCTCAAAAAATGCTTCTAGAAATGGGCTCAAAACTAATAGAGGCTTCCCACGCAGATTATAGCCAGCAGGAACAATGAACCATACAATAGCGGGGCAGTAAGATGTTGTTGACAGAGCTAAAATTTGGCGTATCCATACTAGAGTTGTCCTAGCTCATAGGAGAAGAGGAGGATTGGGAGAGAAGGTCGTAGGCATATTGGGGGGCATGGGACCGGAGGCCACAATGGAGCTGTTCAGGAGGGTGGTGAAGCTTACCCCAGCAAAGAAAGACCAGGAGCATTTGCGCATCATCATAGACAATAACCCTAAGATACCTGATAGGAGTAGGGCGATGCTGGAGGGTGGGGAGAGCCCCTTACCCCTTGCCGCCGAGACCGCGAGGAACCTCGAGCGTGCGGGAGCAAGCTTCATCGTAATACCATGTAACACCATCCACCACTATATCGATGGAATCAGAGAGTCCGTGAGGATACCGGTGCTCAGCATGGTCGAACTGAGCGTTGAGAGGCTTGCCTCAACACCAGAGGTAAAGCGGGTGGGGATAGTAGCGACCACAGGGACAATAAAATCCGCGTTATATAGGAGGGCCTTGGTAGCGAAGGGGCTGGAGCCCATAGAGCCTGACGATAAAACCCAGGAGAAGGTTATGGAGGCGATTTACAGGGTTAAGGCGAGGGGTGTGGACGAGGAAGCCAAGGCTATGCTCTCAGAGGTGGTCGAGAGGCTTAGAGGGATTGGGGCAGATGCTCTACTGATAGGGTGCACGGAACTCAGCCTACTTCATGAAGAGCTAGGGAGGGAGGGGCTGAAGGTTTACGACAGCCTCCAGATCCTAGCGGAGGAGACAGTGAGGTATGCCCTCTCACTTTGAAATGCCCATTACTCGTCAAGTAAAGTCTACTTTTGTGCTACATCGAGTTGACCTAGAACTCGGAAGAAACCAATCAACACCTAAACCTTTTATTTTCCATTCGCCACTCAACACTCTAAGATGCCCCTGAACCAGAAAGCAATAAGGGTAAGACAAGATGCTGAAGCTTTTCTTTGCCACTGATGTTCATGGTAGCAATATCTGCTGGAAGAAATTTCTGAGAGTGATTGACCGTTTCAAGGTTGACATCGCGATTCTAGGCGGGGACTTAACTGGGAAGATGGTTGTTCCAATGGTTAGAGATGGCGATGAGTATTCCTACACCCTCTTCGAAAGAGATGTCAGGTTCAAGGCAACGCAACTGGAGGACGAGCGTTCGAAAGTGGCGAACGCCGGTTACTATCCGTACCCCTGTGAGAGGGGAGAATTCCAGCGACTGAGCAACGACGAGCAGGCCCAGAAAGATTTGTTCAATAGACTCATGGCGGGGCGAATGCAAGAATGGATGGATCTCGCCTCAGCTCGATTTAGGGGTAAATCCCCGCTTTATGTTTCTCCTGGCAATGATGATCGCTTGATTATTGATGAGATCTTGGAGAAGAGCGATTCGGTGGTCGTATGTGAAAGGAAGCTCAGTCATCTCCCGGATGGGTATGACATGGTCACATGTGGTTGGGTTAACCCGACTCCTTGGAAGACCGCTAGAGAGGCGCCTGATGAGAAGCTTGAGAATATGCTGGAGGAATTGATGGCTAAAGCTCAGAACTACGAGAAGCTCATATGTAACTTTCATGCGCCTCCATACAACTCTGGACTTGACATCGCCCCCAAACTGACAGAAGACTTGTCGGTTAAAGTTGGGATTGGAGGAGTAGAACTCGGACCGATAGGTAGCAAGGCTGTAAGGCACATGATAGAAAAATATAAGCCTCTCTTGGGGTTGCACGGACATATACATGAATCAGCCGGCTTCAGGAGGATTGGGCGAACATTTTGTGTCAACCCTGGATCTGAATACGCTGAAGGCGTGTTACGCGGCTACTTAGTCTTCTTGAGCGGAGAGAAGGTTCAGGGTCACTGGCGGGTTGCCAGCTAGTTACGAGTCCCCTTATCGCTCAGCACTGGCTCAACTAAAGTCTTTTATGGAGTTGAGAACCATACAAAGGATTTTAGATGTAAGAAAATGTCTCGAAAACTCTTTATCCGAGAGGCTACTGGGCTTGTCAGAGAGTTCGGTCCTTTCATGGTACTTATGATGGCTATGAACAACATGATCGGCGCTGGAATCTGGGGATTATCGATAAGGATGCCATACACTTATCCTGGCTCGGATCCAACTCTAGCTTTCGTAATAGGTCTGATTCCAGCCTTCTTCTTTGCGATTTCGTACGCTTGGCTTGCGGCTTGTATGCCGAGGGCGGGTGGAGACTACGTCTTCATCTCAAGGGCAATCAACCCTGCACTGGGCTATGTTGTAACCATTGGAAACTTTCTCGGTAGATGGTTCTCAGTAGGATTCCTGCTAGTAACCGATGTGGCCTTGTGGGGCGTTGCCCTCCGAATCCTCGGGAAGGGCTCAGGTAATGTGGCCCTAGCTGACTTTGGCACATTCCTCTCAGCACCACCTGATCCGACGGTAACCCTGGTAGGAGCAATACTTCTTCTCCTAACTGTCTGGCTCTTCTTGACAATCGGAGGAACTGTATTCAAGGTTTACACGGCGATTATATGGTTCATCCCCCTGTTAGGAGGTATCGCTTGTATCCTGCTGAATTTTGCTAATCCTTTTGGCCCAGCGTCCTTTAGCAAGGCGTGGGATGTGGTCTGGGGGGCAGGTTCCTACCAAGAGGTTGTGACGATCGCTCAGCAAACTGGATGGACGCTAGGAGCTCCGAACTTTGACGCTACAATAACAGCCGTCGCTGGAGCAGCGCTGTTCGCCTACTCTGGATTCCACAATCCTGCTCAATGGTCCGGTGAGATAAAGAATCCAAAAAGAAACATGCTGCTCGGAATAATCTCCGGCACACTCATCACAGCCGTCATATATATAGGGTTGGCGGGCTCGGCATTCTTTGCTGGTGGCGACTTCATTTCACAATATAACTGGGCGTACTACAAGGCGAGGGCACAGTTCGTAATCACACCCAAGATTGAACCTGTGCTACCAATGTTCGGCGTCATCTTCGCTGGAGGAAACGTTCTTCTCGCACTATTAATAGCGACGGCAGGCGCTTTCAGTCTCTACCATGTGCAACCCGCAGCGCTGATGATGGAAACGAGGCGAGTGTTCTCTCTCGCTTTTGACAGGTTCTTCCCAGAAAGATTCGCTAGTGTCAGTGAGAGGTTCCACACGCCGACATGGGCGATCGTGTTCATGATTGTCGGTGGAATCCTAGGCATAATTGTCTCGTCGCCGGTGCTCGGTCCGCTGAGGACGCTGGCAGGCGGGATCAACGCGACCTTCATGTACCTTCTGGGCTACTTGTTCACTGGGCTCGCACTAGCATTGCTCCCGATTGTCCGACCAGAGATCTATGAGAGCATCAAGGTTGACGTAGCAGGGATGCCGCTCCCCGCGGTGTGCGGCCTCGCTGGCTTTGTGTTCGGTATATTCTTCTTCGCTCAAAACGCAAGAGTCATGGCGCCCCTTGACATTTCAATATCATGCCTCGTGCTAGGGATTGGCTTAGCCCTATTCCTATACTACTCCTACAAGAACAAGCAGATGGGCATCGACGTGAAGACTTTGCTCTCCGAGATGCCGCCCGAGTAGCCGCTATTCTCCCTTTTTTATTTCCTATTTTATTCTGCTAAGTTATCGCGATGTAGGCTTAGCAGTCTCTCGCATTCCAGCTCTGCACATATCTACGTACTCCTAACCTTCATAGATTCCAATGAATTCTTGCTCAGAACTGCTTTAGTAGTCTCCAGGTCTTACTGGGCCTCTAAGCTAGCATCCTATTTGGGACAGGTATACTCAGAACCTTTGAGTTTATTTCCGCATTTGACGCATTCTAGATGTTCGTCTGTCGCCAGCTCTCTTCAAGCTAGTGGGCTCACTCTCGATGACGGTTGTTCTAAGCCTCTTCTCAAGGTTGGAAAATGACAGAGCGGAACCCGGCAATATCAATAGAAGTAAGGCACTGACCGTCGAAATTATCAAGGTCGCTATCATCACTTCTAAGCCTAAGACTCGACTCACGTGTGGGATTCCAAATATAGTCGCCAACGTGTTCGGTATGGATATGACGAGTGTAATCCATGTCAACATCAACATAAGCCATGTAAGAATTCCCAGACGCTTGCTCAACCTTTCACTCGAAGCCATTAACTGCACCATCGCCGTCATCATGCGATCTTCATGTTTCTCGATGTTCAATAGACTCCTCAGTAACTTCTCCTCGGTGGAATCTTTACTCACATTTCTTCCCTCTATTTTGCAATTACAACACCATGTACGGCTATAAATCGCTTTCCAAGACTGAGAAAAAGACTATGTTAAACTGCTCTCTCTAGAGCTTCAGCCACATTCTTTCTTCCCATAGCAATAATGTATGGTCCAAGCCGCGGGCCCTCTGGGGTTCCGATAAGAATTGTATACAATAGTTTAAAGAAGTTCTTGGGCTCGATGGAATGGGCTTTGGCAATGTTGAATATAGCGTTCTGAATTGTCGTCTCATCTTTCTCGGTCAGGATTATTTTAATCAAATCTTTAATGGCGTTTTTCTCATTTGCGCTAATTTTGACGCCTTTTTCTTTGATTTCGGCGAAGTCTTCAGCCCAGTTACGTGCGTAGTCTAATCTATTCCTTAGATCTTCAAGCCCAACAGCTTTTCCATAGCCATACTGCTTGAGCTTCTCTTCTATGAACCTATTTTCGGCTTCCTTGGGTGCAACTCTGGCCAAGTACACTAGAAGATTGTATGGGGCGTGTACGCTTGGTTGGGGAGGCGGCTTCAACAGCCAGCAGTACTCGTATAGTCCTCTGAGTTTGGCCCTTTCAAGCTTATTCTCAACCTTCTTCTTTCCAAAATAAACATCTTCTAACTCATCTAGCTCCGCCATGTAGAGAGGAATGTCGGTGACTGAGATAGTTCGAGTGCCTATGATCCGCTTGAACATGAGTAAGAGAAGTGATTGAGGCGAGCCGTATCTAAACCAGACTTGAGGTGTGAAAACATTTCCAAGCGACTTTGAAATCTTCTTTCCACTTTTATCTAAGAACATTTCGTACTGCACATGAAATGGTGGAGGATAGCCCAATATCTCCTCACAAATTCTATCATTCACCCTCACCGAATCCGCTATGTCCTTTCCATAAGCCTCGAAGTTTATCTTTAAAGCCGCCCATCTGGCTGCGAACTCAGCTTTCCAGCTTAGCTTTCCCTCTCCCTTTGAATAGTCTGCTTCGCCTCGATTTTTGCAGCCTTTTAGTTTGCGTCCCTTTATCATCATGCCTTCGCAGATGTAGAGCACTTTCTTCTCTTTGGGGCGAAATTCATATGCTTCTGTCGTGTAGATCCTGCCGCATTTGGAGCAAACAGGTAAGTAGGGCAGTACCTCCACATACTTCTTCTGCTCAGTTTCCTCCATGATTATTTCTCCGACCTTCTGGGCATTGCTCAGGATTTTCTCAATCTGCTCTGTGAGGACGCCTTCTCTATATACCCGTGTGGCTGAAACAAGCCTGTAGCTTATTCCGCACCTGTCCAACGCATCTCTTAGAAGCGAGTTCATATGTTCTCCATAACTTTCATGGCATTTGAACGGGTCTGGAATCGAGGTCACTGGAAAACCAAGATATTTCTCTAACGACTTCGGTAGTCCGGCGGGCAGTTTTCTCAAACCATCTTTGTCGTCAGAATAGGCTATCAATTCAGACTTGTAGCCTAAATCTTCAATCGCCAGCTTCACTCCATACGCCCTAACAGCATCTGCAAGGCTTCCGATGTGGGGGAAACCCGACGCTCCTAACCCGCTCTCAGTTCTAATGATATCGGGCTTTCTTTCTAGCGTTTGCTCTCTTTCCAGTATTTTTACGGCAAGCTTGTCAAGCCAAGTGCCACGCCCAATAATCCCTTTCTTCATCTAGCCTAAGCACACAACTTCCTATCTGTTCATAGCTCTATAACGTTCTAAAATCTATCGAATCGACTCTGCTTTACGGAGTTCATTTGTAAAAAACTTATATTCTCTGACTAGGGGAAGTTATCCAAAATGTCTTTCAGGCGGTATGCATGTCTGGGCCAATTGGCATAAAGGCGTTTGATGCGGAAAAATTTTCGAATGAACAAATTGCTGAGATCCGCAAAGTTCTGGGCGATGAGAAGGCGATAATTGCCTGTTCTGGCGGGGTTGACAGTACGGTGTGCGCTGCTTTAACGCACCGTGCCATTGGTGAAAACCTGATCGCCGTCTTCCTAGACACGGGCTTTATGCGTCTGAAAGAACCTGAGAAAGTAGTTAAACTACTCTCAAGCCCGCCTCTAGGCCTATCGATCAAACTGGTTGATGTGAGAAAACGTTTCATGAAAGCTCTGGAAGGTCTCGTGGACGCCGAAGAAAAACGTAAGGCATTCAGAGAAACATTCTACAAGATCTTTGGTGAAACCGCGCGAAAAGAAGGATGCCGATTCCTTGTGCAAGGAACAATTGCTCCTGACTGGATCGAGACAAAGGGCGGAATCAAAACCCAGCACAATGTCCTAACGCAGATTGGAATAAACCCAGTTGAGAAGTATGGCTTCAAAGTAATAGAGCCTTTGGCCTATCTCTACAAGGATCAGGTGCGGCAAGTTGCGCGATACCTCGAAGTGTCATCTGAAATCTCAGAACGCCAGCCTTTCCCAGGTCCAGGCCTATCTGTCAGGGTTGTAGGACTTGTACGCCCCCAAAAGCTTGACTCCCTTAAAAAGGCTACAGCGATCGTAGAGAAAGCCCTTGCCTCAGCAGGCTTTGAACAATATTTCGTGGCAGTAATAGATAGCACAGTTGAAAGGAATACGGTGGGGTCCGAAATGCGGGAAACTGCGTCTAAATTCTTCGAGATACCGGCTTCAAACATCCAAATTAATGTACTAAAAAGCTTGGCTACAGGAGTAAAAGGAGACATCAGATCCTATGGGAAAATGGCTGTTTTAACCATACGCGACAAGTCAAAGAAAATATACAAACCGCCAATCGAAACCCTGACAAAACTCCAAGTTAGACTTATGTCTGACAATCCACAGTTCACTCACATCCTTTATAGCGTTACCGAGAAACCCCGCAAGAAACCCTATATTGCCGCGGTTAGAGCGATTAAAACTCGAGATTTCATGACCGCAGAGGTAGCGCCAATAAGCTGGGGCTCTCTCACAAAAATCTCGAACCAGATAATCAAAAAATGCTCGAATATTGCCACGGTTTGCTATGATGTAACGCCTAAGCCGCCAGCGACAGTTGAATTTGAATAAGCTTTTAGGCTAGTGGGATGGAACTCCCCAGCCATGAAGGGCGATGTCATAAGCAGTTAGGATCCCAACTAATTTCTTTCCATCCACTACAGGGATTCTCCGGATTCTTTTTTCGCTCATTGTTCTGGCAACATCGCTAATGAGGCTCTCCGGAGGGCACGCTATCACCGGGCTCGTCATAAACTCTCCTACTTTAAGCATGTTCGGATTCAGTCCTCGTGCAACCACTCGTGTAACTATATCTTGCCAAGTTATAATGCCCACAACCTCG
>Ga0315306_10000448_pt1 | contig 19828 bp, 16 predicted proteins | sample TDP1_MG_FD_203803 | JGI IMG/M metagenome (GOLD analysis project Ga0315306, IMG submission 203803) | Freshwater sediment microbial communities from Lake Towuti, South Sulawesi, Indonesia - TDP1 | ecosystem: Environmental > Aquatic > Freshwater > Lake > Sediment | place: Indonesia: South Sulawesi... | reverse complement strand
CACTTATCACTGTCTATCTCTAGAATTCGGGTAAGCTTGTCGACAGTCACCCCATTGTCCTGGAAGAAACGGATGACCTTGTCCAGCTTTCCTTTTTCAGCTTCTACTGAGACTATGAGTTCTCCTTTGTTAACGTTGACTGTAGCTTCGAGAATGTTAATTAGGACTCCCAGTTTTAATACGGCTTCGGCAAGTACTGGTCGCTGTACCTCACTAGGTGGATAGGTAAGTTTTAGTCTCACCTTGTACCTCCTCCTACAACTTTTTTCGAGATATCATCTGTTGTAATTATTCCGATTACATGGTTCTCCCTGTCTACTACTGGAACACCTGAAATGTTATGCCGCGCCATTTTCTGGGCGAGAACATCGATCGCTTCATCTCTATTGGAGGTAATTACTTTTCGAGTCATTATCTGCTTCAATAATTTCTTCTTTGAGGCTACTGCCTTCGCCAAATCCCAAGAGGTCACTATACCGACAAGTTTGCTGTTTTTATCTACAATAGGCAAGTGGTCAATTCCGCGCCTTACCAAGAGTTCGGCGACAGCGCTGACGCTGTCTGTTTCTTTTGCCGTAACTACTTCGGGAGTCATGATATCTCCAACCCTTAGTTCCGCTTTTCTAACCTTGAGAGGCTTGAACTCCCTCTGAGTCGGCAAAGGTTCCACTCGATCAGAGAGGAAGAAGGAGCCTTCTTGGATCCAGCGTTTGAGTATTCCAGCAATTTCTTTGGCTACTTTCTGGCTTGATAGTGGTGATGTGGGAACGCTTTGATTGTTTATTGTCACTTTGCCCGACTTTAACTCAGCATAGGAAACTTTCCTCACGAGAGGCCTATCCCTAGAAGGCACACCGTAATCCAGTATGTTTGTTATAATTTCTTCGTCTTTTAACGCAGCTGTCTCAGCCACTTTCTGGTTAAGTATTGGAATCGGGACTCCAATTCCTACATACAGGGATGTGCCATATCCGGTGAACGTGGCTCCTCTCAGATACTGGGGCTTCATCTGTTTCAGGTCCCCTCTCACCATTATTGTGCCGAACTGTGTTTGTGGGCTGTGCTGTGTTCCCTCTCCAACCACGTAGCCAACCCCGCCGCCGAGAAAGATCCTCGTGCCTATGCCAATCGTCTCAAAGTTCTTGTCCTTGTACAACGGGCTTAACTGCCCGGTTCCCCCATAGTTTACGTTTCCATATCTAGGAAGCAAAGTGCCCATGTAAGTGTAAAGAGTATCATCGGTGCTGTTGGTTGCAGCATTATAGCGTTCATACGCATTCCTGGGGTTAAGCAATATGGCTTGATTCAAATCGTCTAATATTATCACCGTCTCTAGGTACTTTCTAGGATAACAATCAGTCCCATACGCATCAGCCCGTAACTGAATCTCTTTTCCACTTACCAAGTCTTCTATGACATGGCCTCCACCATATTCAAATCCCTTTGTTTCACTCATTGCGGTCGCACCGATATAGACATCAACAGCTGCAAGCCCACGATAGGCAGGCACATCATTCAACCAGCAATGCCACATTTTAATCGGAGGCTCAGAATGCCCAAAATTTAAGAAAGCACCACTACTACACATGGCGCCAAAGGTGCCCGTTGTTACGACATCAACTTCTTTTGCTGCGGCTTTTAACCCGCGGCTTTCTACGGTTTCAATGAACTCATCTGCCGTAAGAACAACAGCGTCTCCCCTCTTGATCTTCGCATTAATCTCATCTACAGTTCTAAATCTGCCACTCATTTTGGGTCACAGTTTTCTTTAGCATCCTCTAATTCCCCATATATATTATTTTACATTAAGAAATAATGAAAAATTACTGTCAGTAATATAAAGGCTCAAGCTGGCTATGAAATTGCGGTGATCGGGATATAACCAAGATCTCTCAAGATGAAGATGGAGCCACCTTCTGAGATAAGGTTTATGTCAAATAAAGAAAAATCTAGCTTATTCTTTTAATACAGTGGAAATTGGTCTGTTATGACGACACCACCAGAACCTACGCCAAATTCAATGATAATTGGACACATTTATGACAAAGAGCGCCACATGTTGGGGGGCGCCAAAGTAATTTGCAATGATAAGAGCGCTGTCACTCTTTGTGATGGCTCTTTTAGATTTGAAAATCTTGCCCCTGCAACATATACGATCACCGCTAGCCTAAGAGGATTTCAAAGCCAAAGTAAAACCGTCTCTATCAAGGAAAATGAAACAATAACATTAGATTTCTCTTTGAATGAAGCAGTTGGAACCGCAAACATCCGTGGTTGTGTCTACGACGCCGAAACCGGAAAACCCATAGCTCCGGGCGGGACAGTAATCCTGATTTTACCTTCTGCCAACAAATACGCCTCAACCAACAAAGATGGTTGCTACGAATTCACGAATCTCGTAGCTGATACGTATGAGGTGTGGGTCACCATAGAAGGGTATCAAGAGGTAAAAGCGACGATCGCTGTGAAGGAAGGTGAAACTAAGATCCACGACTTCTACTGCAAAATTAAACGTATTGAAGTACCCCCATGGGGATAGGTACCGTTAAGTTTATTCACTTTCTTTGATCGATTTGAGAGTGTGGAGAAGCGTTTTTTACTTCAATACGGTAAGGGAAAACTGGGCTTCTAGAGGGCAACATTCTGGGCGTTAGCTTTTTCATGAATCTTTACACTCTCATTAGCCCCGCATCTTTGGCCATTAAATCTAAGCTAATAGTTAGGATGTCTTCTAAGCCCCTTGGAATTGGTGTTTTTAATCGGCCCTCGTCGATGACTTTCATATAATGTTTACATTTTTCGCAGAAGTCGACCCGAAACTCCGGGCTCTCTTCAGAACGAAGAAACCCTAGGGTATATGGATCAGCGTTACCACACTTGACGCAGAGAAATAGATCAGCTAGATATTCAGCTCCACAAAACATGCATGTCAAATAACGTTTACGTTCCTTAAGTTTAGCGATAATAGGGATTCTGCCACAAACAGGGCAGAGGGCCTGCCACCACTCTTCAAGGAAAGAGGGATCTACCCTTCGCGCAATTTCCTCTAAACACGGTTGAATTGGTGTGCCAATGATGAAAAATAGTTGAGATAGGTCAACCTCTAATGCTTTTCCGATTCTTTCAAGCCATTCCGTATCTCCTTTAATTGCGGCTTTTATGAGAGCATGTAGATCCGTATCCCCTTTCTCTAGCTTGGCTGAAAACTTCTTTAGCCCAGTCTCATCAATTCCATGCTTAAGAAGAACTTGTATAACCTGTTGACATACTTGAAGAACAAGACTCTCATTAAATATGGCTGGATCGAGAAAGCGGGTTATAGGCCGCCTAGAGATGCGAGCATGTTGTTCTAACTCTTTAATAAACGATCGATCGCTCCAGTCGACTGTTGTTCCCTTGGTGGGAGTTTCTTCAATTTTCTCTCTCACTTTTAAAATGGCTTTATGTAAATTCAGATATTTACTGAGGCTTTGATATCTGACAAGCGCCTGATTAACGGCGTTTATTTGTTCATGCAAAGGAGGTCTTCCCAAGCTTACAGCATCTCTTTCATCAGAAGTAGCTTAATCCTCTTAGTATAGGATTTCATGTATATTTCAAGCACTCGCGCAAAGTGGTCTCAAGATATAGGCTGTACGAGTCATGACAAATAATATAAAAAGTTTGAGCAAAACTTATTTAACAATTATAACTATCCTCAACATCTATTCGGATAATTATTGGCTCAATGTATCAGGGTTAAGGTGCGCCACTAAATGGAAGCAGCCGGGAAGACGAATGATTTTCAGATGGATAGAAGAACTTTTCTAAAACTGGGAGTAGGTGCGCCCGCGGTCTTCGCGTTGACAGGGCTCTCTGATGTCATGAGAGATGTGATAACGGAATTACCTCTAAGCGAGAAAATGCGTCTAAAATACAAGTTGGGACGGCAGACTCCAAGCATTTGTACATACTGTGCTGGAGGCTGTGGTTTAGTCGTAACATCCCTAGATGGCAGAGTGGTGGAAATAGAAGGAGACCCCAATCACCCTATAAACGAAGGTGCCCTATGCAGTAAAGCAAGCGCCTACATTCAACTGGTGAATAGTGATCGTCGCGTCCTACAACCGATGAAGAGAACTAATCCAAAGAAGGGAATAGACCAGGATCCAAAATGGGTTCCGATAACTTGGGATGAAGCCTTTGCCATTATTGTCAGCAAGGTCAAAGGGGCTACGAAGGGCGTTAAATATGAATATGAAGAAGCTGCAGGCAGCGCCGTAGTGAAGAACTATTATCATGTGGGCAAGGACTCACCAATAGGTTGGCATGGCTCATCCTACTGGAACAATGAGGAATGCTACCTAGCAAAGAAACTAGTATCCCTTTTAGGGTCGTTAAATATCGAGAATCAAGCCAGAAAATGCCACGCCTCAACTGTGGTATCGTTAGCCAACACCTTTGGTTTCGGAGCTATGACAAATCATCTTGCTGACGCAAAGAATTCCAAGTGCTTCCTTATTATCAGCAATGTGGCTGAAAGCCATAGCTTAGAGTTTCGATGGGTGATGAGAGCAAAGGACAATGGCGCCAAAATTATCGTATTTGATCCACGCTACAGTAGAACCGCTTCTAAAGCAGACCTCTACTTCAGATACAGGTCTGGAGCAGAGGCAGCCGTATTCTTGGGCCTAGTCAGGTATTTGCTTTATGAGAAACCTGAATACATTGACTGGCAGTTCGTTGAAAAAAGAACAAACGCTCCATACGATCTTGACGGAAACAAACTGGACGATTGGAAAACAAATCCCAACTCAATTTTTAGTAAGTTGAAAGCGATGGTTGAGAAATATAAGCCCGCAGAAGTGTACAGAATCTCAGGTTTACCGGAGGATGGACTTAGGAAGGTCGCTGAGACCTTCATGAAGAATAAACCTGGCAACATCTATTATGCGATGGGTACCACGCAACACACGAACGCAACTCAAGCCATAAGGGCACAGGCTATTCTTCAATTGCTCCTTGGAAACATCGGTGTTCCAGGCGGAGGAATAAACGCCTTGCGGGGCATCAATAATGTGCAGGGGTGCACGGACATGAACCTCTTATCCCATGTGATAATGGGTTACAGGGTGCCACCGCGGAATACAGCGGACGTAAGAAGATACCAGAAATGGAAGAACACAGATCCAGCCGCACGCGGAGGAGTTGCAGAAGGGGCCGCCTACAAACCCGCGGATAAGATTGAGGAGCGTTGGGATGATCGAATGTTTCCCACTTGGAACAATCTTGAGTACAATTGGGGATGTTACGTTGGCACCTACCCAGGTGTGAATCCTGACAATGAACCGGTTATATGCGACTTGCCGATCGGTGTTGGGTATCAAACAGTAGAATTCTTTAGAGCTATTAAAGATGGTAAAATTAAGGTTGCATTTATCGTTGGTGAGAACCCTGCGGTTTCAAACCCTAACGCTAACTTAGTTAGAGACGCCCTCAGCAAAGAAAGCCTCTTCCTAGTAGTCTGTGAAATCTTTGAAACAGAAACAGCCCATTATGCGGACATACTACTTCCCGGAACTACGGTGGTTGAGAGGGATGGAACTGTCACCAATACTGGTAGGTGGGTTCAATGGCGCTGGAAAGCGGTCGAGCCGCCGGGTGAGTGCAGGAGTGAACTATGGTTTGTAACCGAGTTGTTTAAGAGATTACGAATGGACGCTGGCGTAAAATTACCTTCCGAACTCTCACCCTACACCACAAGTTCCAATCCTGACGCAAAATGGCCCACACCATACAAGGGAGAACTCGGAGAAACCCCTGAGGCGGTATATAAGGAGATAGGTCACCTCACCAAGTGGGCGAACGCTCTCTACAGGAGTTGCTGGGATGAAACTCTTCGCCCCGACCTTAAGGGTGTATTAGCCAAGAGACGTGATCGCAGACCTGTTAGCGATCAGGACGAAGCATACGGGTACTTCAAGAACTGGGCTTGGAGTTGGATGCTTAACCAGAGGATTCTATATAACGTAGATGAATCCCCGCCTGGGTTGAAGACATTCTACGTTTGGTGGGCTCACTCCAGCGACAAATGGTTAGGTCTCGACACCGCAGCCATCTGGTCTAAACCCCTCGTTGACCCAACTAAACAAGATTGGAATCCACTTAAGCACGGATTTCCCATGCACAATGAACCTCTTGAAAGCCCAGATGTGGACTTGGCGAAGGAGTATCCAAGCATGTGGGATGGCAGATTCGATGTGGCGACTGGTAGTTCCAAAGATTATCCATATGTGCTCACAACTTTCCGAGTCGCAGAGCACATGCAAGGCGGGGCTATGACTAGAAACCTACCATGGCTGGTGGAGTTGCATCCCGAAATGTTCGTGGAGATTAGTCCAGCTTTGGCTTCTGAGCTGGGTGTGAAAAGTGGCGATTACGTAATCGTTAAGACGGCGAGGAACCCGACAGGTGAGAAGATGAAGGCGATCGTCACAGAGAGAGTCCAACCATTAACGATTAACGGTAAGAAATTGCATGAAGTAGCCATGCCATGGCATTGGGGTTTTAAGGGTCTCAGTAAAGGGCCGACTGCAAACACGTTAATGATCGATGCTGTAGATGTCTCCGCGGGCATTCCAGAGTATAAAGCGTGTCTGTGTAAGGTGGAGAAAGCATAGGTGTGAAAAATGGTTAAAGCAGTCCTTTATGATTTAAGAAGGTGCATTGGTTGCCGAGCATGTCAAGTCGCCTGCAAACGTTGGAATGAGCGGAAGGGAGAATCGACGACGCTAAGTGCAGGTAAGGGCACTGAGTGGACAAACCCACCTGATCTTTCACCCCAAACTTTCACTTTCGTTAAATTCATTGGAAAAGGCGAGGGCGATAATTTCAGGTGGCACTTTGCGAAGTGGCAGTGCATGCACTGTGTGGAGCCAGCCTGTGTTTCCGTATGCCCAGCAACAGCCCTATACAAAACGAAGGAGGGGCCTGTCCTTTACGATAAAGAGCTTTGCGTTGGCTGTAGGTATTGTGGAACAGGCTGCCCCTTCGGTATTCCAAGATTTGATTGGCAAAACAGACTCGTCGAGAAGTGCACATTTTGTGCCGATAGAATCGCTTTTGGGCTGGAGCCAGCGTGTGTAGCCACATGTCCAACTGATGCACTAAGCTTCGGAGAAAGGGACGAAATTGTCAGGAAGGTTGAGAAAGCTGAAAGCGAAGGCGCATATGCCTATGGTAAAAAGGAAGCCGGAGGCACTTCTTGGATCTACATTTTAGATGTGCCTCCTAAGGAGCTAGGATTCCCTGCACCTGGAGATCAACCTCAAACAGTGTTTGCTAGGGACTTGTTGTTTGGGTTCGGAGGTGTAGGGATTGTAGTGGGTGCCATGCTTTACGGATTGAAGCTTTACAATGAAAGACGTAAGAAAGTGGGAGGGAAGTAAGAAATGCAGATCGAATGGTCGTGGTACATCGCCACGTATCTGTTCTTAGGAGGCTTGGGTGCTGGCGCGTACATAACTTCAGCAGTCGCTGACATCTGGGGCAAAGAGAAGTATAGCACCCTCTCAAAGTTTGGTGCCCATGCGAGTTGGCTCGTCATAATCGTGGGGCTCGTTCTGCTGATCCTCGATCTTGGAAGGCCTGAGCTGGGAAGGCTTGACCACATACTCAATGTACTCAATAATCCCACCTCAATGATGACTATAGGCGTGTACCTCCTAACAGCCTTCCTTATCGTTGCAGTACTGACCAGCCTATTCTGGATTTCAAAGTGGAGTAGGTCATGGCTACGAACAGTCGTAGAGACAGTCGGTTCAGTGCTCGCTGTGGCTGTAGCTCTCTATACAGGTCTCCTCCTCGCCTTAGCTAGGGGGATTCCGCTCTGGCAATCCCCATTCTTGCCGTGGCTCTTCACGCTCTCCGCGGCATCAACTGGTCTTGTGTTGGTAGGATTATCCTGTTCTCCACTCGCTTCAACGCTCTTCCCACGCTTCTCGACGAGTCCTAAAGGCGAAACATTACACATCATAGGCAAGGCGGATACTATTCTAATTGAAGCTGAACTAGTAACTGTCGGCCTCTATCTTAGTAGCCTCATCTTCACCGAAGCTGGTGCAAGGAGTGTAACCCGCTTGTTGGGTGGTGTTATGGGCTTCGTTTTCTGGGGAATAGTAGTCGTTATAGGATTACTTGTGCCACTCTTTATCGAAACCTATGGTTTGACCTATTTGAAGAGAACTAGTCGTATAAACGCAATCCCAACGACGCTGATGATCACCTTTATCCTCATACTCATAGGGGGGTTATTCCTAAGATACTCGATCCTCTTTGCCGGCCAAATTTGATGACATCATCCGTCGATTTTCTTATTTGCCCATATTCCAAAATCTGCTTTTTAATTAGCGTGCTTTACAAGCCTTTACATTTTTATAACGCCCTTAATGTAGCTGGTTGCAGGTATACTGCGATGAAATGCTTTCTTAGATTTTAACCCTTAATTATTTCCAACTCAATCTTACATGGTGGTGTTAGGCCTGTCGTAGGGAAGCTTCTCGATTATCGTGTATCTAGGTCCGCAGTCTGTGCAGGTTATGAAATAATATCGGTGACGGCGATTTGAAGAGTCAAAAAACTCCTTCAAGCATTGGCTGCAGATCGGCATATCAGGCGGAATAATGGAGCCAGCCTCTCCTCTTTCCCTCGTGCTCTTTAAAATTTTGAATTCTTGGAAGCCACCTTTATCCGCCACGAGTTTTACGTCCAGCCTGCTTATCTGGGCCGCAGTGGGCTTGTCTGTTTCAACACGTTGAATAAAACTTTTTACAGAGGCTTCATCACCTTCGACAATCATTTCCACTCCAGCGTCACCTCTGTTTCTAACATAGCCTTTAAGCCCTAGCTCCACTGCAAGCCGATAGATAAAGGGGCGAAAACCTACTCCCTGAACAATTCCGAGAACTCTGACCTCAGCCCTCAAAACTCTCGCAACCCTACTCGGCTATGAGTTTGTATCTGGAAGAGGAAACCACCCATTTATCTCTATCGCAAGTCCATAACATCGAAACAGCCGCCACTCCAAAGCAAGAAGACTAACCAGCGCGACACAAAGAAAAAATGAAGAAACTGAAAGATGAACAGTGAACTTAGCGCGTTTCACGTTCTTTATAAAGAATCAGCACGCGATTTATCGCGTTAATCATTGCCTCAACGCTTGCCATCACTATGTCTTCGCGGGCAGCCCTCGCCGATACTATGTTCCCGTCTTTGTCCTCAACTTTGATAACCACTTCAGCTACGGCGTCGGATCCTCCGCTCAACGCCTCCAATCTATATTCTTTTAACCTAACATTTGCTAAGCTAGCTGTAAGTTTCTGGATAGCTTTTATCGCAGCGTCCACAGGCCCTACTCCTGTTTCAGCAGCCACATACTCTTTCTCATCGAGTATAAGTTTCACTGAGGCTGTTGGAATCACCTTGATTCCGGTCACTACAGCTAGGTCAACTAAGTCTACAATCCTCTTTTCTGCGGTTGTTTCTCCTAGCACGGTTCTCGCTATTGCCAGCAGATCAGCGTCTGTCACCGTCTTACCCTTGTCGCCTAGCTCTTTAACTCTGGCCACTATTTCCTTCAACTGCACCTCAGTTGGGTGGAATCCCGCCTCCTCTAGTCCAGCTTTTATCCCATGTACGCCTGCATGTTTTCCAGCGAGAAGCTTCCTTCTTCTTCCAACTAGCTCTGGAGGGATCGGCTCGTATGTGATTGGCTTGGCTACTATTCCATGGGTATGTATGCCTGCTTCATGGGCGAATGCATTCTCACCTACAATCGCCTTGTTCGGCTGGACTACGATCCCAGTAAGTCTTGAAACAAGCTGTGAGGTTCCATAAATCAGCTTAGTGTTTATTCCTGTTTTCTTATTTTGTAGCAGATGAAGCGACATAACGACCTCTTCTAGTGCTGCGTTGCCCGCTCTCTCCCCTAGCCCATTTACGGTTACATGGACCTGTGAAGCTCCGGCCTCGACACCTGCTAGTGAATTTGCTACGGCCATGCCGAAATCGTTGTGGCAGTGCATGCTGATTGGTTTTTTAATGACTTTTTTGAGTTCACAGATAAGTTGGTACATCTGGTTCGGCATCATCACGCCGACTGTGTCGGGTACATTAATTCTGTCTGCTCCTGCATCTACCGCCGCCTTATACACTTGTTTCAGATATTTCAGATCGGTGCGGGTGGCATCTTCTGCTGAAAATTCTACTACGACGCCGTGATCTTTTGCGTATTCAATTCCTTTGACGGCCATTTGTATGACTTGTTCACGGCTCATTTTCAATTTGTGTTTCAAATGAACATCTGAGGTTGCTATGAAAGTGTGTACGCATCCTACATCGCATTCTAGGGCTGCATCTATATCTCCTTGCATAGATCTGGCTAATCCGCAGATTTCAGCTTTCAATCCATCTTTGGCGATCAGCTTGATTGCTTCCTGCTCACCTTTTGAAGTAATTGGAAAGCCAGCCTCTATTGTATCTACGCCTAGCCTGTCGAGTTGGCGAGCGATCTCTAATTTCTCATCAGGAGTTAATGAGACGCCTGGGCTCTGTTCTCCATCTCTTAAGGTTGTATCAAAAATTCTAATATGCCCTGCACTTTTAGATTTCAAACAATCTCAACTTCCAGCGATATTTATAGCCACAGCCTCTCCTACTTCACTGGTCTTCGCTTTTCCGCCAAGGTCAGGAGTTACAACTCCTTGGTTCAAAGTCTTGATTACTGCCTCTTCCATGGCTTTCGCTGCTTTTGTGCAAGTTGGATCGTTGTACTGATGGTCAATCCAATCTAGCATCATTTTCGAGACAAGAATCATTGAGAATGGATTGGCTTTCTGCTTTCCCGCTATGTCTGGAGCTGATCCGTGAACTGGCTCAAATAGGGCGGAGTTTTCCCCGATGTTTGCCCCTGGACACATGCCTAAGCCTCCAATGAGCTGTGCAGCCTCATCTGAGAGTATATCGCCGAACACGTTTGTGGTCACTATGACATCAAATTCCTGAGGCGCTCTAATCAGTTGCATCGCAGCAGTATCTGCGTAAAGCTCATTAAATTTTATATCGGGATGCTCTCTAGCAACCTTTCTGCAGACCTCAGCGAACAGTCCATCAGTTACTCTCAGCACATTTGCCTTGTGAACCGCTGTGACTTTCTTCTTTTTGTTCCGCCTCTTAGCCAACTCAAATGCGTATCTTGCTATTCTCTCAGAGCCCTGCCTCGTTATAATCCTCAAGGCTACAGCGGTATCTGCCGATGCAAATTCGATTCCTTTGTAAACATCCTCCGTGTTCTCTCTTGCAAAGACAAAGTCTATATCAGGTCGTATATCTGGGACTCGGGGATATGACTTGATCGGGCGGATGTTGGCGTATAAATCGAGCATAAGCCTCAGCCTTATAATCACATCCATCGCCGTCTCTCCCACAGGCCCCTTCAAACAGGCTTGAGATTTTCTTATTACATCGATCGTGTCCTGCGGGAGAGCTGTACCATGCTTTTTAAGGCACGCATCGCCAGCCTCAACTTCAACAAAGTTTAACCTTAATCCGAACTTTTTTTGAACAGCATCTAAGACCTTCAGTGTGGCCTCCGTCTGTTCGGGGCCGATACCATCCCCCGGGATTAATGCTATCTGATAACTTTTCATTCCGCTTCCCTCCGCTTTCTTAGATGCTCTATAAGTCCCCCTTCGTTGATTAGGCTTAAAATGAATTCTGGTAAGGGCGTTGCTTGCAGGATTAGGTTGCTTGATTGGTTTTTGATTACCCCACCTTCCAGGTCGACGAGCAACTCGTCATCTTCTCTAGTTTTTCTGTTAATTCCCGGGCACTCGATGATTGGTAAGCCAACGTTTATGGCATTTCTGTAGAAGATACGTGCAAACGATTCTGCTACTATGCCTTTTACGCCTGCTGCCTTCAAAGCTATAGGTGCTTGTTCTCGGCTTGAACCACAACCAAAATTTTTGCCACCAACAATGATTGCACCATCCCTCACTTTTTGAGGGAACTGCGGGTCAAGTCCTTCCATCGCATGCTTCCCTAAATCCTCAGGATCCGTGAAGACCAAAAATTTTCCTGGAAGAATCACGTCGGTATCAACGTTATCTCCAAATTTTACTACCTTGCCAGAAATCCTCATCTAAGAATCCTCCAGAGTTCTAGGGTCCGTGATCCTGCCCGTAGTCGCTGAGGCTGCAGCAGTTGCTGGTGAGCTTAGGTACACATATGCTTTCGGGCTTCCCATCCTCCCAATGAAATTCCGGTTAGAAGAACTTACACAAACCTCCCCCGGTGCCAGTAGTCCCATGTGTCCACCTAGGCATGGTCCACATGTGGGATTGCAGACAACCGCACCAGCCTTCATGAAAGTGTCAATTAAGCCCTCGTTTAACGCCTGCAAGTAGATTTCCTGTGAGGCAGGGATTACTATTACCCGCACGTCACTCTTCACTCTTCTTTTTTTGAGAATGCTTGCCGCTGTTCTCAAATCCTCTAGGCGACCATTTGTACAGGATCCGATGAATGCTTGGTCGATCTCCACTTTGCCCACCGCAGAAATTGGCTTCACATTGTCCACTGAATGAGGACACGCAACTTGGGGCTCTAACGTAGATGCATCCAATTCAAAGGTCTTCTCGTATGCTGCATCGGGATCGCTTTTAACTGGATTAAAACAATCCTCAGTCCTGGCCTTAACGTACGCCAAGGTTTTCTTGTCAGGCTCAATGATGCCATTTTTTGCACCCATCTCTACAACCATGTTACAAAGGGTAAGTCTGCCGTCAACGCTCATGTTGGTGATGGCTTGACCTGTGAATTCTATGCCCCTATAGATAGCGCCATCAACTTTAATCTGTCCGATCAGACGCAGAATCAGATCCTTTGCTGACACTAATTTCTGAAATTTTCCTGCAACATTAATTTTGAAGACTTTTGGAACTCTGAACCAAATTTTGCCAGTTGTAAAAACCGCAGCCATTTCTGTAGATCCTATTCCAGTTGCGAAGGCACCTAGGGCTCCGTAGGTGCAGGTGTGAGAGTCAGCTCCGACTATAGCGTCCCCAGGTTTAACATAGCCCTTCTCAGGCATTATCTGGTGGCATACCCCACCTTGCCCTACATCGTAAAAATTTTTAATTCCCTGCTCTCTGACAAATTCTCGCAGCATCTTATGCAGTTCAGCTGACTTAATCGAGTCCGCTGGAACTTGGTGGTCGAAAACTATGACTACCCTACGGGCGTCCCAAACTTTTCGCGCCCCGATTTTGTGAAATGATTCAACAGTTAATGGTCCGGTTAGGTCATGAATCATCGCAACGTCTATACTAGCGTCTACAATTTCGCCGGGAACAACCTCTTTTTTCTCTGAGGCTCGGGCTAGAATCTTCTCAGTTATATTCATGGTAGTCACATCGAAACACTGAAACTCGAGAAATGCTATTTTTCTATGCCAGCAGTTTTTCGGATAAACTTCCCAACTTTTTCGATTTGATGTTTCTCAAGTTCTTGCATGAGCTTGTTGAGGACTGGTCTACCCTTCTTGTTCTCTCGGATCCACTCTTTGGCAAATTTTCCATTTTGGACCTTCTTAGCTGCTTTTCGCATGTTCTGCTTTACGCATTCATCGATCACTTTTGGTCCTACTGTTAAGCCACCATATTTGGCGGTGTCCGACACCGCTTTCAGCATCCCACTGAATCCCTTCTGGTAGATCAGGTCCATGATCAGTTTCGCCTCGTTACATGCCTCGAAGTATGCGAGTTCTGGCGGATAGCCATTCTCAACAAGGACTTCGAATCCTTTTTTGATGAGTTCTATAAGCCCACCCACTAGTACTGCCTGTTCACCGATTAGATCGCTTTCAGTCTCATCCTTAAAGGTGGTTTCAAGTACGCCTGCTTTTGTGGATCCGATGGCTTTCGCCATTGCCAAGGCCATGTCTTTTCCTTTGCCAGATGGATTTTGATACACAGCGATTAATGCGGGTACACCAAATCCTTCACGGTATATTTCCCTCATCCTTGCCCCAGGACTTTTCGGGGCAACCATAACCACATCAACATCTTTTGGCGGAACTATCTGCTTGAAGTGAATGTTGAAGCCATGTGAAAATCCTAACACCTTACCCTTTTTAAGGTGTGGTTTTACCTCCTTGTTGTAGACCTCAGGTTGTGAGGGATCTGGAATTAGTATGTGGATTATATCCGCCTTCTTCGCTGCCTCTGAGATTGGATAGACATCGAATCCGTCAGCCTTAGCCCTGTTCCAAGACTCTCCATTTGGCCTTAGTCCGATAATGACATTCAGTCCCGAGTCACGCATGTTTTGAGCCTGGGCATGTCCCTGGCTGCCATAGCCGATTACGGCGATGGTTTTTTCTTTAAGGACGTCTAGGCTTACGTCCGCATCATAATATACTTTTGTCATTTTTACGATTCCTCCTCTATCTTAACGGCTTTCACTCCTCTGCCGAGGGCTGTGATGCCGGTTCTAGCTATTTCTTTTACACCAAAAGTCTTCATTAAATCTGTGAAGGCATCTATCTTCTCCGGGTCGCCTGTGACTTCGATTATCATTGATTCTGTGGCAACGTCAATAATTCTGCCTCTGAAAATGTTAACATAGTGAATGATGTCTGAGCGAGCCTTAGAGTCGGGAGTATGAACCTTTACTAGGGCTAACTCCCTTGCCACAATACTCGTTGGCTCCAGAATACTTACCTTAACTACGTCGATCAACTTATTCAGCTGTTTAATCACCTGTTCAACCAGCAGCTCGTCTCCTTTAACAGTGATAGTCATTCTGGACAAGTCCTTCTTTTCAGATACGCCTACCGAGATGCTCTCTATGTTAAATCCTCTGCGTCTAAACATGTTAGCGACTCTGTAGAGTACGCCTGGCTTGTTCTCCACTATGGTTGCTATTACATAAGTTTGTTTTTCTTCTACCATGAAGGCATCTCCATTAACATATCTTTAAGCGCCTTACCCGCCGGAACCATTGGGAACACGTTTTCCTCTGGCGGAATAGGCACATCAATTACGGTAGTAATATCGCTTTTCATCGCATCTTTAACAGCTTTAGTGAATTCTCTGAGTGATCCAACGCGTACGCCTTCAGCTCCGTATGCTTGGGCTAACTTAACAAAGTCCGGAACTTTACCCAGTTTTACTGCTGAATATCTTTTGCCATAGAACATTCTCTGCCATTGAGCCACCATTCCCAGCATCTGATTGCTTAGAATTATCACAGTGACTGGAATTTTCTCTAGAACTGAAGTTGCAAGATCCTGCTCCGTCATTATGAAGCTTCCATCCCCGGCTATGTCTACAACTGGCACATCTGGCTTTGCTACTTTTGCTCCGAGCGCTGCTGGAAATCCGAAGCCCATTGTGCCAAGCCCACCTGAACTTATGAATGTTCGCGGCTTGTACGCCTTAAAGAATAGCGCCGCCCACATCTGGTTTTGTCCCACTTCAGTGGTGGTGATGGCATCTTCGGGTAGAATCTTTCGCAGTTCGGTTACGATCTCTTTAGGTCTTAGACCACCTTCATGTTTAGCATTCTGGATTTGCATCTGCTCCTTAACCTGGTGAATCCTGTTAAACCAGGGGCTATCCTTCTTTTTGGCCAGCTTTTTAGTTAGCGCCTCATGGATCGCGGCTAGAGCCTTTTTTGCGTCCGCGACTATAGGTAAGTCAACCTTCGCATTTTTACCTATCTCAGCCGAATCTATGTCTACATGGATAATCTTAGCTTCGGGGCAGAACTCCTCCAATTTCCCAGTGGTCCTATCTGAAAATCTAAGCCCAACTGCTAGGATGACATCTGCTTCAAGTATCAATTTGTTTGCTTCAGGTCTTCCATGCATCCCAACCATCCCGAGTGATAGTGGATGATTTTCTGAAAAGCACCCTTTTCCCATAAGGGAAGTTGCTACGGGCGCAAGTAGGAACTCAGCAAGGGTTTGAAGCTCGTTTGACGCGTTTGAAATAATTACCCCGCCACCAGCCAGTATTAAAGGTCTCTCTGCTTGGGCAAGTAGCTCCACTGCTCTCTTAACTTGGACTGGGTGTGGTTCATACGTTGGCTGGTAGCCCCGCATTTCCACAGGCTCGGAGAAATCAATCTCGGCAATCTCAGTTTGCACATCTTTTGGAAGGTCTATGAGAACTGGGCCCGGTCTCCCTGTGGAGGCTAAATGGAATGCCATTCTCACAAACCTAGGAATTTCAGTAGCACTTAAAGGCTGGAAGTTGTGCTTTACGATCGGCGTAGTTATTCCAATTATATCTGCCTCTTGAAAGGCGTCCTTACCTATCATTGCTCTTGGAACCTGACCAGTAAAAGCAACGACTGGCACGGAGTCCATATGTGCATCAGTTATCCCTGTGACTAGATTGGTTGCTCCAGGTCCTGAAGTCGCCATGCAGACGCCCACACGTCCACTTGCCCGTGCATAGCCCTCCGACATATGGGCTGCGCATTGCTCGTGGTGAGCCATAATATGCCTTATCCCCGCATCATAGAGAACATCATATACTGGAAGAATCGCTCCGCCCGGTAAACCGAAGATTACCTCTACTTTCTCCCGTTTCAGGGCTTCTAGGAGTGCCTGTGCGCCGGACATCTTAGCCATCCATTTTCATCTCCTACTTTAGTTCATGCCCTATTCCAACCGAGCATCTAAGGGTTTTCAAATGAGTTTCTCGGGAGTTGGTTGCTGCGCTTCTAAAAGAGATTGGCGAAAAGCATTTACTCGAAGAGGGGTGAATCCCTCACGGTTTCTCTCCTCGGTCTCCCTAGGAATACTCAGTTTTAAATGGATTTCTAAGCTAAAAATGTTTTCACTTCCCTTCGTCTTGCTTAGTCTTCTCGTAATCGGTCATCAACACGTTCATGCCACTTAACATAGCCTCAACGCTCGCCATCACTATATCCCCGCGGGCACCCATCGCAGTGGCAATCCTATTGCCCTTACGCAGCCTCACAACCACTTCGACCACCGCATCCGTACCGCCTGTGATTGCCTTAACATGATATTCTTCAAGCTGGATAGGCTCAACTGCAGAAACCGCTTTTCTAATCGCTTTGATTGCAGCATCTACTGGCCCGTCTCCAGTAGCAGCTTCCGTGATGGCTTTTCCGCCTACGTTCAACCGTACTGAGGCTGTGGGCGTAACCTTGTCACCAGTAACAACTGTCAACTCTTCTAAATGGATCTGCCTTGTCTGAGGTAGCCCCATGACTGCCTCAGCTATTGCCTGTAAGTCAGCGTCGGTTACCTTCTTCCCTTTGTCTCCCAATGCTTTGACGCGTTGGAAGATTTCTTGAAGCTGCTCATCGGTTGGATGTAGTCCCATGTCGTCGAGAGTTGCTTTTATGCCGTGGGATCCGGCGTGCTTTCCTGCAACTATTCGTCTTGTAACTCCTACCATCTCCGGGGAAATCGGCTCGTATGTGAGTGGATGAGCCAGTACGCCATGCGTATGTATCCCAGATTCATGTGCAAAGGCATTGTCTCCTACAATCGCCTTGTTCGGTTGAACGTAGATGCCAGTCAGCCGAGAAACGAATCTAGATATGCCGTATATTTGTTCAGTTTTAATTGATAGCTTGGTCTTGTAGAGAGATTTTAAGGCTACAACCAGCTCTTCTAGTGCAGCGTTTCCAGCCCTCTCGCCAAGTCCGTTGATCGTGACATGGACCTGGCTGGCTCCTGCTCTCAGGGCCTCTATTGAATTAGCTACGGCCATTCCTAGGTCATCGTGGCAGTGGGCGCTGATTGGAATCTTGAACGCCTTCCTCAACTCCGAATACAGCACATATGATCTTTCAGGTGTTAGTACGCCTACAGTGTCACATGCGCATAATCTGTCAGCTCCAGCTGAAGCTCCTGTAGCGAACATATTTTTAACGAATTCTAGGTCGCTTCTAGTGGCATCTTCGGCTGAGAGTTCTACTATGAGTCCGTGATCTTTCGCATACTGCACACAATCCTCTGTGAGTTTTAATAGGTCCTCTCTCGATTTTTTCAACTTGTATTGGAGATGTATATCCGATGTGGGAATGACGAGGTGGATGCTTTGCGCATCACTTTTTAGAGCAGCGTCGATGTCTCCTCTAACCCCTCGTGTCATGCTGCAGATCTCTGCCCTCAAGCCCTCCTTAGCAATCGCCTTTATCGCTTGGCTCTCGCCTTCAGAAGCCGCTGCAAATCCCGCTTCGATAACGTCTACGCCAAGCTCATCTAGTCGCTTTGCTATTCTCAATTTGTTTTCGGGGGTTAAAGAAACTCCAGGGGTTTGTTCGCCGTCACGCAGGGTAGTGTCAAGAATACGAATCTTGTCGGGGAAGTTATCCGATAAAGCGATACCCCATTTCTTATTCCTCGACAGCAGAGCCATAAATCAACCTATTTGGGATATAAACCTTTTCAGAGACTTCTAGAGGCGGGGCGGCTCCCAATTCTTAACTGTGAACACCGGATTATCACATAAGTCGTACACTGGGCATGTGGGGCACTTTGGACTACGCGCTTTGCAAGTTTTCCTGCCAAACTGAATTAAAAGAATGTGTGCGACCTTGCGTTTCTCAGGTGGGGTTTCATTCTCGAGCGCGCTTCTAACTTCCTCATATGTCGCTTTAGGTTTGGCTATTCCTAAACGTTTAGACACCCTGAAAATATGCGTATCAACTGGAACAACCGGGGCATCTTTTCTAAATGCTAATATCACATCGGCTGTCTTTGGGCCAATTCCCTCTATCGATAATAACTCCTCCCTAGCCTCTTCAAGGGGCTTAGCCAAGATCGGATCCAATCGGCCATCATACTTCTCCACCATAGTCCTAGCTAACCCTCTCAGTCGCTTCGCTTTGATATTGTAGAGACCAGCAGGATGGATTAGCGTCTTTAACTCTCTGTCACTGAGAGCAAGTAACTCATCAAACGACTTTACTTTCTCCTTTAAACGGCCGAAAGCCCTGCTGCTGTTGTAATCATTCGTATTCTGAGAAAGAACAGTCAGTACGAGAATGTCGAAATCATTGCCAGAAGGGCGCCACGGAATCTTGTAGATATTCGATAGGCGTTCTATAGCTGCCTCAGCCTTCGTCATAAGCAGGGGCCTCAAATTCAGAGATAGATTAAAACAAGTAACTGTATATATCTTAAAGCCATTCATTTGGGTCGAGCTACCTTGCGAAGTGATGCGCTTAAACGTGGAGTTGAGAAAGCCCCTCACAGAGCTCTTTTAAGAGCGGTAGGAGTCACCGACGATGATCTAACCAAGCCATTCATCGCTATAGCTAACAGTTACTCGTCAATAGTTCCAGGACATTTTCATCTGAACAAACTTGCTGAGGTGGTCAAAAGTGCTGTCAAGCGCGCTGGAGGGGTGCCCTTCGAATTTAATACGATCGCTATCTGCGATGGACTGGCGATGGGCCATGAGGGAATGCGGTACTCCCTGCCTTCTCGGGAAGTTGTCGCCGACTCGGTTGAGCTTACAATTCAAGCTCACCAGTTTGACGGCATGGTTATGCTTACTAACTGTGATAAGATTACCCCTGGCATGTTGATGGCCGCAGCTAGGCTTAACATTCCAGCAATAGTTGTGACCGGCGGTCCTATGCGGTCAGGATTATTCCGGGGTAAAAAAGTTGGAGTAATCTCAATGTTCGAGGCTGTGGGTGAAGTTAAAGCCGGTAAACTTAGCGAGGCGGAGCTAAAGGAGCTTGAAAGCTGCGCCTGCCCCAGCTATGGCGCCTGCAACGCAATGTTCACTGC
>Ga0315306_10000446_pt1 | contig 19924 bp, 18 predicted proteins | sample TDP1_MG_FD_203803 | JGI IMG/M metagenome (GOLD analysis project Ga0315306, IMG submission 203803) | Freshwater sediment microbial communities from Lake Towuti, South Sulawesi, Indonesia - TDP1 | ecosystem: Environmental > Aquatic > Freshwater > Lake > Sediment | place: Indonesia: South Sulawesi... | reverse complement strand
GAGATGCTTGAGATGGTCAGACTTGCCGAAAGAGCGAACGCTTATCCACATGAACTTTCCGGTGGAATGCAACAGCGGATCGCATTAGCTAGAGCGTTAACTGCAGGCACAAAGCTGCTGTTACTCGACGAACCCCTAGGAGCGTTGGATGCCAGACTAAGAGTTGAGCTCCGGTATGAACTTAAGAAATTCGTTAATGATCTTGGTTTAACAGCGATACATGTTACCCATGACCAAGAAGAAGCTATGACAATTTCAGATAGAATTGTAGTCCTAAGATGGGGAAGAGTGGAACAAGTAGGAAGCCCAGTAGAGCTCTATTTGGAGCCTAAATCAGTCTTCGTAGCAAACTTCGTAGGCGAGGCAAATTTCTTAGAAGGCATAGTCGAAGAGGTCAGTAAAAACAAAGCCTCTATTAAAATTCGAGGAGACCTCCCAATCAGTGTGCTTGATGTGACGCACCAGAAGGAAGAGAGGGTTGTGGTTGCTGTGAGACTTGAAAACATGGTGCTTAAGGCCGGAGAAGTGACAGGCATTAATCATTTATTTGGCCGCATCAAGAAAATCAGGTTCCTTGGCATTTCCATGAGATACGATATACAGTTAGATAATGAGGATATAATCACCGTGAAGATGCCAACAGCACATGTTACACAACGGTTTGATACAGGTGATCGGGTCACTGTCAGTTTTGCACCGGAAAAGGCTGTTGCATACTCCTATCCCATTGAGGGACTTGCGAAGGAATTGAGTGTAGGGTAAAAGTGTGGAAAAATGCCAGCCGTTAAACTAGTAAACATCACAAAAAAATATGGCAAGGTGGTCGCAGCTGACGCTGTGAACCTTCAGATTCAAGATAAGGAATATGTCACAATTCTAGGACCGTCTGGCTGTGGGAAGACAACTATTATCAAGATAATCGCTGGCGTTATCAACCCTGATGAAGGTGAAGTCTACATCAATGATAAAAAGGTTAATGATGTCCCACCGGAAGATCGAGGTGTCGGCTACGTTTTCCAGAACATTGTTCTTTTTCCAAATATGAACGTCTGGGACAACGTAACCTATGGTCCACGTGTTAAGAACTGGAATCTAACCCAGTCAAGTACGTTAGCGCGTGAAATGCTTGACTTGATCCGCCTTACCGTCAGGTCAGATGCTTATCCATATGAGTTAAGCGGCGGAATGCAGCAAAAAGTAGCAACAGCAAGAGCACTCACTTCAGGAGCAACCCTCTTACTCTTAGATGAACCATTAGGTGCACTCGACGCTAGAGTCCGAGCAGAACTTCGACATGAACTTAGAAGGCTAGTGAAAGATCTAGGGCTAACCGCTTTCCACGTTACCCATGACCAAGAAGAAGCTATGGCGATTTCCGACCGAATCATCATTATGAAAAAGGGACGAATCATTGAAATCGGGACCCCAAAAGAACTTTATACAAGACCGAAGACAATTTTCGGCGCAAACTTCATTGGCGAAGCGAATTTCATGGAAGGCAGAGTTACTAAGATAAGCGAAAATGGAGTTGAAGTAGAACTGCGTGGAGGACTAATTATACAAACTTCTGACAAATATCATAAAACTGAAGATAAAGTTGTAATCGCAGCAAGACCAGATTATGTAACCCTTGAAACCGGGGAGAAACCAGAACTTAATGGATTGTTTGGGCACATTGAAAAAAGGCAGTTTCTGGGTGGCTTCACACGCTACGAAGTTAGACTAGATAATGGAGATATAATTGCCGTACATGCGCCCTCCGCGCTAGGCGAAAAATTACTTGACATAAACACTCGGGTGACCAGCCACTTTGACCCAGAAAACGTCCTTGTTTATACGTACCCAAGAGAGGGCTTAAAAACTGAGTTGGCACTCGAATAACAGAGGAGTGTTAACGTTGAGAACAAATAAAAGCGGCGAAGAACTTTTCGATTGGTTCAGAAGAAGGAGAGAGACGCTCGCCCTAAAAATGACGATTGAACACCTTGCGAAAGTCGAAGACACGACAGTTGAGCTTTATAATGCTACGATGACGGCGTCTAAAGGAAAAACTATGGAATTCGAACAAGCTATTGGTAGGTTATCAAAGAATGAAGTTGAAGCAGATAAGTTGAGAAGATCGATTGCCGATGCACTTACGAAGGGAGATATTCCGCCAAAAGAGAGAGAGGATTTAATGCATTTAGTGCGGCGCAATGACTTAATCGCAGACTTAGCCAAAGATGCTGTAAGGAACCTAAAAATTATTATCACATCAAAAGTCGACATCCCCGAAGAAATATTAAAAATGTTTGTTATGATCAGCGAGAAGCTAGTTGAATGTGTCCGAGCGTTAAAACTAGGTGTGGAAGGCTTGACTAAAGACCCGGCCGAAGCATTAAAGTATGCCACCGAAGTCGAAAAAATTGAGCATGAAATTGATGAAGATTACTTCAAGACAAAGGAGACGTTCATAAATTACGCTATCATGATCAGCCCATTAGTCCTTGTAATCTTACGTGATATCCTCCATTGCATGGAACGAGCCGCTGATAACTGTGAAGATGCGGCAGACATCATTCACACCATTGCGATTAGATCAAGGTAATAGTATGTTTAATAGATAAATGATGCAAACCTATGATAATTCTCAAAATGAGGGAAGCCCTTGAGTGAAAAACTTCTAAGATGGTTTGAGGCTCGTAGAGAGGTAAGAGCCATACAAATGATAAAGCAAAATTCAGTAATGGCAACGGACATCATTGAAGACCTAATTAACGCCATTAAGTTCTCAGTTGACGGAAAGGTGGAGGAAACAGGGCTATGCTACAAGCGGTTAGGGGAAAAGGAAATGGAAGCCGACTTACTGCGACGGACGATTATTGAAGAAATAGCCAAAGGTGAGCTTCCACCTATCGATCGAACCGACCTCATGCGCCTTGCCAGACAAATCGATTTGGTTATCGACTGGATCCACGAGTCTGGTCGCATTCTGATATTGTTAAGACTAAGCGAAACTCCCCTAGAAATTCGCAATGTCTCTGTAGAGATGTGTGAAACCCTTAGAGAATGCATTCTAGCCCTAAAAAACTGTGTTAGCATGCTGGCTGAGAGAAATGCTGAGGAAGCACTAGAACAAGCCGATAGAGTTGAACGCTTCGAAGAAAACGTGGATAACCTATACGAGAAGGCGAGAAAACAGATTTTATCGATTGACTATTCGAAAATGAGCCCTGGCGCAGTTATACTGCTCAGTCAGTTTCTGGACGCTTTAGAAAACATAGCCGACCGTTGCGAAGATACTTGCGACCAAGTTCGGGTTATCGCGGTTGGCTTTCCGCCCAAAGGTGCCTCATGATGCCGGAGGTAGCTTATAAAGCCGAAAAGGGTCTTATCCGTGTTAACCTCAAAGTTAAGGCAGGGAAAATTGAAGCACTAACGATCTCCGGCGACTTTTTTATGTACCCTGAGGACAAGCTTTGGGAACTAGAAGACTCGTTGATCGGCGTTAATTTAGAGAAAGCAGAGTTGTTAGCTAATATAAGGTCGTTTTTTTCCTCAAATAAGGTAAGAACGCCTGGCGTCAAATTAGAAGATTTTGTAATGGCAATCTTAAAAGCCGCTGAAAGCAAAGGGTCTTCCTAACATTTTATGCAGTTGGCTATGTTTATCTGAGAGTTCTACACAAAAACGTGAAGCAAACGGTTGGGTGAGGTTTTTGCCTGAATGTAAAATTGACGTTTCAAAGCTTCAAGAAGTCGATGCTGAGAAAGTGAACGAACTTAAAGAATACTTGGACAAAAAATTGGGAGTAAGCAGTTCAGTGGACGAGAAACAAATTATTCTTACCTTTGAGGAAGGCGAAGAAGCGCTTTCTCGGAGAGCTTACCTTAGAGAACTGTTGAGAAAATATCTTCACCGCGCCAAGCTTACAAACGATTTTCGTGTCATCTCAGGTGAAAAAGACGTCTTCATAATCAAGAATCGGAAGAAGCTAGAGTAGGTTTACGCTGTTTTCCTAATTTCTCCATGCCATCTTGGACTGTCAGCATTAAACCCCTCGCAATCCATGCAAAACGGTAAGCCTCTGCCTGATTATTCTCCAATTTGCGTTCTGCTTCTAGGAGATTCTCTTGTGCCATTGCCAACGCGGATCCAATGTTGAGGTTAGCAGGCTGCTTAATACCATTTTTCCATAGTTCATTTTCGGTTCCCTGAGTGAGTGAAAGGAGAAAAACTGCGTACTCTACTTCAGCTGCTACATGCCAAACCTTATTTTTAAGAGTACTATCATCACCGTCAATACACGCTTTTATCGCGTCTTCAAGGGAGGAAACGGCATTCTTTAAGGCTTCAGAAACTTTACCTTTCTGCATACTGCTTCCCATGAAATATTCGAAAGTTTTAAGTTTACCTCGGTTTAAAGACTTTTAGTTAAGTATAATGGAGATGACCTCACTTGAATGATCGCGCCTTAGGTGGTATCATCTGTATAGGAAGTATAGCATTTTTCGTATTCTATTTGTGGTGGCTGTTTCTATCCCAATGGTCAGAGTGGGCAATTAAGGTGCCGGTATTTGTCCTAGTAGCAGGATTCCTCTTCATCGTCGCTTGGATCGGCTGGACAATGGCGGTAACCCCAGCTCCAACACCGATCGAGGAAAAACCGCCTGAGCCAACCGAAGAAAAACCGGCATAAGTTGCAACTACCGCCCTAGAGCGGTAACACTTTTTCCCGCCTCTTTTCTAACGCGAATTAGATGCTCAGCTCGACTGGCAAAGTCTTCACTATGAGTTACCGCGATTATCTGCTCAACACTTCTTAAGTGAGAAATGGCATCAAGCTCAGCCTCACTACTTGACTCTAGCAACCGATGAGATTCCATGAGTCCTTTGCACCTTGAAAACCTGATCCGCAAAACTCTCCAGCTCTTTTTCATGCGAGACTATAATAACCTGAGGACACTTCAATTCGGCTAGAATATCTCTTACCTTGAAAAGTTGTTCCTTGCTAAATCCATCTGTCGGCTCATCGAGTATCAGCAGATTCGATCTCATGCCTGTAGAAACTTCCTGTACAATGGTATTCAGTGCAAGCCTGTAGGCTAAAGCTACGCTTGTTTTCTCGCCTCCGCTAAGAGAAAAGTAGTCCTGCTCATAGCCATTCTGCGTGATTATCGGCGTGAACTCTTCATCAACCCTCACCTGCAGTTCTGGATCCTCGATCAGAACATTGAACCATTTCTCGAACTGTTGGTTAAACCGCTGATTTATGCTGACCATTACGTGCTTCTCTATGTTCTCAACTGTTGGTACAAAATATTCATTCAGCCAAATTTTGTTTTCATCCAGAGATTCCTTGAGCCTGAGTTGCTCCTCCTTTTCCACAACCTCTTTCTCTAAGTCTTTCTTTAAGGCATCTAAGTTTTCTATGTCTCTCTTGGTTTCTACTATCTTGTATCCTACTTCTCTTAGATTCTTCTCTATCTCTCTAGCTTTTTCCTCAACTTTTAGTATCCTATCATATACTTTCTGAAAGTCTTTCGCCTTATCCTCTGCCTTCTTGAGTTTGCCTTTTAAGTCCTCAACCTCTGTTCCGAGTTCAGTGATAGACTTGTTCAGGCTCTTTATCTTTTCCTCGAATTCCTTGAGTTGCGGCTCCAGTTGTTTGAGTTCCTTTTGCGCATCGTTATATTCTTTCAATTTGTCAATAAGGCCGTCTACTTTTTCAGCTTCTTTCTCAAGTTCTCCTATCTTCTTCTCTAGGGTCTTTCTCTCCTGCTGTATGTGAGCAAGCTTTTCCTCAAACTTCTTTGAGTCTATGGCCCGCTCGCAAACAGGGCACTTTTTCTTGTCTATTATCGTCTCGAAGTTATCCTTGCGCTCGTCGATCTTCGCTTTCAACCTCTCGAACTTCTTGGCTTCATCTGTAAGCTTGGTGAGCTCATCCTTCAGGGCTTCCTTTGTCTTTGTTGTCGGCTGCGGTATCTTCTTCAGTTCATTTATTCTCGGCTGAATATCTTCTTCGATTTTCTTGCTGAGCTTTTTGATTTCATCGGTGTTCTCGTTCATGAACTTCAACTTGTCATCGATGTTCTGCTTAAGCCACGGTATTTCAGCTTCAACCTTCTTGATTTCTTCTTTCGCCTGCTGGAGTTCTTTCAGTTGCTTCTGCTGTTCTTCATAATCTCCCTGCAGCCTTCCCTCTTCTGTTTTTAACGGCTCAAGGACCTTAGTAGCCCTATTTATTTTCTCTTTAACTTCATCTAGTTGCTTCTTTTTTTGGTCTAGATCTTGGGTTTGTACCTGAAGCTTAGCAAGTTTAACTCTCACTTCTGATGCGAGACATCCTGCATTTTGCGATGCAAGCTTGTAGTCTTCAACTCTAAACGCCTTCCTAAGGGTCTGAAGCCTTCTGTCAACATCTTTTGTGATTATCTCCTTCATCTCATCTTGAGGTGTAAAAATTGCATAACGATAGATTACGCTCTGTGCCTTGGGGTCAACTGGCTCGTTAAAGTTAAGAATTTGAAGTATCCTCTCTTTCATCTCACCTGCAGAAAGGTACGCTGTACCGCTCGGTCCTTTTATGTAACCTTCCTCTGATTGCTGAACAGATTTTCCCCTTCTTTTCAGACCACGATGGACGGTATACTCCGCTCCATCAACTTCGAACACAAGAGTAACAGACCCTTCTTTTGTTCCGTTCCTCAGAAGAAAAGTGCCACGCAAAGAGCCGAGACCGAAGAGAGCAAATTCAGTTGCATAAAGAATTGTTGATTTTCCCGATCTGATGTCACCTTCAAAAAGAATTGCGCCCATTGGAAAATTCACAGTTTCGTTTACATAGCTTCGGATATTCTCCAGATGAATTGACTTGAGTATCATTCCAAAACCTCTTTCAGTTTCAGAGCCTCTGCACCGCTACGAATCATACGAGTCTCGTAGTCCTTTTTCAATTCGTTAAGCTTGGGCTCTTGTCTAAGCGCGCCCAAAAGTTCAAGTGAGAGCTGAACACCTGCATCCCCTTTCAGCTTTGGTTGAGAAATCTTGACCGTTCCGATGTTTTCCTTGAAGAGCTTTCTTTCGACTTCGTGGATGTCTTCTCCTCCGACCTTTATATCAGCGTATTCCCTTGACCTTAGCCCGAAGTGATTAATGCTTATGTGGAGCGCTCCTTTCTCTTCGATGATTTTCCTTATAGACATAAAGTCGATGTCAGAAGTCTTGCCACCGGACAGCTCGCCTTTGACTTTTAAGAGAACAACCTTATCTTTTGCATCCAGCCTCTTGGCCTGCTCCAATAATTCTTGTTGTACCTTGACTGCATTCTTATCTGTTGCATCATATTGAACAAGAGCATAATCGCAAACAGAAACCTTAACAAACTCGACATCACGAACTTTGTCATCAAAAGATACAAGGAAGAAACCTCTTTCTTTACCGCTTGCATTTTCCTCTAAGTCCCTGTAATCTCCAGCGAATAGGGTGCCAGGATATTGAATGTAGTCATAACCTAGAAGTTTGCCCTCAGTTCTATCATGAATATGGCCAGCAGCGTAGTACTGGAACCCCTTGGGTAAATTCGAGATAGGGAATGACTCCGCTTCAGAAATAAGCGCAGGCTTGTACTCAGTAACAGCTCCATGAAATACAAAAATCTTGAAGCCCTGTTCTTTTTCCAAGTCGTACTTGTCAAGAATCTCGAAATATTCTTTTTCAATTCCTGATTTTCTGCCTGATATTCCGACTAGTTTTGCCCCCGTCTTCTTGTCTGTAATAAACTTGAGTCGGAGTTTGCCATCGGCCACCTCACCCTTTGTCACTTTGTAAAAGAGACCCGCGCTCTCCAAAAGATCGACAATTGATGCTTGAGTGGGACTAAAATCATGGCTTCCATAAACGACGTAGACACATATCCCTTCATCTCGCAATTCTCTCATTTTTCTTACTGCTTGGTTGGCCAAAGCCATATCAGGAATGTTGGAGTCAAACAGCTCGCCGCTGACCACAATGAAGTCTACTTTTCTCTCAATGCAGATTTCGAGAGCCTTGTTAAACGCTTCCAATAGAAGATTCTGCAAAGTTGGATGTCGGAAAGCGCCTACATGAATATCCGACAAATGAGCAAATTTGTACATATATCTCACCCTACATATTCGACCTTCTCTGCAGAAGTTTTCGCCCGCTCTACCTCAGCGGACTTTATGAATTCTTCAAACAGAGGTATCTGAATTGGCACCGCGAACTTTGTGAATATGCTGGTAACTATTGCTTCACCGATGTCCAGACTGGCTATGTTTCTGTCGTCCGCGGCTAGGTCCTGAGCTGCGCTGTCGATTATTGCACTCCTCTCTGGGGCCATCTCGTTTCCAAGAATTATTTTCGTGTTCATGTTGGTGAGAATATCTTTTGGGATCACACTGGTTAGCTGAGTTATGCCCATGAGCCCAACCTTGAACTTCCTACCTTCTCTAGCTATCTTGCTGTAGATGTTATCGCCTGCAGTCGCAAGCCTTTCGCTTCCCAAAACTCTAGGTGCTTCCTCGATGATGACACTCACAGGAGGCTTGTCCTCAAGCTCTCCTTTCGACTTATAGTCTTGGTATCTGTGAAAGACCTCGCTTGCGATGATGCTTCCAATAAGAAGTTCTGCCTCGTCACCTATTTTCGATGTGTCCATGACAACGACTTTTCCGTCTTGAAGCGCTCTGACTATTTCTGAAACAGTGGATTCTCCAGCAGTATCGCTAAACACTTTGTTGGCGCATACAATCTCTCCGTTCTTCATGTACACTGACAGAGCCGTTTGAATGATCTTCTGCAGAACAGTCAGCGTTCTCGGATCAACTCCATTTACCTCGGTTCCTCTTACGATGTTCTCTATCCAGTCGTCTTCGAACGCGTCTCGGTATAGTCTGATAGCTCTGTGTTGAGCTTCGCTGAAGCTGATTATGCCATCGAAATGCTGCGGCTTGATGCAACTCAGGTTGACTACAAGAGTGTTGGTTCCAGCAGGCGCATTCGTGGAATAGTACAGAAGATTTCCTCTTGCCTCGGGGTGGTCTTTTAGCCCTTTCACATTTCTTCCATAGTACTCGTCGTGTGGGTCTAAAACAAGCATTCCAAACTTTTTCTGGCCTATGATGCTCCATAACATGACCTTGACAAGGTTGCTCTTGCCTCTTCCAGTTGTCGAAGGTATCAGGATGTGGTGGCTTATTGCCTTGAGGCCCTCTAGGTATACGTCTACATCAATAATTTTGCTGCCACTTCTTACCTTTCCAAGATAAATCGGATTGGACGGTTTGACAAGGAATTCTAGGTCCTTTGACATGACATGCCTTACAGTACCGAAAAATTCTGGTAGGATCTTTGGAACATGGGGCTTTCCTGCAACTCTCAGAACAGCCTTTGCTTCAGCTATAATGTAGTTTCTCAACTGTGGCTCTAGGAATTCAAGGCCTGCACCGATTCCTTCAAGTTTCATGCCAGCGATTAGTTCACGAGCCAATTGTGTGATCTGACTACCATAAATCAAGTCAAATACCTGCAGTATCAAGTATCCCTCCTTGTCTTCTGCAACCAAAAGGTCACCGAGCTCTATTCTCTGCCCGCTCTTCTCACGGATGAGAATCTTTCCAACAAGACCCGCTATTATCTGACCACATACTTCGATTGCCATTCGATTCACCCCCTAAGCATATTCAGGATGCTGTGAGCATCCTCGGATTGCATATGTCTCGAAAACTTAGACCATGATCCAAGCTTCGATATCTCTGAAACGAGCATGACACGATAAGCCTCAAGCTCATCGTATCTCACGTGTGCGTTGGCATCAGCATCTATGAGACCGTACGGATATCCTGGAAAGCTGACATCACAAGAGTTGATGTGGAGTTGACAGAGCACTTCGTTGATTTCTTCTGGAGTGAGGAACTTGGCCTGCTCTCCATAAATTTCGTAACGGAATACTCTTTGAGCCTGTTCGTGAAGTTTCACTATGAAAAACGCAGCCTCGTGCTCCGGGCTCAGTGAGTCGACTATAGGATAGTAGTACCACAGCGGACCTATCTTTGAATCTTGTGCGAGTTTCCTCACCGCTCCAAGCAGCGACAATCCGGTTGTGGTGAAAAGCCTACTGGTTTTCGACAGGCCTGAATAGATAACGTTCTTCTTCTTCGCAATCTTGTACGCTTCTCTGGCATAGTTCGCTTCGTTACTGAATGCTGTCCTAAGCGTGCCATCCATGACCAGCACATCTCCTTTCTTCAACTCATTTTCAACTATATGATACGAAAATCTCCATTCAGCAAACCTTCTTGCTATAGAAGCAACTCTGGATATGTCAGCCCTTGAGCTTCCGACCATGAGCCTTCTGTCTGTTGAGCTGAAGGATAAGTCGGACTCGTCCGGCACCAGACCGCTGAACTTGTCTTCAATAGGGAAAATCGATGTGTCAAAAAAGATTTCGTTGTTCTTGAAAACTGCAAAGGTAGCTGAGAAGAACACGATTGCCTGCGGAATATTTGAGTTCTGAATTCTTTTTCTTCCCTCAAATATATTGAAGTAGACCTTGTTTAGCTGAACAGAAAAGTTTGGTGCGCTTAATAGTTCGCAATTTCCACCGTCTACAAAGGCTAGTTTTCTGTCCGACTTCACAGAGCAGATTGGCTTGTAATATTCGATGTTGAATGGATGAGTTCTGTAGTTGTGGCTACTGAGGAATGGTTCTCCTAATTCACCCTCGCCCATCATTCCATCCAAATCTTTGATGACTTTCTTGACAACTTCTCCTATCATATCATACACCTATAACAAAACCATATCATAAGTATATACCGCCACATGACATCGTTAGTGTATTGAGAATGATGCCATCTTAAAAATCTAAGAGAGAGGCGAAAGTATTGGAGGAATCCCTTTGAAGCGAGAATACCCTGATAGACCCATCGCCGGTGTTGGAGCTTTGATCATCAAAGACAGGCATATTTTATTAATCAGGCGAGGAGCAGAACCCGGAAAAGACCGGTGGAGTCTGCCAGGTGGGGCTGTTGAGCTAGGCGAGAAAGTTAGGGACGCCGTTATAAGGGAAGTGAAGGAAGAATGCGGCTTAGACGTCGAAGTGAAAGATATAGCCGATGTAGTTGACTATATGAGCTGCGACGAAAAAGGACAAGTTCGCTTTCACTACATCCTAATTGATTTCTATGTTGAGGTTAAAGGTGGAACACTCAAGCCAGCTTCAGACGCATTAGAAGTCGATTGGATCCCGTTTGATCGAATTCACGAATACCAAGTCACTAAAACTACGTTGCAACTCCTCAACAAAGTTTTCAAAAGTTAATTACTCAACCGTCACCGATTTTGCCAAGTTACGTGGGGTGTCAGGGTTACATCCGCGAGCCGAAGCTACATAGTAAGCGAAGAGTTGAAGTGGGGTAACATAGGCTATTGGAGCTAGTAGGTCTGGAATACCACGTGGAATTTCTATAAAATCATCGGCTAGACATTTAATTTTCTCATCACCGGCCTCTATAATTGCAATTATACGTGCTCCGCGCGCCTTCATCTCCATAATGTTTCCAATAATTTTTGAGTGAGTCTCGTTTCTTGGCGCAATGAAAATAACTGGGTAGCCCTCCTCCACTAAGGCAATGAAACCATGTTTACTTTCGCCAGCTGGATATGCAAGGCTTGGAACGTAGGCAACTTCTAAGAGCTTTAAGCGACCTTCTAAAGCGGTTGCAGAATTAATTCCCCTCCCTAAAAAGCAAAAACTCACGCAATCACGATATTTCCACGCGAGTTCCTTGATTTTTTCTTCTTGAGTACTGATGACTTTTCGAATAACCTCAGGTACTGCCCAAAGTTTTCTCCTCAAATAATTAGCCTTAGCTGGAGTGATTATTCCCCTTTTTTCCGCGAGGTTAATGGCAAGTTTGGTGAGAACCATAAGCTGACCCGTAAAAGTTTTGGTCGCAGCGACCCCAATTTCAGGACCAGAGTTTTGACCAACGTATATCCCAGCAAGACGAGTAATAGTTGAGCCCATTACATTAGTTATCCCGAGAATGGTTGCACCCTTTTCACGAGCATATCGAACAGCATTCAAAGTATCAGCGGTCTCTCCAGATTGAGTAACCGCAAGGACTACTGCTGTATCGTCAACTACATGCCCGAAACGCTCAATGAACTCAGAAGCGACAACTGGCTGAAAATCGATGTGCGCCAGTTGTGAGAATATGTAAGAGGCAGCCATACAAGCGTGATAGGCAGTTCCACAGGCGACTAAGAACAGGTGTCGGGCAACATCGACCGTGGATGCCATGAGGTTATAGTATAATTCTTGCGTTCTGAGGACGTTTCGTAAGGCTTGTGGTTGCTCGTGAATTTCTTTTAACATAAAATGAGGATAGCCTGCTTTTTCAGCCATTTCGGAGGTCCATGAAATCGTAGCAACATCATAATGCCGAGGATTTCCCGTTTCAATATCGAAGATTTTTACTGATTCAGGAGTTAGGACAGCCATTTCGTCTTCTTCAAGGAAGATAACTTTGTTAGTCAAAGGCAGAAAGGCAGGTATATCAGACGCGCAATAAGCAGAGCTACTTCCGAGCCCAATGACAAGCGGGCTTTCTTTCCTTGCGCATACAATTTGATTGGGTTCCCTAGAGTAGACCGCTACGATAGCGTAAGACCCCCTAAGTTTTTTTAACGCCCTCTGGACGGCTTCAGAGAAGCTCAAATTCCTTTTCAAGTTTTCTTCTATAAGATGAGGAATAACCTCCGTGTCAGTCCGTGATTTAAATACGTGCCCTTTAGTTTCCAACTCTTTCCGAAGCTCCACAAAGTTCTCAATAATCCCATTATGTATGACCGCAACGTTGCCGTTACAATCGGTATGTGGGTGCGCGTTTACTTGAACTGGAGCACCGTGAGTTGCCCAACGGGTATGACCTATCCCAATCTTGCCAGGAAGATCATCAAGATTTAGGCGTACATGAACATCGTCAATTTTACCAGCATCTTTTTTAATGTGAAGCAGCTCGTTGAAGACAGTAGCCTCACCTACCGAGTCGTATCCACGATATTCAAGTCGCTTGAGGGCTGAGTGAATGATGGGTGCAACCTCACCTTCGGTTACTACGCATCCAAAAATTCCGCACATGGCCCTGTTCCCTCACCAGATGGTAACACACGTTATTTTTTATTAATTGGTTCTAACTTCTTTCGTAGAATCTCATTTACAACTTTAGCATCGGCTTTTCCACGAACCTCACGCATAACCAAGCTCATTAAGGATCCCAAGGCATCTGGACCACGTTCTCGAATTAAATCTGGATTCTTACTGAGTACCTCATCAATTATAGTTTCAAGTTGCGATCGAGAAAGCATTTTGAGACCAAGAGTTTCAATTGCTTGCTCAGGAGATGAATCAACATGCTTCGCCAGCCAAGTAAGAATGTCTGGTAAAGATTCTTTTGCGGTCAAATTCTGGCCAACCAGTTTAAACGTCGTTTTAAGCTGCTCATCGGTAAGATTTTCGACTTCAACCCCGTCACGCTCGAGACTTTTCATCGTTTCTGTGAGTGTAGCCGCAACGACCGAAGTTGGAACTTTAACTTCTTGGGTGATTTCTTCGAATAACCCGATGAAATCTGAGTTAACGAGTTGCTCAGCTAGTTTTTTATTAAGCTTGTATTGGTTTATGAGGCGGGTTAGTTTTTGATCGGGCATTTCAGGGAGGCTTGCTCTTATCCTTTTCAAGCGGTCTCCTGTGATTGGGACAGGCGGTATATCAGTTTCAGGATACATTCTGGCAGGTCCTGGTCTCGGCCGCGTATATCTTGTCGTGCCATCTGGATTTGGACCCCGCGTTTCACTTGGGACACCGTCAATCGCCTCTTGAGCTCTCTCCACTACAGCTTTTAAGGCGTCCCGAGCGTTTTCTGGCTTATCTGCCACTATGACCACTGCGTCTTCAGAAGAAACGTTTAGCGCTCGATTGAGTGCATCAACCTCGCTAGCTGAAATTCCATAAGCTGGAAGTTCGTCTGTATGAAAGATGCCCCCGACTCTGCCCCAGAATTTTGCCCGATCTGCCATTTCAGTCCCCAACCTTATCCCGGGCGCTAACTCTGTCTTTAGCAATCCATTAAACTTTGGCAATTTGACCGCGTAAACAATGCCATTTCGGTCGATAGCTGCCCTAATGACCTTGCAGCTACTTTCCTTAAAGAGATGAGTTACATCAATTAAATCATCACCTATGGCTTCCTTCACAATTCCACGGCTACGTAGCTCATCTCGAATTTTTAGTAAGTTCAGTTGCCGTTGTACTTCGTACTCTACTACCTTGGAAACTAACTCTAATTTAGAGACACCCTTAATCTCGATAAGAGCTCCACCGCGAATTGAAATATTGACATCTTGACGTATTGTTCCGATTCCTCGTCTAACCTTCCCCGTTGCGCGAAGGATCCGCCCTATAGTAAAGGCGACGCCGCCGGCTTCACTTGGAGTGTTTATTACCGGACCAGTTGCAACCTCAATCAGAGGAATGCCTAACCGGTCGAGACGATAAAAGGTTGTTAACTCTTTTGCTCCAGTGTTTCTTGCAGCATCTTCTTCGAGGCAAATGGTTTGAATTGGAATTGCCCCACTTTCGACCCGAATTTCCCCGCCTAAGGCGATAACGCATGTACGCTGGAAGCCAGTCGTATTCGAACCATCAATAACGATCTTACGCATCACATGAATTTCGTCAACTGGGTGTGCATCGACCATTAATGCCACAGTGAGGCTTACGTCGACAGCTTCTTCATTTAAAGGATGGGGAGGCTCTTCATCCATTTCTACTAGACACGTGGTGTCGCGATCAGCCTCGTATATTATGGTCTTGCCTTTTTGAAATTCGAATAACGCCGCTGGGTCAACTTGTCCTAGCTCGCTTTGCGTTGGACGCAAACGCCTTGCGAGTGTTATTTCGGGCTCACGCGTTGAAAGTTTAGATTCACATTGGCAAAAAAGCTTAGATTTGGTCTTAAGTTGTTGATGAATTTCAAGCCCTACTTTTAGTCCAAGATTCGAGTAGTCTAATGGCAAGCTTACACGTCTCCCATGGATAACGTTCTAGGTGAAATTTCATGAGCGACGTTAGTAACCATGATCTTCCTCAGTTCATTATAATCCTTAGTTTGACCTAGCGCCCACATCAGTTTCACCAAAGCGGTTTCAGGAAGCATATCCCCAAGAGGCACTACACCCCGCGCTAAGAGATCTCGCCCTGTATAGTATACGTTTAGGTTTACCCTTCCCCAGAGGCATTGAGACGTCATACCAACGAAAATTCCAAGATCTTGGGCACGTTTCAAAACCGAGAAACACTGATTTGACACGTGCCCCAGCCCAGTTCCTTCTAATATAATTCCCTTATAACCAGAATCTAACAACCATTCAACAAGTTTCGGATCAAAGCCAGGATGAAACTTGAGCAAAGCAACTTTTTCCTCGAAGTCTGGTTTCACAATTGGTTTTCTACTTGGATCTCTCCTTCGATAATCCTCAGTAAGTAGTATGACTTTCTGATCTTTGACCTCAGCAATAGGTTGAGCATTTACGGATTTGAAAGCATCCCTTCGACTTGTGTGACATTTCCTAACTTTTGTTCCTCTGTGAAGAAAAACCATCTCATCCGAAGGGGTCTTATGCATTGTTAATACAACCTCAGCAAAGGGGGCATTCACAGCTGCCGTGACCGCCCCAATCAAGTTTAATGCTGCATCGGAACTTGGCCGATCAGAAGACCGCTGAGCTCCTACTAAGACAACTGGCACAGGTAGGTCTTGCAACGCAAAACTTAGTGCCGCAGCTGTGTAACCCATTGTATCCGTACCGTGAGCAACGACGACACCAGCAACACCCTGTTTAATGTGCACCGCAATTGCTTTTGCAAGCGCAGTCCAATGCTTAGGAGTCATATCCTCACTAAAGATACTAAAAAGAATCTCTGTTTGAATAACCGCAATGTCTGAAAGTTCAGGAACCACAGCGTACAAGTCGCTAGCAGAAAGAGCAGGAGTTACTCCGCCTGTTCTATAGTCAACGCGACTTGCAATCGTTCCTCCAGTGCTGACGATGGCAACTTTAGGAAGACCAAGTTTAGCTTTTGGCTGAGGCGGTTGGGTAAATACGAGCTTTTCTCCAACTCCCAGTTTTTTTATTTTGGTTGTTGATGATAAACGAATGCCTATGTTATACCCAGTTCTTAGTTTAATCACGATATGCTTGTCATCACCATACTCTGAGCGGGGGATTAATATCCCCTCATAAGTTTTGCCATCTTTTGTAACCCTTACCAAATCTTCGACATTAACATTTGCCCTTTGTAGAAACTCTAACGCTTCTCCATGGTACCCGGGAAGTTCTTTGCTCAACCCTCATCCTCCGCGTTACTAGATTTCTATAAACTCAAATCTATGAAAAAGTATTCTAATGTTAACACAAATATTCAATAAGTTCTCTTACTTAAGGAAGTTTTATTGACTTCATCATATATGGACCTTCATGCTTGTAATCAAATCGCATGTAATACTGTCTTGTGCCGATAGCGCTTGTGATGACCATTTTTCGTCGATCAAAATCCTCACAGGCGATTCGCTCAGCTTCTGCAAGTAAAAGTGCTCCATACCCCTTATGTTGCCAACTATGAAGATAGTGCTCACCAACCGGAACAAGCGGTCCATATACGTGAAGCTCACGAACAATTGCAGTTTTTGCCTGTGAAATTTCGGGCCTGTGAGCTTTTTCAGAGGGAATACGCAACCGTAGGTAGCCAACTAAAATGTCATTGATTAAGTCTTCTAGTGAGATGAAAAGATCAACTCCCTCTGACGCAACTTCCTTTTTAACAAGAAACTCTATTTTTTCTGGATTTGGCTCTAGTCCATCTTTTAACGTCCTATGCCCAACCTCGCGGCAGCGAATACATCTACAGCGAAGACCCCGTGCCCTTAATCTTTCTTGGATTTGCTCCCGAAGGTTGCCTTGATTAACGCCAGCCACAATGAGATTCGCTGGAATGTCCCTTTGTACTCGCATAATTCGAATCCATGGTGGAATCATCTGTTTAATTTCAACGATGAGGTCCGCTGCTTCTTCGGACGTATAGGGGTTGTAACGTCCTTGAAGCCACCACTCATAGGTCTTGGTACCAGGCAAAACTAGACAAGGGTAGATTTTTAACATGTCAGGCTTGAAGCTCGGATCAGTAAAGATAGTTTGGAAAGCTTCAAGGTCTCTTGAAAAATTTGAACCCGGTAATCCAGGCATCATGTGGTAGCAGACCTTTAGCCCAGAGTCCTTAAGAACCCGCGTCGCTTCAATTACATCCTCTACATTATGCCCCCGATTGACCAACGCATAAATGTCATTGTAAATTGTTTGAACTCCAAGCTCAACCCTAGTAACTCCCATTTGAAGCATATGGTCAACCTGTAATTCCTTTGCGTGATCTGGACGAGTTTCCACTGTTATTCCAACATTTCGAATAGATCCAGTTTCTGCAACTGAAATTGCACCTTCAAGAGTTGTTGAGGGAACTTCGTTTAGAGCGTCTAGACAACGCTGAACAAAATACTCTTGATAACTTGTTAGCATGGCTGGAAATGTTCCACCCATTATAATTAATTCGACTTTATCAACTGCATGCCCAATAGAGCGCAGCTGTTTGACTCGACTTTTCACTTGGAAGTAGGGGTCAAATTGGTGTTGAAGCCCACGTCGTGTTGCCGGTTCATAACCAGTATAACTTTGAGGAACCCCATACTGTGGACCGCCTGGACAGTACGCGCATGGAGAGTCTTTGGGACACGGGTAGGGTTTTGCCATTACCGCAATCACGGTGACACCGCTAACCGATCGAACAAGCTTTCTTTTCAGAATAGAAAGGAGCTTAACCCGTTCATCAGGCTTTAACCATCGAATAAGCTCTGCATTCCCTGGCACGCATCCAGATCCCAACTTCCCACAGACTTGAAGCTTAACCAGATTAACATCGTTCCTCGTAGGATTTGGCAACCTTAAAAGGCGATATAGGATCTCTCGATGCACGGACTTCAATCTAAACTACTATCCCAGAGCCGATAAATTAAAAGACATATATGAAATGAAAACCTTACGGAACAAAAAATTACCGTCGCCGTTGAGTGCCACCAGGCCAATTCTGCCCAGACTTTCTGCCGAGAATAAGCCGCTTCGAATAAGTCTGATAAGTCTTAACCCTAGGAATAGGTCTTTTTTTCTCAATCGGCGCAATCTTAGGAGTTTGACTTCTAACTTTCCCAGCCTTAGTAAGGCTTCCATGAGTCGGCACTTTATTTCACCTGAAAAAATTCTGGGGTGGGTACGTATAAGGCTTATTCTTCTATGTGGTCTGTGTATCCTTGTTTCCAGTGTTTTCTGCATTTTTCTAGGGCTGTTTCAATTTGCTTTTTTCTTGTTGGTGTTACAGATAGGAGTTTTGCGAGTTTAAGCGAAAGAATAGGCGAGTGTACACTGGCAAATATAAGCGCCTCTGGCGATAAATGTTAGTGTTGGAACACTGTCCACTATGGATATGCCGCCACGTGCCTTGTAATGGAAAAGGCGAATACTGGAGATGAAAAAGAAACGTAACCCACAGTTCACCACTGACGAAGCGCAGACCGCAACCCTACTAGTAACAGAAGGCTGGGTAGGATGCCACCGCGCCCGAATACGCGGCAAGTGGTACAGGTATCCGAGAATACGCATAGGTATATGTGACAAAGAAGCCCTAGAACCAGCCGCAAGAGTCTTCAAAACAACAATAGGCGTACACCGCGAAAAGACGATAAGGTGTCCACCTCACTTATTCCCACCAGATGGACTCGGCTTCTGGAAAATCTCAAAAGTAGGAAAACCAGCCGAGCAACTCGTCGAACACCTAAAACCTCTACTCACAAAAGAATTCCTCAAAAAATGGGAAAAAATCCGCGAAACCTGCCGCGAATAATCTACTCTCTTATCTTGATTTTTTTCCCACAAAAGTCTCGCTTAAATAATCCGAACTCATCTAGGATTTCTTTAAGTTGTTTAGACGAGAAAACTGGACCGTCTTTGCATATGCGATATTTACCTACGCAACAGCTGCCGCAGATTCCGAGACCACATTTCATTATTCTCTCTAGACTTGCTTGGATTGGGGTTTCATAACGTTCTGCTAATTGGAATACACGTTGCATCATTGGTTCAGGTCCACATGTATAGATCATGTCGAAGTGTTCTTTTTTGAGAAGTTTTTCTACCGCGTCTGTGGCAAGCCCCTTACTTCCTTGGCTTCCATCTTCAGTGGTTACGGCGATTGCACAGTTGTACTTAGAGCTAATCGACTGCGCTCTGCCTAAAAATATGAGCTCATTTCTGGTTTTCGCACCTAACACAAATGTCATGCTGGCGTCTCGTTTAGGCAAGGCCGTTGCTAGGGGCAAGAGAACCGCGATACCTGTACCTCCGCCCACCAACAGTAGGTTGCCTTTAGAAGGTTTGAATCCGTTTCCATATGGACCTCTAATACCGATGAGATCCCCAGACCGTTTTCGATGGAGAGCAGCAGTTGCTTCCCCCACTTTAGCAACCGCTATTTCAGAATATCCATTGGACTGAATCGTTGAGAAGCTCATTGGAACTTCGTCGACCCCAATCGCCCAAACCATTATGAATTGTCCGGGTTTGGCGGTTGCACATAGGGAATCGTGAAAAGTAAAGGACTTGATAGATGGAGTTTCTAAATGAACCCTTTCAAGCCGGATGACTCGATTCCGATTAGTACTTATGGGACGCTCCAACAAGCTTTTCCACGCTCCCATAACCCTTTCTAACTAGGTAAGCTTGAATTCCGTCGACAATATCGTGGAAGACATTG
>Ga0315306_10000445_pt1 | contig 19950 bp, 18 predicted proteins | sample TDP1_MG_FD_203803 | JGI IMG/M metagenome (GOLD analysis project Ga0315306, IMG submission 203803) | Freshwater sediment microbial communities from Lake Towuti, South Sulawesi, Indonesia - TDP1 | ecosystem: Environmental > Aquatic > Freshwater > Lake > Sediment | place: Indonesia: South Sulawesi... | reverse complement strand
GCTTAACGTGGGCACCATCATTGTTGCTTGCGGTGCCTTGAATTACACACCACCTGAGGGGTTGTATCAATACGGAGTCTACGACCGAGTTATAACTCAAAAAGAATTGGATGAAATGTTAAAGGAAGGAAAACTGGAGAAGCCTGAAAGAATCGTGATGATACAATGTGTAGGTGCCAGAAAGGGAGAGATACGCGCGTATGAGCTGGAAGCCTTCCCAAAATCTGACACCGCAAACCTTTTGAGAAAGATCTTAAAGGCCAAGAAAGAGGAAGGCTGGCCCTACTGTTCCAAAATCTGTTGCATGAACGCTATTAAAAACGCGATCCTCGTAAAGTCTCAATACCCAGACACAGATGTTGTCATTCTCTATGGAGATCTTAGGGTGTATAAAGAATACGAAGACTTTTATGCAAGGTCAAGAGACCTCGAGGTTAGGTTCATAAGGCACATCGAGGAAATACCCCCAGAAATCAGCAAGGCGCGAGGAAACAAGCTCAAAGTGGTAACTTACGACATGCTTGCTGGTCGAGAAGTGGAATTCTTGGCGGACTGGGTTGTTCTGTCAACGCCACTCAGGCCCCGTAGGGGTGAAGTGATGTTGGCGCGAATGCTTAAGGTACCTATAAGTCCAGACGGTTTTCTGATGGAGGCTCATCTCAAGCTGAGACCTGTCGATACGACGGTTGACGGGATATTTATTGCCGGGACTGTTTCTGGTCCGAAGGACGTTTCAGAATCCATAATTTCGGCTAAGGCAGCGGCGGCAAGGGCTGCGACCCTAATGGCTAACAAGAAAATGAAGACAGAAGCCATCACGGCAATGGTAGATTCCGACTTATGCATGGGGTGCGGGCTCTGTGAGGAAATATGCCCCTATGGAGCACATAAAGTGGAGGAGGGGAAATCCAAAACCATCGAAGCTCTCTGTAGGGGTTGTGGAGCATGTGCCGCAGAGTGTCCGAGACGAGCCATAACCATGCGCCACTTTGGCGACCAACAAATCCTCGCACAAGTTCAAGCCGCGCTGTTCCCTGAAGGGTTTGAGGCGGAGGGAGTCTAATGGGAGAAGATGAATTCGAACCAGTTATCGTGGCCTTTTGCTGCAATTGGTGTGCCTATGCTGGGGCGGACTTAGCGGGCACCAGCCGTTTCGAGTACCCCACAAACGTTAGGATCATCCGAGTGATGTGCAGTGGGCGAATAGACCCCACATTCGTTCTTTCAGCATTTCGATGGGGCGCAGACGGGGTGCTGATAGCTGGCTGCCACCCAGGCGATTGCCATTATGTCAAGGGGAACTACATGATGGAAAGGAGGTTCAACTTCCTCAAAGAGGTACTTAGTCACCTCGGAATCGAGCCCGCCAGGCTCAGATTAGAATGGATTTCCGCGGGCGAGGGAGGAAAATTCGCAGCTTTAATTAGAGACGTAACGAGGGACGTCAAGGATCTGGGGCCTAGCCCGCTCAAGAAGGTGTGATCAAGTTGAGTGAACCGAAAAAAATGGCAAAAAAGACTGACGCGGCGATCGAAGCCTTTAAGACACAGAGGGTGAGGTGGGTAATGGGAATCTCGCAGACTGGACTGAAAATTGAGGAGGAAAAATACCGCGCAACGGCGGATGGTATAGTGAAAGATGAAATAGAGCGGCAGATGATCATCGGCGCCATCAAAGAAAGGGGACCACTAACCATTAGTGAGTTGTCCGAAGCGACCGGAATCGCTCCCGACAAAATATTGCGACACATGATTGCGCTCAGAAAACTTGGTGCTGTTTCAGAGGCGGGCGAAAAGGAGCACCAATACCTCTATACGGTTTTATGACTTCGCACCTGCGTATTCGCTACAATTTTTCCAAGCAACTTTGATGTGCATCCCCTGGGTAATCATGAGCATAAAAGTAAATCTTTGTGTTTTCAAGGTCCACTTCGGCTCGATCATACACCTTAGATCTCATTAGCAAGTTTTCGTAGTCTTGGCTATCAGAAATCTGGATGATCCTCAACACTCGTTCTTTTGTGTCGATCACTCCATCGCAGAACTCGCACAATCTCTCGGTTATCAACCTCACTTCGAACGTCTTGTTTTTCATTTGCTCAAATTTCATCGTCTTAAGAGCTATTTTCATTTTGGTCCTTCTCTTATTAGTGATGAGTATACAGTATCATTCATTTGTTAAGTTTTTGTTTCGTGTTTCAAAGTAGCGCCAGATGGGTCGCGCTAGGTTTTTAATTGTCTTCTCATATTAAAACAATGGGCGTCGGATTGGCCGTAAGGGAAGAAATTAAAAGATTAGAACAAGTTTGGTTGGTTTTGGCTGATCTTTTCCAAGATTTAACTGGAAGAAATATCAAAGTTGATGTTGCTTCTGACCTACGAAATTGCAAAACCTTAATTCATTTCATTCAAACAAGCATTCTTCATCCTCCCAAAGAGCCAAAACCAATTGATGATTCCCTGCGAAATTTGCAGCAAATGCTAGGTAAAATACAATCCATTTTGGTTTCAGCGGCTCTAACAGTTGATGAGAACTACCTAGCGGGTTGGATGAACAAAATTGACAGGGCGGAACGCGCCGAACTGAACTATAGAATGATCCACACCCCATCTGAGTTCGTCCCAAGTCTCCCAAAAGACTTCAAAATGGGGTGGGTACGACTAACCCTACTAAGGCCAATCGCTGAAGAAAAAGTCCAGAATATAGCGGAGCGTTTTGGAGTCAAAATTGAATTCCAAAATGATCTTCACGTGGTTATTACTGGCGGAAAGACCTCAGTCAGAAAAGCCGCTCAAAACCTTTATGAATTATCCGTTAGATAGTTATGGGTTCCTTAAGTTTCGTCATCGGAGTGAGAATCCTTAGCAAATCGTTTAAAAGCAACTTTCGTTAATCGGTTAGCTTCTAAGAGATGAGGTGTAACCCGTGTCTATTGACGAACGAAAAATCGATAAGGAGAAATTGAAGCCTATCTATGAGCGTAGGAAGGAAAGAGAGCTCATCATCAAGGAGCTTAAAGACCGAGGTCCATTAACCATCCCCGAACTTTCAGAGGCCACGGGGCTGGAAACGACCAAGGTTTTTCAACATGTAATAGCTTTGACACAGTTTGGGCGGATCGTCGTTGCTAGTGGGAAAGGCGACTATTTGACATACGCTTTGTCCAAGTGACGGTGTCCGTTTTTAATAAAACATTTGGCTGGATTACACTATGGCGCTGTGAGGGTTTCCTGTATTTTTTCACGTGTCTCCTTTGAAACCGGGCCAATCTTTAAAATCCTCTCATGGAGGGTTTCAAATATGTTTAGTATTTTGTTGTACTCTGGAAGGGTTGTGGTGATTGAAATTAGCCGGAGGGGTTTAATGCCATACTTGCTCAACTCGTTCTTCAGCTCTGTGACATGCTCTCTCAGCTTTTCTTCCCCGAAAGGACTATCGGCACTCTCAACGAATATAACGCCGTCAGCTCCCGCTGCAAACGCGTGCAAAAGGTGCCTCAAACCAATTCGGCCCACGCTTGGCACCCCAATTATCTCAATGTTTGGAGAGTATGACTCCCTCGTTTGCCCAGATAAATCTGCAGATCCGTAGGCTGTGTCTCCTCCTATGAAGGCAATGATCTTTGGCGATTTCCTACTCTCGCACACTCCGATAATCTGCGCTATCAACTGAGCTTCAGTGCAGTGGTTTAAGTCAATGGCCTGTCTCGGACATTTCGGCACGCATATTCCACATCCAATACAGGAGACAGGACTGATCAATGCGCCTGTTGGAGAGATTTCGATTGCTGCCACTGGACAGACCTTTACGCACTCTCCGCAGGAGTCGCATCTGTCTTGGATGACGTATGCCACTTCAGGCGATAAGGATATCTCGCCTTTGCCCACGAAAGTTGCAACTCTGGAGGCTGTAGCCATCGCCTCTAGGGTTGTTTCTCTAACGTCTTTTGGACTCACGGCACAACCGGAGATAAATATTCCCTCGCGTTGGCTGTCCACCGGTCTGAGTTTGTAGTGTCTTTCTAGGAGAAAGCCGTCTGAGCCTGTTTGGATGCCCAACTTTCGAGCCAACTCATAACTAGTGGGATGTGGGACGATGGCTGTGCTAAGCACCACAAGGTCAAAGTTTCCCTCAAAGTCTCTTCCAAGCAAGGTGTCTTCAGCTCTCACTAACAATTTTTCTCCGTTTGGAACAACTTCTGCCATCCTGCCTCTAACGAATCGCACATCGTGTTCCTGAGCAGTAGCGTAGAATTCCTCGTATCCCTTTCCATCAGCTCTTATGTCAGTGTAAAAAATCCAGGGTTCAGCGTCTGGAACTGCCTTTTGAAGCAAAATAGCCTGCTTAATCGCGGCCATGCACCCTATCTTGCAGCAATGTGCCACTCCCTTGTCAGTGTTCATCATTCGACTGCCAACGCAGAGTATGTACGCCACCTTTTTCGGCATCTTTCCGTTGGACGGTTTGTGTACCCCCTGCAACATAAGTCGCTCGAACTGGAGGTTAGTTACTATGTCGGGATGTAAGCCGTAGCTGAACTCCTCAAGCCTTTTCGGGTCAAGTTGCTCGAATCCTGTGCAAGCAACAATCGCGCCTACATCCAACTCTACGGTTTCCTCTTTCTGATTTAAGTCTACGGCATGTGCTGGGCAGAACTTTTCACAGAGCTTGCACACTCCCTTTGTGAAGTATAGGCAGTGCTCCGTGTCTATTGCGTATGCTCTGGGGACCGCCTGCCTGAACGGAGTATATATGGCCTTTCGTTCGGTCAACTCGGCTTCGAACTCGCTTGGAACTTTAACTGGGCACTTCTTTGTGCACTCTCCGCAAGCCGTACATTTGGTTGCGTCCACAAACCTTGGTCGAATCTTGATCAAGGCCCTGTAGTTGCCAGGAGTTCCTTCGACCGCTATTGGTTCGGTCATGCTGAAGAGTTTTATTTTCGGGTGTCGTCCAGCATACACCATTTTCGGTGTGAGAATGCATTGCGAGCAGTCGAGGGTGGGGAAGGTTTTGCTAAGCTGAGCCATATGCCCACCTATGCTGGGGCTTCTCTCAACCAAGTACACTTGATATCCTTTATCCGCTAACTCGATGGAGGTGATGATGCCTGCGACACCTCCGCCGATCACGAGAATGTCCTGCTTCACCGGCATACTCTTTGCTTCTAAAGGTTGAAGGTAACGGGCTCGCTCCACTGCCCCCCGAACAAGGTCAATTGCCTTTGCTGTTGCAGCCTCCTTCTCGTCGTGAACCCAGCTGCACTGTTCTCGAATGTTTGCCATCTCGAGGAAGTAGGGATTCAAACCCGCTGATCTGACCGTTTGCCTGAAAGTTTCAAGGTGCATTCGGGGCGAACACGAAGCCACCACAATTCTGTTGAGCCCATGCTCCCTTATTCCCTTCGTTATCATTTCCTGTCCGGGGTCGCTACACACGTATTCGTAGGTTTCCGCAACGTTAACGCCCTTTAATTTGGCGGCGGCTTCCTTCACCTTCTCCACGTCTACCGTGTCACTGATGTTTCCTCCACAGTGACAAATGTACACTCCGATCCTTGCCTCTTCCTTCATCATTCCAATTTCTCCGTTAGATACATGATTTTGAGTGATCTCAGAGATTAAGCGTAATCTGTTCTTTTAAACTTTAATTCTTATCATTCTCGCAAGTTGCACATTCTATGTCTTCGTTTTGACTTCTTATCGGCTTTTTACAGCGTTTTGAGCTCCCTCTTAATGGTGGTCTAGACGTCACCGTTATCCATTCATAAGAAAATAGATGCAGTGATGGCTAGCATGATAACTAAGACTGCTGCATTTAACTCTGATAGAAGAAAAGAATTGGCGCAGTTTTGGGGCAAACCGCTACTGGCCAATACAGCAAGGCTTTAGCCGTTTCGGTTTCTCTTTAAGCATTTGAGTATATCTTTCTAGACCCATTCTCCTTAGGATGCGTACTTCACCATCTACAAAGCATCGTGCCTGTTCAACGTCCTCCGTTCCACTCAGCTGTCCCTCAACGTATACATACTCAGTTGTTCTCTTTTCCTCCCTATCATATGCACATTTGCAATACCTGTCAGGGATGTGACACGCCCAAAGACCAGGACAACCTTTCAGTTCGGTCAATCTACAAGTTCGATATGGAAGGGGTATCTCACTCATATCTTATCACATCCATTTAATAGTAGTAATGAACAATAGTATTAATGACAAAACTCTTTATATGTGTTTCCTTTGTAAAGAATTTGGATTAGAAACTTATACAAAAGTCTTACATTGTCTTCCTTTACTGAAAAGTCTTACTTTTTCACAAATGTTTTGGCGAAAAATAGGTTAACGAGAAATATGAGGTAAACCTAGCCAGTCATAGCCAATTCGACTTTGACTAGCGGATTAAGAAGGTTTATAAATGAAGCATTCGTTTGTTGACCACTTCAAAAACTTTTAATCTATGTTTATGCTTTCATAGGAGAACAAACGTGGAGGCTCAACCGTGGCTAAGCCTAAGAAAAATATTATACGACTGGACGAATTGGACATGGATTTTGCGGAAGCCGTGGCTAAAGCCGGTGGTGAAAAGATAAACCTCTGCATTCAATGCGGTACCTGCACCGCTAGCTGTCCATCCGGCAGAAGAACGGCTTTTCGAACACGCCAACTGATCAGAAGAGCAATGTTAGGCTTTCGAGACGAAGTTCTTTCAGATAAGGACCTTTGGCTATGCACGACGTGTTTCACCTGCTTAGAACGATGCCCCAGAGGAGTTGATCCTACGGATGTGATTTTGGCTTTAAGAAACATGGCGGTCGAGGCTGGATACATGCTTGATCCACATAAGCGTGTTTCTGGGTACTTTGTGAAATACGGTCACGCGGTTCCAATAAATGAGGAAAACCGAAAGCGGCGTGTAAGCCTTGGTCTCAGCGAAATCCCGCCGACAACACACAAGCATAAAAAAGCCCTCGATGAAGTTCAGGGCATCGTCAAGAAAACAGGTTTTGACAAGCTAACCGGTTTCGAATGGGAGAAAGGTGAGAAATGATATGAAGTACGCCTTTTTCCTGGGTTGTATAATGCCTAATAGATATCCAGGGATTGAGGCAGCCATGCGGAATGTTGCTGAGGTGCTTGGAATCAAGCTTCTTGATATGGAGGGGGCGTCTTGCTGTCCTCCTCCAGGCGTGGTTAAATCCTTTCACAAGCCTACATGGCTAGCTATAGCTGCTCGAAACCTAACTTTAGCAGAAGCCTTGAACGTTGACGCTACAACACTCTGCAGCGGCTGCTACGGCACCTTAAGAGAGGCAAACACAATTTTAAAGGAAGACGCTGCCATGCGAGAGAAGGTCAATAAGATTCTGCATGACTATGGTAAGGAGTTTCGCGGCACCATTAATGTGAAACACATGGTGGAAGTTTTGTACGATGACATTGGAATTGAAAAGTTAAGAGACCTTGTTAAGAAGCCTCTAAACCTGAAGGTTGCAGTTCATTACGGTTGCCATCTGTTAAAGCCTACAAGATACCGAACAGGCAAGAGTTCTGAACGCCCCAAGTTTCTAGACGAATTAGTTGAAGTGCTCGGCGCAAAGAGCGTACCATATCGAGACAAAATGATGTGTTGCGGAGCTGGCGGCGGTGTGAGGGCCAGTTCCCCTGATGTTTCAGCAGATATGACTAGGGAAAAACTTGAAAACGTAAAAAATGCGGGTGCGGACTGCATCGTCACTCCTTGTGCCTTCTGTCATCTTCAATTTGATATAGGACAAACCGAAGTTGAAAAACAATTTGGAGTCAAATACAACATTCCGGTCTTGCATTACATTCAGCTTTTGGGACTAGCGTTGGGGTTAGAGCCGAAGAAACTGGGTCTCTATGACAACGTAATCCCCGCTGACCAAATTTTAAAGAAATTGTAACCCTTCCTCATTGAGGAACGTTCCAGACTTCTCAGGAGTGCGTATTGAAAGGGCAAACCAAAAAGTATTTGGTAAGCTAACCCCCAGAGTGACAGATACATACTCATATAAATGAATTGTTAGGAATAGGAGTCGACTAGCGATTGCGAGCCGAAATCAAGGTCAGCGGCATCGTTCAAGGAGTGGGCTTTAGACCCTTCATCTATCGGATCGCCGTGGAAAATGGGCTGGTCGGCTACGTGAGGAATCGAGGGGACGCTGTTGTAGAAATCGTTGTTGAAGGAAAAAAGGGTGATGTGAAGCATTTTCTTAACGATCTGAAGGAAAAGAATCCTCCTCTCGCCAGAATCCACCATGTGACCACTAACTACGCGGAAGACAAAAAAGAATTTGAGAAGTTTACGATTCTCCAGAGTTCCAGAGACGTGGAACATTCTGGCTCTGTTATCCCCCCGGACGTTTCCATTTGCGACGAATGCCTAAGCGAGCTTAGAGACCCAGAAGACGAGCGGTACAAATACTTTTTCATCACGTGCACCAATTGCGGTCCCAGATACACCATCATAGAAGGGCTCCCCTACGACCGACCGAACACTACCATGCAGGATTTCCCTATGTGCGACTTCTGCTCAAAAGAATACGGGGACCCGTCCAACCGCCGCTTTCACGCCCAAACTGTGGCGTGCAGTAAGTGCGGACCAAGAGTCTACCTCACATCCAACGACGGCCGGCCCATCGAACACGAAGATCCGATCAGGGAGGCGGGAAAACTCTTTCAAGAAGGTTACATCGTTGCGATCAAGGGAAACGGAGGCTTCCACGTAGCAACTGCAACAACCATGTCCGAACCCATATCCAGACTGAGAAAGGTTAAACATAGGGCTCAAAAGCCGTTCGCCATTATGGCTCGCGACCTCGAAGCCGCAAGGTCATTTTCGGAGGTGAGCCAGGAGGAGGCTGAACTGCTGACCTCATACATCAGACCAATTGTTCTGTTAAGGAAAAGTAAGGACTACTACCTATCCGAGCTGATCTCTCCGGGACTGCACAACATCGGCGTGATGCTTCCCTATACTGGGTTGCATGTCATGCTGTTTGACGGGGTGAGTGAACCTGCTTTCGTGATGACTAGTGCCAACCCCCCAAACCAGCCTATTGTCACGCAGAATCAGGAAGCCCTAAGAAGGCTTGGACCCGTGGTGGACTTCTTCCTGTTTCACAACCGAACCATAGCCCAGAGGTGTGACGACTCGGTTGTTCGCCTTCACGGGGAAAACCAGAGTATAATTCGCAGATCAAGAGGATACGCCCCTGAGCCCATCCGTCTGAAACGTTCGGTAGGTGATTGTGTTCTAGGAGTCGGTGCAGAGGAAAATGTGACCTCCTGCGTGCTTTTGCAGGACAAGGCTTTCGTTTCCCAGCACATTGGGGATGTGGAAAACCTTGAAACCCTTGAATTCTTGAGAGAAGCCACGCACCATCTGATGAGATTAACGAACAGCAAAATCGATGTCGTTGCTTGCGACCTTCATCCAAAATTCACCACTACTAGGCTGGCTCATGATCTAGGGAACCAGCTTGAATGTCCAGTTGTCTCGGTTCAGCACCATCATGCTCATATAGCGTCTCTTATGGGCGAACACAACGTCAACGAAATGGTGGGCATAGCATGCGACGGCTTCGGCTACGGATCAGACGGCAACGCTTGGGGAGGAGAAATCCTCTACTGCAACCCAGAAGGCTTCCAGCGCCTAGGGCATCTTCAGGAGCAACCCATGGTTGGGGGCGACCTAGCCACTCTTTATCCGTTACGGATGGCTGCAGGAATTCTTCACAGAGCGGTGGACATTGAAGAATGGTTGTTATCTAACAGCAATCATTTCCCACATGGCGAAAAGGAAGTTGAGGTGGTCACCAAACAATTAGAGAAAGGGGAGGCGCCAAAAACCACGAGTTGTGGGAGGGTGTTAGACGCTGTTTCAGCCGTTCTGGGCATATGTTACGAACGCACCTATGAGGGTGAGCCAGCAATGAAGCTAGAGTCCGTTGCAACGAAGGGAAGGGATGTGTTGGACTTGGAACCCAAACTTGAAAGCAACACAGTTGACACAACCCTTCTGGTCTGTCAATTGTTCAGCCAAAGACGTAATCACTCGGTCGCTGACCTAGCTTACTCCGCTCAGTCCTATCTCGCCAAAGGGTTGGCGCAACTCGCGGTGGAGGAGGCGGAGCGGCTTGGCGTTAAAGCCATCGGTTTCTCTGGAGGTGTCGCCTACAACGAGCACATCACGCAAACCATTAGAAAGGTTGTTGAGGAAGGCAGTTTCAAGTTTTTTGTTCACATTTTGGTGCCGCCGGGAGATGGAGGCGTCTCCTTTGGGCAGACGATCGCCGTCAGCCTTTCCAGACGGTGACCAGAATGGATTTATCTTAGGCGTCTGTCTTTTAGGTGATAAAAATGTGTCTCGCAGTTCCGGCTAAAGTGCTTGAGGTTAATGGAGACATCGCCAAAGTTGACTTCGGTCAGGGAATTGTTCGAGAAGTGAATGTCATGCTGGTTGAGGCTAGAGTGGGGGAATACGTTTTAGTCCACGCCGGATACGCTATCCAAGTGATTGACAGGGAGGCGGCTGAGGAAACCCTGCGACTCTGGGATGAAATCCTCAAATTTGAGCAATCAACTCCTTAGCGGTGAAATAGATGAAAGAAGTGGTGAAGACTGAGAAAGGAGAGGTTTTCGACATAGAACTCGAAGCAGACATTCTCAAGGCAAACGAAAAACTTGCGACAGAGAACAGGGAGCTACTGCGGAAACACGGCGTGCAAGCAATCGACATCATGGGCGCCATCGGATCGGGAAAAACCTCCCTCATCGAGAAACTTGTTCATGAGTTGAAGGGACAGTATAGAATGGCGGCTTTCAAGGGAGACTTAACAACCACGATAGACGCGGAGCTGATTGCGAGACATGGCGTAGAGGTTGTTCCAATAAACACGGGAAAAGAATGCCACCTAGACGCCAACCTGGTGAGGAAGGCGCTTCATAGACTCGACTTAGACAATCTTGACCTCTTGTTCATCGAAAACGTTGGAAACCTCATCTGCCCAGCTGAGTTCCCTCTAGGCTCTGAAAAACGCGTCGTAGTGATCAGCGTTACAGAAGGCCCATACATGGTGGTGAAACACCCGTTCATCTTCATGGACGCAGACGTTGTAGTCATAAACAAGGTGGACCTAGCGAGGGCGATGGGAGTAGACGTGAAGAAGCTGGAGACAGATGTTAAGAGGATAAACCCAAACGCTAGGGTTGCGGTAACGAACTGCAGAAGCGGAGAGGGCATAGGAAAAGTGGTTGAGGCGCTGGATCTCTAAAAACGCGTGTGGAGCAGTTGAAAGTGCACGAGTTTTCTACGACCACCCAGATCGTGGAAAGCGTTCTTGAAGAGGCAAAGAAACATAACGCAAAGAGGGTTGACGAGGTTCACTTGGTCATAGGGAAACTTACCTTTCTGGGTCTTGAACAAGTTAGGTTCGCATATGAAGTGCTGGTGAAGGACACAATAATGGAGGGCTCAAAACTCTACATCGAGGAGAAGGACGGCGTGGTTAAGTGCAGCAAATGCGGCTACGAGGGAGACTTCAAGTTTGAGGATGACCCAGTCTATCACGTTCCAACCCCGACACTTCACTGCCCAAAATGTGGAGGAGTAGTGAACATCATAGGGGGTAGGGAGTGCACAATAAAAAGCGTGAAGTTAGCTGTTTAGAAGGTTAAATTTGATGAAGGAGCAGTTGAGGTTTAGAGACTCAGCGTTGGCTAAGAAAGTTGCAACCCGTATTAAGGGTTTAGCTCCACCCCACAGCGTGAAGTTTTGCCACGTGTGCGGCACCCACGAGTGGACCATTGCCCATTATGGGCTGAGGACTCTTCTTCCAGAAACGGTGGACGTGATTGCTGGACCAGGTTGCCCAGTTTGCGTTGTTCCAGCTACCGAAATCGATGAGGCAATACAGCTGGCTTTGGATGGAGTAACGGTTGCAACATTTGGCGATATGGTTCGGGTTCCCAGCTCTGAAATGTCACTTCAGGAGGCGAAGGCTTCTGGCGGAGACGTTCGAATCGTATACAGCTTGAGGGACGCCGTGAAAATGGCTGAGAAAGAGCCTAGCAAAGATTTCGTCTTCTTCGCCATTGGTTTTGAAACCACGGCGCCCTCCACTGCCATTGAAACCCTGAAAAAGCCGCCTGAAAACCTCAGCTTTCTCGTTTCACACCGATTAATTCCCCCAGCCATGGAACTGCTCCTCGGCGTAGGCGACCTACACATAGACGGGTTCATCGCGCCAGGCCACGTTTCCACTATAATTGGAATGAAGCCCTACGAGATTTTTCCAAAGGCTTACCGCATGCCCACCATAGTAGCCGGCTTCGAGCCTCTGGACGTTCTGTTCGCCATCTCCATGCTACTCAAACAGATACGGAACGGCGAGGCAAAACTGGAAAACGAGTACACACGCTCTGTAACGTGGGATGGCAACGTGAAGGCTCAACAACTCATCGAGAAAATTTTTGATGTAGTTGACGGACACTGGAGAGGGTTGGGAAAACTCCCTAAGTCAGCTTTGGCGCTAAAAGAAGAGTTTGCGCAATACGATGCAAGGAAAAAGTACAACCTAAAGATTGAGCATTCCAGAGATCTGTTGCCCGGCTGTCTCTGCCACCTAGTTATGATTGGGAAGATAAAGCCGCCTGAATGTCCTCTTTTCATGAAGGCTTGTACGCCTCAGGCTCCAAAGGGCGCGTGCATGGTTTCAATTGAAGGCACGTGTAGAATCTGGTTTAGACACGAGAAGAAACTTGAATAGAATTTGTTTAGCAGATTCTTGGAACCGGATCTCCCACTGGTGGTGCAAGGATTCTCTTTCCGCCCACCGCTGTTTCGAGGATAACTCCGTTGAACTGGTTGGTTGCTTCTCCTATTATCTGGGCGTCTTCCCCCTCCTTCGTTTGCTTTAGCGCTGCCAACACATTTTCAGCTTTTTGCGGCACCACCCCGATCACTATTTTTCCTTCGTTTCCCACTTCTAGCGGGTCTATGCCCAGCATTTCGCAAGCCGCCCTAACGTCCTCGCGTATGGGTATCTTCTCTTCTTGCGTCAATATTCCAACACGCGATTTTTCGCTCCACTCGTTCAGTGCATTGGACAAGCCTCCTCGTGTCGGGTCTTTCATCGCCACGATTCCTCCCACGTTCAAAAGCCGAATGACAAGCTTGTTTAGAGGGGTAACGTCAGACGTGATTTGGCTTCCAAAGTCGTATCCTTCTTGAGACGACAATACTGCTAGTCCGTGGTCTCCAAGGGTGCCGGAAACGATGATTTTGTCTCCGTTCCTCAGATTGGAGTCGAGTATCCAGCGGGCATCGAAGGAGCGATACTTTTTCACTTCCTCAATGTTCCTTTCCAGAGCCTCGTTTCGCCTGCCTATCCCGGAAGTGTTGACGACACATCCTCCTAGGGCTCCTTTCTCCACGACCTTTGTGTCGCCGGTGATTATGTGGACGCCTGCTTCCCTGCAGGTTTGGCTCATGCTCTCCAGAATCCTTTCCAAATCGGCTATAGGAAGTCCCTCCTCAAGAACGAAGCCACAGGTGAGGGCAACGGGTTCAGCGCCCATCACCGCAATATCATTGATTGTCCCAGCCACCGCCAGCCTTCCAATGTCTCCACCTGGGAAGAAGATGGGCTTCACCGCGTGTGAGTCTGACTTCAAAACTACGTCGTCTATTACAGCCGCGTCGTCCAGCGCCTCAAGCGGAACTTCAGCACGGCTTCCGCCCAGATGCCTTAGCACATGCTTCTTGATCAGCTCGCTCATAACGGTTCCGCCGGCTCCGTGAGCCATGGTTATCCGTTCCATAGACCACTTCTCCTTAACAAACAGTGAAGGATTCGACTCTCTTAAGCCCTACTGAAGCGTGGCACGGGCGTTCAATTAAATATAAATAAGAGGTTTACACCGCTTAATTACTCCAAAGGGAGTTGCTGTGCGCTCCTTCAGTGGGGTGGGCTTAATATGCCGATGAAACTGATGAAAACTGATACAGACAACGAACTCACTGTTGAGAGGATCCTGCACGCAAAACGTTACTCTCTGACCTTAGATAAGACTCTATGCACGGGCTGTGGAATCTGCAAGGAAATCTGCCCACGGGAAGCCATCGAGATCAAAAAGGTTCCTAAGGCGGAAGGAGAGAAGGCGAAGCCTCCAACCATCAATGTGAGTGAGGAGAAGTGTCACTACTGTGGAATCTGCGAATCCATCTGCACCTTCGGAGCACTGAAGGTGAGAGTCGACGGAGAACACGTGATCCCGGTGATTAAGACTGAGAGCTTCCCTCAACTCCTACGCGAAATCGAAGTTGACACAACTAAGTGCGATGTAGGTTGCGTAGACTGCAAGGAAGCTTGCCCCTTAAACCTCATCAAGGTTACGGTTCGATCCCCAGACGGCGAAGAGGTTAAGGACATAGAGTCCAGACTGGACAAAGAAAACCTAAGGGTTGATGTGGAAATAAAGAAGGACCTATGTCCTTGCTGTCGCCTATGCGAAGCGAAGTGTCCAGAGGGCGCCATTCGCGTCCGAAAAATTTTCTATGGGATTATACGGATAAACCGTGAAAAGTGTCCAGAGGGCTGTCAGGACTGCTTAGACGTTTGCCCGATCCCAGGAGCCCTCTACCTTTCAGAAGAGGATGGAAAGGTGCATGTCAACGAGTTGTTCTGCGTTTACTGCGGCGCCTGCAAGATCGTCTGTCCAGTTGAAGAAGCGTTAGAGCTTCAGAGGACGCACATACGACACACTCCGGTTCGCTCAGGAGCTTGGAATAAGGCTCTCGAAAAGTTGACATCCACTAAGGAGATGACTAAGGAGTTGCGGGCAAAGGGCTTGGATAAGGCACAGGAGAGCGTGGAGAAAAGGCTTGCTTGGAGGGCTAGTTAGATGTCGGAAGAGCCGCGGATAGGGGTTTTCATCTGCCACTGCGGTCTCAACATCGCTGGTGTCATTGATATAGGTGAGCTGGTTGAGTACGCTCGCACGCTACCAAACGTGGTTTACGTAAAAGAAAACCGCTACACTTGTGCTGACCCGGGGCAAGACGAGATTAGGAAGGGAATAAAAGACTACAATCTTAACAGGGTTATTGTTGCGGCTTGCTCGCCGCGCATGCATGAGCCAACCTTCCGCCGGTGCATTGCAGAGGCTGGCCTTAACCCCTACGTCTTTGAGATGGCTAACATTCGAGAGTTTTCTTCATGGTGTCACCCGAGCACTCCGAAGGAAGCCACTGAAAAGGCGAAGGAAATAGTAAAAATGGCGGTGGCGAAGGCTAGACTGCTTCATGGCCTTGATGTCATTGAGGTTCCCGTGACGAATAAGGCTATGGTTTTAGGCGGAGGAATCGCTGGAATTAGTGCCGCCTTAGATCTCGCTGGCATAGGTTTCAAGGTTTATCTTGTTGAGAGGGGGGAGAGCATTGGTGGTCACATGGCTCAGCTGGACAAGACCTTCCCAACTTTGGATTGTTCTATCTGTATCGAAGGGCCAAAGATGGTGGACGTTTCTCGCCACCCTAATATCGAAATAATATCGTATGCTGACCTCCTGAGTGTTGAAGGTTATGTGGGCAACTTTAGGGTGAAGATTCGGAGGAATCCGAGATACGTGATAGCTGAGAACTGCACTGGTTGCGGCGAGTGTCGAGATGTCTGCCCAATAGAATATCCGAACGAGTGGGACGAGAACATGGGTGTGAGGAAGGCCATTTCGATCCCCTTCGATCAGGCTGTTCCCCTCCTTTACACAATCAACATGGACCACTGCATCGAGTGTTACAAGTGTGTTGACGCCTGTGGTGCCCGCCAAGCCATCAACTTTGATCAGAAGCCGGAAGAAGTTGAACTTGAAGTTGGAACCATCGTAGTGTCAACGGGATACGACATCTACAGACCCTACGACAACAGCTTGTACGGCTATGGCCAATACGACAACGTCATCACAGCTCTAGAGTTCGAGAGACTTATCTTGGCGGCTGGTCCAACAGGCGGGAAAGTTGTGCGGGCTTCAGATGGGCAGAAGCCACACACTGTGGTCTTCATTCAATGTGTGGGCTCAAGAGATGTGAACAAGTATCCTTATTGTACCGGATTTTGTTGCATGTACGCACTGAAAAACTCGATTCTGTTGAAGGAGAAGTACAAGGACGACGTGGAGGTTTACATAATCTACATGGAACTGCGAGCCCACTTCAAAGGCTATGAAGAATTCTATCAGAGGGCCCGCGACCTTGGAATCAACTTCGTTCGGGGAAGGGCTGTGCACATTTTAGAAGACCCGAAGACCAAGAACCTGATTATACGAACAGAGGACATGACGCTGGGAGAGCCCATTGAGATAGGGGCGGAACTGGTGGTTCTCTCCACTGCCGCTGTTCCCAGCAAGGGCACCGATGAGATGGCGAGAATTTTAAGCCTTACTAGGGGAGCAGACGGCTTCTTCATGGAGAGTCATCCGAAACTGAAGCCCTTAGACTCGCCTGTGGACGGAATTTTCTTGGCTGGATGTTGTCAGGGAGCGAAAGACATACCTTACAGTGTTTCTCAGGGGAGCGGAGCCGCGGCACGAGCAGCAACAATTCTCTCCCAAGAGAAGTGGAAGATCGAACCTATCATAGCGGTTGTGGATCCAGACAAGTGCAGAAACACAAAGGTGAAGTGTGGCATCTGCTCGCAACGTTGCGCCTACGGGGCCATAAAAGCCCCGGAAGGGGAACCCGCTCGAGTCACGACAGCCATGTGTCACGGCTGCGGCACATGCGTCGCAGAGTGTCCATCAGACGCCATCACTCAAATGCACTTTACAGACGCCCAAATCTTGTCGCAGATTCGATCTGCCTTGGAGGAAAACCCTGAGGATAAGATATTGGCTTTTCTGTGCAACTGGTGTAGCTATGCGGGTGCTGATCTTGCTGGTACAAGTCGCTTCGAGTATCCTCATACCCATCGAGCGATACGGACTATGTGTTCGGGGCGTGTGGACAAAGATTTTGTTTTAGAAGCTTTTAGACTGGGCGCTGGCATGGTGCTTGTGGCTGCTTGCCACCTTCCCTACGACTGCCACTACATTTCAGGGAATGTGTGGATGAAGAAGAGAACGGACGCCTTAAGAATGGTGTTGGAGAAACTGGGGCTTAGCTCTGAGAGGTTCAGAGTTGAATATGTGTCCGCGGCGGAAGGAGTAAAGTTCGCCGAACTGATTGGGGAGATGACTGAACAGTTGAAGGCGTTGGGGAAGGAAAAAGTTCAAGCGGAAAACGAGAAACTGCGACCAACGTTGGAAAGAATGCTGTCGCGAAAACAGACATAATCTCATCGGCGCGCGTCCATCTTTTTTCGAAGGGCAACGGCGAGTATGGTAAGAATTATGAGTGTTGGTAGGGCTGTGGCTGTTGGGAATTCTGGGATGACTTGGTAGGTGCTGTATGGGTCTGTTCCGTCTTTTGTTGCCTGGTTTCCAGCGTTGTCTTGGGCGACTATTTTGTATTTCACCCATGTTCCTGCTCTTTGTGGTGGGATTGTGGCTTCGTAGAGGGTGGTTGAAGGGTTGTAGTTCATTGGTAGGTTCGTCCATGTGTTTCCATCGTTTGTTGTGTAGGATAGTGTGACGTTTTTCACCTCGCTTAAAGCGTCGGTTACGGTTACTGAGATTTTTACTTCTTGTTCTGGGAGGATGTCTTCGTCTGGTATGCGGGATGGAACTCCAATTGTTGGAGTTGTCTTGTCTAATTTGATTTCTGTTAAGGTGTGATGGCTCTCTTCGTTGCCAACGTTGTCTACACTCCAGTATTCGAGCGTGTTGTTGGCGCCTTCGGTTGTGATGAGTGGTTGTCCGTCGGCGCTGACGGTTTTGGTCGGTCCGTCGTTGATTTTGTAATAGGTTTCCGCTACTCCGCTGAAGTCATCTGTAGCTATAAGGGTGATAGTGAAATCTCTTGTATGCCATAAACCGTCATAATCGTCAAGGGTTGTTGGTGGGATGAGATCCAGAACATATGGTTCCATAAGCGGGTAACGATCTTGACTATATTTGTAAATAGAGTATGGTGTGTCCCCTATACCGTCACTACCTGTCTCATTTTGAAAAGGTCCACTATACAAATCGACACCACTATAGTCGTTCCAATAGTTTCCGCCAGAGGGGTAACCATCATCCCAGATGTTTACAGGTGCCCATGTCTCTTCGGCTTGATATGTATTGTTGACAAAGTTGTTATGATAGATTTTGTTGTCAGGCATGTGTGAGTCTACAACAATGCCATTACCGTTGTTTGTTATGTTGTTTCCATAAATGGTGTTGTACGAGCCGCTGAAAGGGTTAAGCCAGACACCAATGGCTGAGTGTTGGATATTGTTTCCACGAATAGTGTTAAAAGACCCCTCGATTCCGATGCCATCTCCGTTGTTTATTACATTGTTTTCATGAACATCGTTATAGGATCCGCCAATTGAGACGCCAATGGGGTTGCTTGTAATCGTATTTTCCAAAATAATGTTGTAATCTGACTTATACCCGCTGATGCCTCCATTCTCGTTGTTTGTTATGTTGTTTCCAGAAATAGTGTTATGAGATGAGTACCCCTGAAGCCAGATTTCGTAAAGCCAGACGCCACAGCCATAGTTGTCTGCTATGTTGTTTCCGTCGATTGTGTTGTTGGATGACCCCATAATCCGAATGCCATCTCCGTTGTTTGTTATGTTGTTTCCCGAAATTGTGTTGTTAGATGCTGCGTAGAGGTAAACACCCGCGACAAATCCTTTAATATTTGTTCTTTTTATTGTCACGTTATTTATGCCAGATAGATGAAAGCCGCCCCATCCTCCAGAGCTCTGAAGTGTGTATTTGTTTCCATCAATTATTATGTTGCTTCTTTCAATAACAATCGAATCATAAATGTTGTCGGTAAAAGTGTATAGGTCTCCGTCTCGTTGTATTGATGCTGTTGGTGGGTTTATGCTTCCATCCGCCCTTATGTATATGGTTCCGCTGCCCCTAACCAACGGAAAATCCAACACCACACCAAACACAGCCACCAGAAGCAGTAAAGCCCAAACACCAAAAACTAAACCAACCCTTCTCCTACCCATCCCCCTCCTCTCCTAACACATTAATAACCACACAAACAACTCTTAAACTTACTGCAAGATTATACCATTCACGTACATACCATATAAGAAACAGCTTTTCTCCTAGCAAATTCTTATTATTGGACAGTAATTGTTATTCTGGTGCCGTTTACGACCACCCTGACAAGAAAATATGAGATAAGCTCGAGCGTTTGGAGACTACTGAAGCTAAAGGCTGAAGACGCTTTCACGAACATGGCTATCGACGAGGCTATTTTACGGGCTAGAATAGAAGAGGTGGTGCCAAATACCATACGCTTTTATCGGTGGAGGCCCTCAGCCGTTTCCATCGGCCGCTTCCAAGACCTTTTCCAAGAGGCCCAAGTAGAGAACTGCAAAAAACATGGAGTTGATGTGGTGAGGAGAGTTTCGGGTGGAGGAGCCGTGTACCACGACTGTGACGGTGAGATAACCTACAGCGTGGTGGTGAGCGAGAAGGATTTGGGGTCAGAGGATGTGGTGGGCGGCTACCATCTAATATGCAGTGGTCTCGTTGAGGCAGCTAAAACCTTGGGTGTCAAAGCGGATTTCAGCCTCGGAGACCCGAAGCATTGTCCAAACATCACAATAAGGGGGAGGAAAATCTCTGGGAGCGCCCAATCTCGTAAAAGAGGTGTGCTGCTTCAACACGGATCCTTCCTGTTGGACGTAGACTTAGAGAAAATGTTCACGTTTCTAAGGGTTCCATGGGCCCAAACCCTCACAGATGTTTTGAACATAGCTCGGAAAAGGTTGACTTCCATTAAACAGGAGCTTGGATCAGCCGTATCCACAGACAAGGCATG
>Ga0315306_10000444_pt1 | contig 19966 bp, 16 predicted proteins | sample TDP1_MG_FD_203803 | JGI IMG/M metagenome (GOLD analysis project Ga0315306, IMG submission 203803) | Freshwater sediment microbial communities from Lake Towuti, South Sulawesi, Indonesia - TDP1 | ecosystem: Environmental > Aquatic > Freshwater > Lake > Sediment | place: Indonesia: South Sulawesi... | reverse complement strand
CCCAAATCAAAGTATTCAATATCAATGCCCAATTTTTCCTTTATATCTTTAGCGAGCCGGAGCATTATCTTAATAGCTGCCACATATTTATAAACGTCCTTTAGTCCCGATCCGAGATGAGTATGCATCCCGCAAACTTTCAAATGTTTTGCTCTGGCACACTGCTTAAATCCCTGGAATGCTTCACCACTTTCTATCCTGAAGCCAAATTGGTCCGTTCCTCCTACACCGGTATGAACCCTTAATCCAACACGCGGGGATTTTCCCAATTCCTCTGAAATCTTTTCAATTCTTTGAATTTCACCAAAGGAATCAATGTTAATAAGTTTAATCTCCTTGGCAATAGCGGTTCTCAAAGCTTCATCAGGTTTACAGATGCCATTGTAAATAATCCTGTCTGGCGTAACTCCGAGTGTTAGCGCCAGCCAGAGCTCATACGGCGAGACAACCTCTGCTCCAGCTCCTTGTTGGTGTAAAACTCTTAGGACCCCGGGAATGGTATTAGTCTTATAGGAATAGAAAACCTCAACGTTGGTAGTAAAGGCTTTGAAACTCTCATTGAAACTATAGTAGTTTGCTATTAACCTATTTCGGTCTACTACGTGAAGCGGCGTTCCATATTCCCGGGCTAACTCGGCAGAATTGCATCCACCGACCATTAGATAGCCGTTCTCATTAGTTTCCAGTCCCCACATTAAATAATCTAACCTACGTTGCCTATGTCCTTCGAGCCTGACATTAAATCTGACAAAAGAAGCCAATAACTTTTTTATCAAACTAATGAGTAACCTTACCCAAGATTTTTTCATAAAATTCCTCTTTAAGTCTTCCTTTATCAGAATCGTCAACGATGTTTTTGAAATAAACTTTCAGCGGGACACAATCTTATTTTGTCCGAAAATTCTAATGGCAATATCTTCTCTGTTTCATAACTATCTTTTCCAAATTGATAAATGAATAGTTTAGACATTCCATTAAAGTAATAATCCTTATAGATTCTCTCCAACGATTCCTGGGAAACTGAATGGATGTTGTCCACAAATATGGCCCCATTAATTTTTTGTTTGTCTATAAAAATGAAGGGATTGTTTATAAGAAACGTTTTCAAGCCGGGTGTGTTGGTCAATGGCTCAACATAATAGATCCCATCAGCTTGAGGGCTACAAGAAATTTGGTGGCCACCCCATTTCCTTTTGTAACGCAATACCCCATCTTTTAAGAACGGTCGGGAAGGTCCAAGGTCTATCTTTTTGTACCCTTTTTCTTTGAGGTAGCGCATAACAAAATAGTAGATGGCAGCAATGGCCCCTTCCTTAACATAATCAAAATTGCCGTCCTTTATGCCGAGAAACATAGGAAACGCTTGCATCTTCTTGTAAACTATCAGAGCACCAGCGATATATTGATTCTCTTTTCTTATAAGAACTAATTCGCCCTTCTTAAATTCTTTTTTCATATGGTGATAGGCACCGAGAATAGCCCGATTTCCGTGGGCTGCGACAACATAAGGCAGGTGCATATTGTAGTAAAAGTTATCAAACTGAGAGCGGTCTCGTGTTATCTGAAAAGAAAGCTTGTTATTTCTTATCCTTCTTATGTCATTCTTAACGTTTTTGCTTCTCCAGAGTAAGGACGTATCGGCAGAAATATCGGCCAAAGTTGAAATCCAAAAAGGAACATTAAAATAGGTCCGTTTTGTAAACCATCTCCACAAAAGTTTATGTACCGCGATGACCATTAAGGAGCATTCAGGACTCTTTTCCCGCACCACAGCAAAAATTTTCCAGAGCCATACTTTTCCCAGATAATTTCCCCTGAAGGAATCATCATAGGCTATTTTGATAAGATAATTTCTGTTGATTTCCGTGCCAGCATAGGCAATGGAAAGTTCCTGGTGGCTGGTAGTCTCTTCTCCATTTAGAATCCATAAGTCCAATTTGGAAATATCCATAAGTCTAAATGCTAATCTCGCGGGCCAGAAGAACCAGCGCAAAGGAGTAGGAACCTTGCGATAGATTTTCTTTCCAACGTCTTTTATAGGAGTAACTTTCATTTTCTTACTTTAAGCCTATGCTTCCTTTAAAGACTTACAGGTATTTTCGACACTATTGGCCGTATTTTACCTGATTTTTCTCTGGGAATTTCATCCACGATATTTATGTTTATGTGCACAGTACTGCCGAGTGTTTCTCTCAACGTGTCCTCGAATTTCCTTATTGTAGCCTCGTTGAAATTCTGTCCCCTTAGTATCTGGACATTCAATATATCTTTGCTCTCTTGCACTAACTTATACTGGCCAATGCCTTCTATCTTTTCGAGGCAGACGCCGAGAAGCAAGGGAGAAACGACCTTTCCGGAAGGCAAAGTAATGAAATCATTAGACCTGCCCTGGATTAGTTCAATCACAGGAAAATTATTGCCGCAGTAATATTTTTCTTTGCTTAAGATGACTATGTCGCCTACAGCGTATCTGATAAAGGGCATCGTGTAATTTGTTAAATCAGTACAAACCATTTCCCCTTCTTCTCCATAGACTGGCTCGTTATCTCTTATTGCTTCGACCAGAACGATATCAGCGTTAACATGGTATCCGGGATGTTCTTTGCACTCCCAGGCCACAATGCCGAATTCGACAATGCCGTAGAGGTCAGTTAACTTGCCGCCAAAGACGGCTCTTATTTCCTTCCTGTCCTCCTGATTCAGTAGTTCTGCCTCAGTGAAAATGATTTTGGGCGCAACTCCGCGGATATTATTTTCTTTTATACACCTTGCCATTAGTTTAAGTATTGACGGATAAGTTTCTATAATGTCAGGTTTGATTTTAAGCAATTTTGACACCAATTCTTGAGGCTCCTCAAAAAGTGAAAAGTAGTAGCGCCTCCATAATCCCATCCAATTCATACATTTTCTCACTTTTCCAAAGATTGTTGCCGGTGAACCAGGCGACGGAGCGCACTCTCGATCCAGTATGTTCGCCTTCTTATCGGTAAAGTTTAATCCATAGACCCTGGTTTGCATAGCAATCCTACAGCTCAGTTCTTTCCTGCTAAAAAGTACATCCAGAGGTTGTCCTGTAGAGCCACTGGTTCTCCCTTTTATACATTTGCTTATATCGGTGCCTCGGGAAACTCGCTCGCTCATTGGTAACTCCTGCAGCATTTTCTTGGTAGTTATTGGTATCTTGACTAAGTCTTCTCTTGATTTAATATCCTCTGGCTTTAACTTAACGGAGTTGAATAGCTTATGGTAGTAAGGCACGCTCTCATAGGCATGCCTAACTATGGCTCTTAGTCTTCTTTCTTGTAATTCTTCCAGTTCAGTTAGATTAAGCCTTTGAGCACTCTTTATTTTCCAAAAATAGTAAATGAGATAGGGAGCAATTTCTAAGAACAATTTGCCTCCACCTCTTATAATATAGCCGCGCTCGCTGGAATACTATCGGCTTCCGGACTCCCCTCCCCCGTGAGTGAACAAGGTCTCACCTTTTTTCTTAGCTTGAATACGCACATATTCCCGAGAGATTTGACAAACGGAATTCTGGAAAATTTTTCTATAAAGTTAGTTATGTTTATATTTAGGCGGCTCGGAAATATGGTCCAACCGAAAATTGTGAATGGGCCGTATTGAACTGCTGCATAATCCAATTCCGTAAATCCTGCAATTCTCAATGAATTTCTTAGGCTGGGAATAAAGTAGCTTTTGACAACTTTATTATCCAGTATCTTATTTATCTTCCTTCTCACAAAAGCTGAGGGATCGAGCCACTTGGTGAGAGAAGTCCTGTTGAGAATGCTTAGAATTAAGGTCCCTCCAGATTTCAGAACCCGGGACATCTCCTGTAATGCTTTTTGTTCAGATTTTAGATAGGAAACTACACCCAGACATAATATAACATCGAAAACGGATTCTTTGAATGGCAAAGATTCTATGTCTCCTTGCAAGAAAACTAAATTAAGTCTCTTGTGGACATTGCATCTCGCCTCAGCCTTCTGAATCATATTGTATGAGTAGTCCATTCCAAAAACTCTATGTCCTTTACCTGCAATTTCCTTAACCATTACACCTGGACCGCAGCCGACATCTAGTACTCGGGAATCCTTAGATAAATTCAAATTACCCAACCAGGATAAGGCCTGGTACATCCTTCTCTGCAAAATAAACCCGGCGAAATCCCGCCGACTATAAATTGATTCCCAATACTCTATATTGGCACTCTTAGAGAATAATTCCTGCAGATACTTTTTCTTACTGGATTTTAAGTACATATCCTATCTTGCCAATGCCTTAATGAGTTTACTGGCCCGCGCTTTGTTAAACACTCCACAAACGCATTGTTTGGTCATTAGTTTTACTGCTTCTTCAGCGGATAACTTTCCCTCCTTGACGTCCCTGGCCAGTTTCTCCACCAGCCAGGGTGATATCATATGATGGCCGCACATGGTTGTTATTTCCAGGATTCCTCGTTCAGGCAATAACTCTGTTTTTCCAAAAACTCCTAAGGAGAGCTGAACAGTATGCGGAGATAGGTTCAACTCCTCAAGGCACCCGTTAACTTCGTCAATGAGTCCAGAAACTACCACAGACTTTCCTGTGTTTCTTTCTTTCGCTAATCTCAGAAAGTTCATTAACTCCTTCTTGTCGCTAAACACAAATCCTCCGGCAGGGAACCCTGGGTTGGGTCTCTTGATAAGCCTGAGGGCCTTGGGAATTCCCAGACGCAACAATGTTTTCTTGATTACTTGGTACATCCAAGGGAATCTTCTACGTAACCGCTCCCTCTGTGTGCTCAGAGGAATATCGCTTCCCACAATTAGTACCGCGTAGTCTTCTTTTAAAGATTCTATGCTTCCCTGTCGATGTAAGGTGTGTGTCACTGATACCCCATTGTTACCGAGCCAAAGGGCGTCCAAGGCCAATGTTAATCTTTCCGTTTGGCCGATAATAAATACCAGATTTGTCCAGAATAGTCTTAACAGGCATCGTACCTACCGGGCCGCATCTGGAGATACAACCAACACTAAAAACCGTGTTTACCAGTCTGGCGGCGGCCTTAAGAGCATTTATGACTGGTAATGTCTTAGTCTCTTTGGTCTTGAATTCTAATACGCAGGAGAGCACTCGCTCTCCCTTTACATCGTCTCTAAGTTTGCCAGTGGCCTTGTCAGTCATAAGCTTTGTAATCGGGTTCGACTGTTCAAATTCGACGCCTAACCGAGCAACGGCCCGGGAAATCTTCTCTACATCTTCAAGCGTCGTGCCTATGCCCGGTCTACCCACATCTACTGTAAATCCCACTTCCCCATAACGGTACCTGCCGGTAACATCGTTGGTCTTCATTTCAGCAGTTCCTCTGCCATCTATTCCCGTCGCTCCATGTACCATAGCCACCGAGCTAAAAGCATGCCTTAGTATCCTCGGCCATTTCAAAGGGGTTTTCTCAAAGGCGTCTACGGGACAAATCCCTGCTTTGAAACAAGCATAACATTCGAAGCATCGGTCTTGGTCAATCATACATTTATCTCCAGCGGTTCTTATTGCCCTCCCAGGACAATAGGCGATACACTCCTTACATCCAGTGCATTTCTCGAGTTTGATATACATTCTTAATCCCTTCTGCTACCGACCTTTTTTAAATAGTTTAAATAGTTTCTCGGCCGAAGAAAATTTTATTCTGTCCGAAAATTGTGGCGTTGATATCCTGCGGGGAAGATTCGTACTATTTCCAAATTGATAAATGTACAATTTAGACATGCCATCAAAGTAATAATCTTTGTAGATTGCAGCTATCGCCTCCTGGGAAAAGCCTCTCTCGCAATCGACAAATATTGCCCCATTAATTTTCCCTTTGTCTATGAAAATGAAAGGGTTGTTGGTAAGAAATGCTCTCAAACCAGGCGTGTCGGCCAATGGCTCAACATAATAGGCTCCATCAACCCAGGGACTACAAGAAATTTGGCGACCACCCCATTTCCTTTTGTAACGCAACACCCCATCTTTTAAGAACGGTCGGGAAAGTCCAAGGTCTATCTTTTTGTACCCTTTTTCTTTGAGGTAGCGCGTTCGAAAATAGTAGATGGCAGCAATGGCACCTTCCTTAACATAATCAAAATTGCCGTCCTTTATGCCGAGAAACATAGCAAGCGCTTGCATGTTCTTGTAAACTAACAAAGCACCGGCGATATATTGATTCTCTTTTTTTATAAGAAGCAATTCGCCTTTCTTGAATTCTTTTTTCATATAGTAATAGGCACCGAGAATAGCTCGATTTCCGTGGGCCGCGACAGCGTAAGGCAGGTGCATATTGTAGTAAAAGTTATCAAACTGAGAGCGGTCTTGTGTTATCTCAAAGGAAAGCCCGTTATTTCTTATTTTTCTTATGTCATTCTTAACGTTTTTGCTTCTCCAGAGTAAGGAAGTATCAGCAGAAATATCGGCCAAAGTTGAAATCCAAAAAGGAACATTAAAATAGGTCCGTTTTGTAAACCATCTCCACAAAAGTTTATGTACCGCGATGACCACTAAGGAGCAATCAGGACTCTTTTCCTGCACCACAGAAAAAATTTTCCAGAGCCATACTTTTCCCAGATAATTTCCCCTGAACGAATCATCATAGGCTAATTTGATAAGATAATTTCTGTTGATTTCCGTGCCAGCATAGGCAATGGAGAGTTCCTGGTGGCTGGTAGTCTCTTCTCCATTTAGAATCCATAAGTCCAATTTAGAAGAATCTATGAGTCGGAATAATAATTTCACAGGCCAGAAGAACCAGCGCAAAGGAGTAGGAACCTTGCGATAGATTTTCTTACCCGTATCTCTCATAAGTGTAGTTTCCATCTTCTTTCAACCTTTAAAACCCACCCGGAAAAAAATTCTTTTTATTTTGCTCGAACTCGTTAACGGCCTTTTCGTAATCGTCGTGACGCCCAATATCTAGCCAGTAGTCGTTGCTGGGATAACCTACGACCTTTTCTCCATTTTCCAGTAACTTCTTTACTAAATCCGGAAAATCCAATTTCTCTTTTGGCTTGATATAGCTTAGGACTTTGGTTTCAAAAATGTAGATGCCCATACTTACCAGATATTTTAAGGTGGGCTTTTCAATATAATTGATAATTTCATCACTCTTGTTTGGTTCAATAACACCGAAATCTACATCGACTGTTCTTTGATGCATGGCAATTGTTGCTATGGCCTTTTTTTCTTTATGGTAGTTGACAAGCACTGTATAATTAAGCGTCGTCAAAATGTCTCCGTTCATTACCAGGAAAGGGGTTGTTAGATTTTCAATCATAGCGAGAGGCCCTGCAGTTCCGAGAGGTTCGTTTTCCCGGGAATATTGTATGTGAATTCCATATTTGCTTCCGTTCCCAAAATAGGTCTCGACGAGCTCAGATAAATAGCCTACAGCCATAGTTACCTTTGTAAATCCATAGCTCTTCAATTGCCTCAGCACTACCTCCAGAATAGGCATATCTCCTATGGGCATCAGAGGTTTCGGGAAAATTGTCGTATATGGCGCTAATCTCGTTCCTTTGCCTCCGGCCAGGATAATTGCGTCCATCTTGACCTCTTAGATATTGTAGATGTCGGGTCTATACCTCTCTGGAGAATCGGAAAACCACGTTATAGTCTTTTTCAGGCCTTCATCCAGAGAAATCCTCGGCTCCCAACCAAGTAACTTTCTTGCCTTGGAATTATCGGCAATTAACCTTTCCACCTCACTCCTTGCTGGTCTGACCCGTTTTGCATCGGAGACTATCCTTACCTTCTTCCCCATTAAAGAAATAATCTTGTCCGCCAAATCCTTGATGGAAATCTCAAAGCCGGAACCCATATTAATAACTTCCCCGACACAATTTTTTGATTCACCTGATCTAATAAAGCCATCAACTATGTCGTCCACGTAGGAGAAATCCCTTGTTGGCCACAAGGAGCCAAGTACTACTTCATCTTTAGCCAATGCTTGAGTAATTATTGTTGGGATAACTGCCCTTGCTGATTGTCTTGGACCATAAGTGTTGAATGGCCTTAGTGTAGTGATTCGCAAATCGTATGAACGATAGAAGCTTTCTGCGAGCTTGTCCGCTCCTATCTTGCTGGCTGAATATGGCGATTGTCCTTGCAGCGGATGTTTCTCGTCAATAGGGACATATTGTGCTGTGCCATAAACTTCGCTCGTCGATGTATGGATTATTTTCTCTACTTCGTATTCCTTTGCGGCATTCAAAATATTCAGCGTTCCCATAATATTATTTTCCACGACCTCTCTAGGATGGACATATGAGTAGGGAATAGCGATTAAAGCTGCGAGGTGGAAAACGGTATCCACCCCGTTCATCGCATTTCTACAAGTCTCGGAATCTCTCAGATCTCCGGTAATTACCTGGATTTTCTCTTTGACCTCGGAAGGCAAAGTTTCAATTAATCCCCAATCGTTCCGCGAATTGTAACGGACGAAAGCCCTAACTCTTGCTCCTAAACCAGCCAGCTTTTCTGTCAAATGGCTGCCGATAAACCCTCCGGCACCAGTTACCAGAACACTTTTCCCTTGCCAGTCCATAAACTTCCCCTTTGTGCTCATATCTCTTTCCGCCAATAGTTGAGTAGGTCTTCCAGTGTTTTCTCAATGGGTATAGCAGGCTTCCAGCCAGTTTGCTTGCGGAGCTTTTCAAAACTTCCCACCTGTAACGGGATGTCGAGAGGCCGCATTCTTTCAGTTTCTTGTTTAACAACGATATCCTCACCCGTCATCCCCAATAGAATGTCCAGGATTTCGCCTATTGAGTGTGCCTTTCCTGAACAAACATTATAAACTTCTCCCGAAACTCCCTTATCTAATACCAGCCAATAAGCCCGCACAGCATCTCTGACATCTACGAAGTCTCTTTTGGCTTCCAGATTACCAACATAGATTGCTGGTTTCTGTGCGCCATTTTCGATAAGTGCTATTTGCCGGGCGAAGTTGGAACAAACAAAATTTTCTTTCTCTCCCGGCCCAGTGACATTGAAAGTTCTGGTTCGAATAACTCTAAGTCCGTAATTCTTATAATATTGATATCCCACCATATCCTGAGCAAGCTTACTTATTGCATATGGGCTTAGGGGATGAAAAGCGTTATCTTCCGTAATAGGATTTTCACTTTCAGTTATTAATCCATATTCGGCGCTCGAGCAAGCAATATGAACCAGAGGGCCGTTTTTTAATTCTCCGGCCGCTTCCAGTAAATTGATAGTTCCAAAAACATTTGTAGCGTAAAATTTCTTTACAGATGCGCTGGAATTAAAATCAGAAGTTAGACCGGCCAAGTGAAAAATCCTGTCGGGTTCAATTTGTCTTATTGTTTTTCTCAATTTTTCGTCATCTAAGATGTCACAGGTAAAGAACTTCAAATTCTCCAAGAGTGAATGTCCCTCCCTGTTGACATTTTCCTGAATGTCAATACCATATAAGTCTATCTCCTTATCGTCCTTTACCTTCGACAATAAATACTCGGTTAGGTGAAGCCCGCAGAAGCCGGCTATTCCTGTGATTAAGACTCGCATAAGTTAGCCTCGGTTATCCTTTTGTAAAGACTTATTATCTGCGCTGATATTTTCTTTGACGATAGGTGACCAATCTTTTCTCTTCCCTTAGTTCTTATGGCTTGCTTTAGTGCCAATCCTACTGTTTCCGCAATATCAACTGGATCCCGCCGGCAAATGTGGCAGTTTTTGGTATTCTTGATCATCTCTCCCACATCACCAACGTCAACAGAGACAATAGGTAAATTACAGGCCATGGCTTCTTTTATTACTGTAGGAGAACCTTCTGAATCAGAAGTTAGCACCAATACGTCACAAGCGTTCATTACCAGGGGAACTTCCGAGTAAGGCCGTCCATTATTGCTCAAGATTACAGGCGAAATATCATGGCTGTCCTCTTGCAGCAATTCTATAGCTTTTTTGAAGATATCGAATCTTTTTTCAATTCTTTTAGGACTACTGGGAAAAAGGACAAGTTTCTTATTAAAAGGCAAACCTAATTGCCTTCTCGCTATTTCTCTCGGTATCGGTTTAAAAAGGTCAAAATCGACTCCAAAACTAATCAGAGATATCTTGTTAAACTTTCCTCCCAGTTCATCAATGAGCACATTTCTCACCTGGTTGCTGACAGCAATGATATGGTCAGCCCGAGTTACAACAAATCTTTGTAATATACGATAGACGCTGTTCCGCGATGGCTCCCTTAAGGCATCACTCCCCACGAAAGTTATTATCAGGGGCTTCCTCTTTATGATTGCCGCCGGAAGCGCGGAATGAAATCCGTAATAAGCGTGGATAATGTCGTAAGAATTGAAAAGCAAACAAACGATATACTTTAAGATAAAAGGGAAATAGGCAAAAGAACCTTTCCTGTTCTTCACCACTCTTATTATTTCCAAACCTTCAGCTTCTAATTGTTCCACCTGCTGCTTTATGAAAATGCCCAGATGGGAATTTTTCCCCGGATACATATTGCTGGCAACCAGAACCCTCATCTTTTACATCGCACCTCAATTTGCAAAAAGTCTGCCCCATAACTCAAGAGTTAATAGCCGGGAAATGAGTTCTATATGATTGCGTTTGCCTTGAATATGCTCTGTCAAGATATGTTCTACGGTATTAGTATTTAGAAAACTTCTGTTATATGCTTTTCTGTCCAGTAATTTGGCAGAGATAAAACTAATCAAATTTTTATTTTCTCTTGACCATTGTGTATACTTGGCAAAAAGATTGACTGAAGGAGTACGGGCAAATATCTGTTTCTTCAGACGCTTCTTTATTAAACACATAGTCATTTTAGTAAAGCTATTAGTGGCATCAACAGGCAAGCCGGTTTTCTCCCAGGAAATCTTTGATAGTTCGGGAAAAAGCCGGGAAAAAGTGCGCGTGTAGAGAAATTGATATCTTCTTTCCTGAGGAGGAGTAGCAACCATAAAATCAACAAGGTCGTTATCGAAAAACGGACTCCTCACTTCTACATGACTTCTTTTAACGAGATTGCCGTAATTTACAAAGCGCCTAACGTATTCAGTGGCAATAGAATAATCTATGATGCTACTGGCGGATCTAAACTTGGATTTTCGGGCAATTTCTCGAATGAGCTCCCACGGATAATCTTTGACCTTCTTATAGTAAGAGTGTACAAGGAGAGACTTTGCTAGCTCTGTCGCTACTGGCTGGAAAAGATAATCAGCAATTAATAGTTTCTCTTTCTTTCTGAAAATGTGAAGGGGACTGAAGAAGCTTCCGAAGGGCTGCATGCCGTCAAGACAAACATCGGTGTAATCTCTTATCAATTCAAGTTTCATATTTCCGTTAGAATGGAGGAAGGATATCATTCCATCAGTGATTTTTACTATTTTTTCTCCATTATTTATTATGTCCTCTGGCAAAATTTCGATATAGTTATGGTTAGTACCTAATGTGTCTGATACGCTACTGGCAATCTTAACGTCGTCCATATCTTTGGTTCCAAATGTCACCGTATTTATTGGATAGTATTCCCTGTCTATACTTGCGGCGATAGTCCTGGAATCTAATCCACCGCTCAAGGGAACGGTAATTCTAAGCCCATCTTTTACGTGTCTTTCTACCGCCTGCAAAATAAGTTGGCCAAGTCTTTCTTCGTAGTAATTCTGAGACGTATCCTCTCTTCTGTCGGAAAAATTGAAGTCCCAGTATTTAGATATGGTAATCTCATTATCTTTAAAAACTAGAATAGACGCAGCCGGGAGCGTTTTTATTGATTCAAAATAGGTTCTATTTCCCATTACGAAACCGAAGAAGAGTAAACTGGCAATAGCAGAATGGTCAATATCTTTTGCGATGCCATCATAGTTCAATATTGCCTTCACTTCTGAAGCTAGGCAAAGTTGATTATTACATTGTGCGTAGTAAATCGGCCGTAGCCCATACCTATCATTGATAACAGTTAACTTTCTTTCTTTCTCATCCCAGATAATTATGTTAAAGGCTCCTTTTAGTTTGTATACAAAATCGTTTCGGTATTTCTCGTAAAGAGCGAGCATAAGTTGCGCAGTAGACAGAGATTCTCCGGTGGCGATCTCCTCTCTTAAGTCATCACAATTGTAAATCTCACCGTGAAAGAATAATGTATAACTCCCGCTCTTGCTGGTTACCGGCCGTAAACCTCTGGCGAAAGCTCCGTAGTCTACTTGACCGAACGAGAGAGGCCCATTTATGTACTTGTCAGACCTGTACCATTCATAATGTTTCAGACAACTGCACATTCTCTCTATTCGTTCCGATTGTTTAGATTCATCCGTCATAGATGAACGGTCTATAATGAGTGCAATGCCTGGCATCGCTTACTCCCAAAAAGGGGACAGGCTACTTTTTCTTATATGTCCCCTGGCAAAAAGGCACCTGTCACCTTTCTTAAATGGTCGCTGTCCCTATTTAATTGTTATGCTTTCTCTTTCGGTATAGTCAGGTTGATTTCTTTGAATATTTGCTATTTCTTTATCGCCGATATAAAGCCTGACTTTATCTTTACTGGGAACGTAAAATGTGATACCCCGCAAATTTTTCTCCGTTGGCATAAATGGGCCAAATACCGGGTCTTGGACATGGGAGATTCTAATTACTATTTCATCACTTATAGTCTCATATGACCAGTCAAGATAACTGTGAATAAGGTAATAATTCAATAGCCTGGAAGTAGTAGTGACATAAATATTTCCCTGTTCAAACTCGCCCGCCAACTCTCGCAATGCAGTTTGTGTCTCTTTTGGAATTACCTCGGAACAATCGGAATTCTTGCCCAGATGCGTGTAGACAATCGTATAACCACCGACTTCCTTCAACCTGTCGAGCGTGCGCCGGGAAATTACGTAGGCCAGTCGCCGGGAAGTAGCACCTGTGGCAACTCCTTTCCAATAATTGTCAAATCTAATGAATTCGTAGACTTTTTGCCCATCATCTAACCTGGCTATCCTTACCAGGTCATAGGTCCGGTGCAGGGCATATTTTCTATTTCCCAGGATAGCCAGAAAATTCTTAGCAAATTCTTTTCCCATATTTATTAAAGAAGTAATAGGATGATTAGAATCGTAGATTGAGGAAAATGTTCTTAGACTTATGGGTGCAGATTGCCCGATTACCATTGTAATTCTGCCCAGCCACACGAACTTAATTCCGTAGTCAATCGTTAAATCAGCGTGATAGGCAGGTGAGTCGGGATGGTCACCTAAACCAAAAGTAGTATCATCGCCTAAATTGTTCGGAGTTCTGGCATGGTCAACCCACACGTCAACCTGGCAACGATTATTTCTTAGTTCTCTTATTGCTTTGATTGCATCCTCCCGGGAAAAATCGAATTTTTCTCCATAGGAGTGCAAGGAATCTATATATCCAGCCCGAATATACTTTCTTATGACTTGCGCGTCCCCGGAATCTCCAGAAAAATAGGAGAAGGTACAGGTAGTTGGCGCATAAACGATGAAGCTATTTCCAATTTCGAGCCCCACCCCCTCTCCCATACTGGCTTTTTCTTTGGTGTTGAGGAAACTTTGAATTTCCAGGAACTCTTCTTTGGTTGTAGTTCCGTCAATATCGCTCGAGATGGCCATTGCGGCCTTATAGGGATAAGGGAACTTGCGTAGTGCGACCGCACTTTTCGTATGGGCTCTTTCATAGTAAGCTCGATTTATGTTATGAATATTTATCAGATAGATAGTCGCGACCGCCAGTATTGCTGCTGCAAGAGACAAACCAAAAATGTATATTTTTTTCGCAAATTTCTTATCGTTCACATTAAATCTTTTTTTATTCGTAGCGATGGCTCCTGAATCTATCCCACAGCGCTTTTCTATATATCTCGACTGTTTTTGCTGCAATATTATCCCAAGATAGCTCCTCTTCTGTCTTCCTATATCCGTTCTCACCCATTTTTCTTCGTTTTTCCCTATCCATTAATAGGTCGATAATGGCTTGTGCCAGTCTCTCTGGGTCCCGAGGGGGAACAACATAGCCTGTCTTCCCGTCATCCACAACTTCGGGAATGCTTCCGACGTCAGTTACTACCACTGGTTTCTTGAATGCATAAGCCAGGGGAACTATTCCACTTTGCGACGCTTCAATGTAGGGGAGCACCACCACACTAGCTCTTTGAAATAGTTCTGCCACCATCCTACCGGATATAGCCTGATTATGAATAATAAATTTTTTTCTATGTACCATCATTTTCAAATATTTTCCAAAGTTTTCGCCTCTACCCGCTATAATTATCTTTGCTTTCGGAACTTTTTCTGTAATGAGTGGCTCTGCTTCAATTAGATAACGCAATCCTTTGTATTCGTAAATCCGGCCAAAGAATAAAATCAAGTGTTCCTCTTCCTCTATATTTCTTTTGAGAAATCTCTTGTAAATAGAATTCACCCCGCGTGGTATGACATGAATATTGTCAACCGATATATTATATTTTTCCATCATCTCCTTCTTTAATTTCTCGCCGTGTACGATTATTTCCTCTGCATACCTCACGGGCAATCTATATATGAATGGCGGAATTTTTCTTGACTTCACGTCCCCAACATGAAGCACAACATCGTGAACTGTGGCCACTAATGGATATTTTTTAGTTAGGAATGGTAATATTAGGTTGAACCACGGATGTTCTCCCTGCAAGTGTAGAATGTCCGGATTGAAGTCCTTTATTTTCTTGACTGTTCTAAATAGAGATAACAGATTTGTTGGATAGCGGAGTCTCGGTTGATAATAGGGCTCGATGCTGACGTTATCTGTTAATACCTTCCGGAACCAATTTCTGGACAATCCTGGCTTATTTTCGGGCAACATAAGCATTATGTCTTCCAGCTTGGACAAGGCTTCGGCCAGTTGTATAGTGTATTCTATATGGTCAAAGGTGTATATGACTACCCGCATAGCTCAATTTTCCGTTCATTTTTAGCACGTTACTGTTTTCCCGGGTTGTATTCACCTGAACTCTGACTCCGTAGTACCGTTAACCCGGCTTGTCTTTCCCATAGCCTGCGGAAAAGTTCTATGTCAGTTTGGGAAAATGTCCTGAGTACGAACAGGAGCAAGAGATAAGTTAGTGCCGCGACAGGGACGGCGACAAATACGCCAGATTCCCTTATTAATAAAATAATTATCCCCATAAAAGCTGCCGAGATTACCGGTTTCCCGGCGAGCTGAAAGAAGTTTAGTTTGAATAAGTTCTTAGAAACAAATCCATACTGGAGGGTGAGAAATATACAGATTGAAAGAAGAGTAGCTATAGCTGCACCCAGGAAACTAAACCTGGGTATCAACATCAGATTCAAGGCAATGTTGGATAGCATACTGATGAGCAGCGAACGGAGGTTTATGTTTTGATTATTGCTGGCAATTAGTGTATGAGCCAAGGTTATATTTATAGTGTAAGGAACCAAAGTCCAGATGAGAATGCTCAAAGTACCTGCAGAAGCTAAGAAGCGTTCTTTATATAAGAGAACTATGAAATCCTTGCTTAAAAGCGTAGTTCCCACAGCGATGGGCAGCATTACTATAAATAGGTAATTGATCGATTTGATGCAGGCTATCTTAAATTTTTCTAAAGATGACTGAAACAATCTGGAAATGAGAGGTTGCAATGCCATAAGGTAGCCGAGCGGGATTATCTTCCACACATTCATCAGTTTGTATGCCGCACTGTAAAAGCCCACTTCTGTTGGCCCCTTCATTTTAGACAACATAAGGATATCCACGTTCCAATAAATCGTGGCAAAAATAAAGATAAGAGCGAAAGTCGGAGTAGTTACCATGATCCATTTGCAAAAAGGAAAATCTATTTTGAACACTGGTTTTCCGACACACCTCAAAACAAAGTATAAACTCGTAATCATCAGGAGAAAATAGCTTCCCAGTATAACAGCCATTAATTCTAATAAGCCGTATCCTCTAAACAAAAGGAATAAGCCAAGCGACACTTTGAATAGATTCGCTATTATAGCCGAGATGCTCACATATTCCAGTTTTTCAAAGGCACGACATATCGATTGAAAAACGAGAGCAAATATGGCTGGCATGAGGGCAAGGCTGAGAATATATATCGCGAGAAGCGTATCTGCCGGATAACTCAAAAGATAACCGGTTAGACTCATCACTCCAGCCATCAGAACGGAAAAGAGAAATCCAACAAAGGATGCATTGATTAAGTACTTTCCGGCCTTTGACTTGTCCCGGGCAACTTCCCTGGTAATCAGGTGACTATAACCTAAGGAAGAAATCGTCTCGAAAATGAAAAAAAAGGAGATGGCAATGGAAAAGGTTCCCAGCGCAGAAACCCCTAAGGAACGAGCAATGAATAAGACCAGGATGAAGGAACAGGCCGGCTCTACTACCTGGGCCAATAGTACGGCTACCGTATTTTGGGCTAGTTTCTTAACTGTATTCATTCACCCGATCTCCCAATAGGAGACAGACCTTCGATGTAGAATATTAGAAGTGTTATACAGAAGAAGGCTTTGCTTTTGATTCAATTTTCCTTATGGCAACAATAAGGCCAGTAAAAATCCAGAATATGAGGAATAAGTGGTTCCCTAAGGAGGCTGCATCCACCAGGCCATGGACTAAAAAAGCGGCACTTCCAGCAACAAGACCTATGACTATGCTGGACATTGTGCCTTCACTTGACTCGATATAACTCAACCCTTCCTTAAAAACCATAAATATAAGCCAGATGAAGATGGCAAGGCCGATAATTCCCATCTCTGCCGCGATTTGTAAGAATATATTATGCACCTGGTGCCGGGTTATGGTTACCAATTTAATCTCTGTGGTATCGTACTCATCCATAACCTCTGTATAATTATTAAGACCGATACCGACAATGGGATTGGCCTTTATTATGTTCCAGGCTACTTGCATTTGAGGGATGCGGGACTGGGCAGCTTCGTAATCGTCGCTAAAGACGCGCCGATTGACGATATTCAGGAATTGTGGATTCACCATGCCAATGACCAAGGTAATGATTAAAATACCCACAAGCGATGTGGCAAAGTTACCCAGGCCCGATTTGCCCCGGGTTCGGGAAAAATTCAGTAATAGCACTATTAGAGCCGCTGCCACAAAACTGGACCACCCCGCTCGGGAGAGCGTGCATATCAGCGCACCAATTCCAGCAACCAGCGTTATACCACATATTGCCTTGTAAAGGCCCCTTATTCTGGAGAAAAGCAAACTCATTGAGATGGGCAGCATAAATGTCAGGTACCAGGCAAAATCGTTGTAAGAAGTCCAGGTACCGGAAATCCTGGATAGTGGCTCGCCCAGTCTTATATATCCTATTTTTTCTGGGCCACCCAATATGCTGGGAACAAGAGGACGGTCAAGTTTATATTGGGCAAGGGCAAGTAGACTTTCCAAGAAAAGTCCCAAAAGTAAGAAAATAACGACAAATTGGATTTCTTTCCTCTCTCTTAAGTTATTTGCAATGTAAAGAAACCCAAGGTACATTTTGAATACTTCAACTATCTCAAACAGGCTCAACCTGGGCGAAGAAGCATTTGCCATGGATAACGTGGCCATACCGACAAGGAAGAAAAAAGGCAGGGTTATTCTGGGGAAAAAGTTGATTCTCGTTTTTTTTCTTACGATTTCGCTAATCCAGAGTATATAAAGAACAGCGAGCGTGATATCAAATAATGAGATTATGAATCCAGCTGCTCCACCGAGGTGCCCGCTATGACGAATAGTTATATCCAGCTGTATTGGCAAAGTAAAGACCAGTATGGCCAGGAAGAAACGTCTCACATCTCGGCTCACCAGTGCAATAAATGGAACCATCATTCCTATGGCCCCGAGTATTCCCCACTTGGCCGGAAGAAAATTGAGGAATAACATAAATAATCCAAACGATATCCCACCGAGAATAATAATAGCTGGCCAGGCAATCTTGTATCTTTCTGTTATTGCCAGGTTGGAAAAAGACACAGTTTTTCTCCTCTTAGAATCTTAAACCCAGGCTGACCCGGTGGGCACTTTCCAGTTTATCCGCCAGGCCGAAGGCATAGTTAATAGAGTAGTTGCGGTATGTAAGTCCCGTGCCCAGAGTCAATCCGGTATCATCTATGTTGAACCTGTAGCCGAGCCTTCCCTGAACCATTTCTCTCCAATTGAACTCGAAACCGATTGCCGGAGTAATCACCTGTTCATAAACCAAAAAAGGCAAGTCAATACTCACCAGAATTTTCTGGCGGCCAAAAGGTTTCTCGTAAGCAGCCCCGACAGAAATTGTCAAGGGGAGGGAATCACCTTCTTCAAGGAATTTAAGCTTTGTTCCCAGATTTCGAATTGCCAAGCCTATATTCAATCCCTCGAGCGGTGGATAATAGAGACCGCCCAAATCTATGGCAAAAGCTGTGCCAGTCTCCACTTCCACAAGTTTAGAAGAAATTATCTTGAGATTTACACCCATTGGCAAATTCTCTAAGAACTTCCGGGCAAAGCCAGCTACTATTACAATATCCTGTTCTGCCTTTGCCGTCCACTTATCGCCATCAAGGTCAATCATCTCCATGTCTCCAGCCGTGTAATAAGAGAAAGCCCCTCCCAGAACTCCAAAGGGAGTGGGCTGACCATAAAGAAGGGTCATAAAGTTATCGTCGGCCAATCCGCGCTGATAGCTGAAGGAAACCTCTCGATTGGAAAGAGAAATTAAGCTCGCTGGATTATAGTGAAGAACGCATATTTCTCCTCCCACCGCAGTGTAGGCCTCCGCCATCCCGGAGGCTCTTGCCCCTACCGGGTGTTCCAGTACAATCGCGCCGGATGTCCCGGCTCCTTTTGCCCATAGATTAGTTGCCAGAACCACAACCGTAAAAATGGAAAGAATAAGAATTTTTTTCAACTTTTTTCCTCCTTTTAAATAGGGACAGCGACCATTTTTTAAGAATAGCCTTAGAGTGCCAGAAAGCGAAGCTTCGCTTCGCTACTCCTCGTCACCTGAAGGGTGACCAACTAGCCACCCAATTATTTCAGGACTGCAACTTTCTTGGTGGCTTTTATTCCCGGGCCTTCTACGAAGACTAAATAAATTCCCGAAGCCACCAAATCATTTTCATTGTTCCTGCAATTCCATTCAATAGAGTCCGAAGCCCCTGATACATCCTTACTTTTCTCCCAAACGAGCAGGCCGATCAAATCAAAAATATTCACATTTACTGTTCCCGCACCAGCAGGCCAGAAATGGATCTTTGCCACCTCGCCCTTCAGGGGATTAACATAGCCATTTTCTCCTCCCTGAACTTTTACGTCTCCCTTTCCGGAAAATTCGATAGGTATTACATCGGGGGCGTCGAGAGGACTGGTCGTTACGCGTGTCGCCGGATCATTCCAAAGGTCGTTTGCCTCAAAATAGTAAGTATAGTCGTTCCCTGGCTCTAATCCACTCTTGGTAAAAGTATAGAGTTTACCGTCTGTATAATTTTTATCTCCCGGGTCGACCTCCTCTGGAGTAAACGGACTTCCTTCTATCTCTAACCCTCCCTTCTTGATATGTAGCCCGCCTGCCCCGGGAGGGTCGTTGTCCTGGTCAGTATACTTTCCCCGGTAAATGAAATCAGTGTTGGGATAGCCAATTTCAGGATTTAAGCCATCCGAGGTGTAATTTTTTTCTCCTGTCCAGGACAATGTGGGAGCATGGTTTCCCACGTCGGGTGCGTCAATAGGAGTGGTCGGTGGCCCGGTCGCTGGAATATTCCAAAAGTCCTTTGCCTGGAAGTGATAAGTATAGTCATCCCCCGGCCCTAATCTACTCTTGGTCAACGTATAGAGCTTACCGTCTGTGTAATCTATATCTCCTGGGTCAACCTGGTTCATAGTAAAGGGACTTCCTTCTATATCTAACCCTGCCTTCTTGATATGTAGTTTGGGAAAGCCCGATGCAGGAGGGTCGTTGTCCTGGTCAGTATACTTTACC
>Ga0315306_10000443_pt1 | contig 19985 bp, 15 predicted proteins | sample TDP1_MG_FD_203803 | JGI IMG/M metagenome (GOLD analysis project Ga0315306, IMG submission 203803) | Freshwater sediment microbial communities from Lake Towuti, South Sulawesi, Indonesia - TDP1 | ecosystem: Environmental > Aquatic > Freshwater > Lake > Sediment | place: Indonesia: South Sulawesi... | reverse complement strand
GTGATTACCATGACAAAATTGCGTACCCCCATGATCCTCGTCAATTTCAAAACTTACTGGGAAGCCACCGGAAAGAGAGCCCTCAAGCTCGCCGAGAAGGCGGAAAAGGTGAACCTCGAAACTGATGTCTGCATCGGCTTAGCCCCACAACTAACAGACATCGCACAAGTAGCTCGCCTCGTAACTCTTCCAGTCTTTGCACAGCATATCGACCCCATCACACCAGGAAGCTTCACAGGCCATATACTACCTGAATCTGTTAAAGAGGCTGGAGCCGTAGGAACATTGATTAATCATTCTGAGAGGCGTCTAAGACTTGCAGACATCGACACCGTGATCAGGAGAGCTCGTGAGGCTGACTTGGTCTCTGTGGTCTGTGCCAACAACCCAGCTGTTAGCGCTGCTGCAGCTGCGCTTAAACCAGACATGTTGGCTGTGGAGCCGCCTGAGCTGATTGGAACCGGAATTCCGGTCTCTAAGGCTAAGCCTGAGGTTGTTTCGGGGACGGTTGAGCTCGTGAAGGGGATAAACTCTGAGGTGGTGGTTCTATGTGGGGCTGGTATAACTCGGGGGGAGGATGTGGCTGCTGCTCTGAGGCTTGGCACGGAGGGGGTTTTGGTGGCTAGTGGTGTTGTTAAGGCCAAGGACCCCTATAGGGTTTTGTCGGGGTTTGCTGGGGCTTTGACCAAGGGATGAGGGACCATGATTGAAGGTTGAGGTTGAGTGTGCCACATGTCTGCTTCATCGAGGCTTCTCGGAGATTCTAGAGGCAACAGACGACCATCCTCTTCGGTTCAAAGCCATGTCAGCCTTGTTTCGGCTGTTGGCAGATGAGTTCAAGCCGGCCGCCGTTCCCGCTTATCTCGGAACCGAAAGAGACCGGCTGATAAAGAAGATCACAGGTAATCCAGACCCGTACGCAAAGATAAAGCAGAGAAGCAATCGAAAAGCCCTAGAATTCTCTCCACTCGCAGAGAAACTGATCTCAAATGAATCCTCCCCAGAGCTTAGATTCAGGAAGGCTTGCTTATGCTCCATCGTTGGCAACGTTATGGAATTCGACATTCCAGGTCACACTTTTAGATACGAGGATATTGGAAAGCTTGTTCAAACTGCGGAGGATGACTTGACTATTGATGAAGTCGCCGAAATCTTTGACGAAGTTAAGAAGGCGAAGAGAATTCTCTATCTGACCGACAATGCCGGCGAGATAGCATTCGACAGGCTATTGGTCGACGAGTTGAAGAAGCTTGGAGCATACGTTATAGTTGCGGTGAAGGGTGGACCAATCATCAATGATGCTACTATGAAAGATGCTAAGTATGTTGGGATGGACAGGATTGCGGATGCTGTAATTACCACGGGCACAGATGCGGTTGGACTCATGCCTGCGCAGTGCTCGCGCAAGTTTTTAGATGCTTATAGTTCTGTTGATCTGATTTTGGCGAAGGGTATGGGATATGTTGAAACGTTGACAGAGGTTGAGTTAGCCTTTCCCCACGCTTTGCTGTTGAGGACTAAGTGCCAGCCAGTCGCTAACTTTCTTGATGTCGAAAAGGATAAGAATGTTGCCAAGCTAATGCTTTAGCTCACTTCCATATACATCCGCCGTGTCTTAAACGCTTCTAGACGTCTCAATTCATTTTTGGTTGACCAATTCAACTCTTTGGCTGGCGGTTCGACCTTTTCTCTACAATTAAGAAATTTAGAAGTTCTTGAATCAAAAAAATGAGGTTATAAACGAGAGGGCGTGTTTCCACCTCTAATTCAGCAATACTTGAGTTCGGATGTTGCTACTAGTACTCTTTCTCTTTTGGCTTCTTTTCTGGCTTCTTTTTCTTCTTCTCGGCCATGTGAGTCACCTCCCTCTCACGCCTCATTATGCGTTGCGCGCGCTCTACTTGTAGCGCACTCGTTAGCAGAGATCCTACCACTCTTCCTCTTCCCACTCTTCCTCTTCTTCCTCAGGTTCCTCTTCTTCTTCCCTCTTTGCTGGCTTCTTCTTTGACATTGTTTCTCCTCCTTTTCAGCGCGCGCATTGGCACGCAATAAAAGTTTATTCCATAAGGGTATCTTAATAAAGTTATCGGTTTTCGTAGAAATCCTTAAAAAACTATATAACAAGGATAAGTATATCTTATTATATTGATGGTGCGTTGACTGTGAAACTTGATGAAATCGATTATAAAATTCTAGAGATCCTTAGGGGAGATGCTCGGACGCCGTTCACGGAAGTGGCAAGAGCGTTAGGGATATCCGACGCCACAGTCCATGTCCGCGTGAAGAAAATGACGGACGAGGGCATCATAAGGAGGTATACTGTAGAGGTTGACCAAGAGGCTTTAGGCAGAAAGGTTCATGGCTTCGTCTTGATAAACATTAAGCCCGGCTCCCTAGAGGAAGTGGCGAACCAGCTGGTTGAGAATGAGAAAGTCACCGCAATCTATGAGATTCATGGTCCGAACGATCTCATCGTAAAGATCAGGGCAGGCGACCTAGACGAAATGAGGGACCTAATGCTCAGAATTCGAGAAACACCAAACTTGACAACCAGCGAATTGATCACAGTTTTCAAAGTATGGAAAGAGAAGAACGCCTGAAGTGGGCTTTTCTGGTCAGAAAACTGCGCGCCTTCCTGAGCCTTCGTCAAAACCAGAAATCTACTTCATTTTTGGTATATAAGGGGAAAAAGGAAAACATTTGAAGCGTATTGTCCTCAAAAAAGGACAATTCTGCCTTCTTTTTTGAAGAAAATTTATATATGTAAATTCTTGCGATTAGAAATGCGTTTGGAGGAAAAACATGTCCCGGAGACGCTCAGGGGAAGAATGGGAAGAAGAGTGGGAAGAAGAGGAGGAAGAAGAAGAGGAAGAAGAAGAGGAGTGGTAGAATAATGGCGAAGAAGAAAAAGAAGCCAGAAAAGAAGAAGAAAGAGAAATAGTGAGAAGACGATTAGTTAGAGACGCTTAAGTCTCCCCTTTTTTAGACTTTTTCTTCACTCTTCATTAGACTTTTGTCATTTGTTTTCGCAAGAAGTAAATACGTGCTTGTTTTTCTGCTGGCTACATGTTGGGGGCTGATGTCTAGTCTTAAGAGGTTTGAGTTGGTATGTGTTTCAAAATGGTTTCTTCCTTTAATTACCGAACAGTTAGCAGAGCCATGACAAAAAGCCTTTAAGAAAAAAATGTGTCAACTTCTGAGCCAAGGAGCTATAGAATGCTGTGTTAGCTTCAATGGAGTGCATCGATCCAGAAGTGGATCAAAGAACCAGCATGACTGCTCATACGCTCCAACGATGCACTGAGGGCGCAGTGCCCGAAGACTGGAGGCGATACTGGATGGATGAGGGTGGTTGCGATGAAGGAGACCGTTGCGATGGAGACCACGGCAACGAAATTTGTTGCAGGTCTAGGCCAGTCCATACTCTCGCTGTCCTTCAATCTAGGCGGGATGCTCGCTGGAGGGCTACTTGCTCTATTCTTCGATGTATTCTCTCTTGCTCCATGGACATTTGTTCTTTTCCCGGGCATACTTAGCGTAAGAGGAGCGATAGGTGGCCTTTTTAGCGGGCGATTGGGTACTGGCCTGCACCTAGGAATAGTGAGGTACAGCTACACCAAAAACACGAGATACTTTTACTTGCTTCAACAAGCTGTCGTCACATTGACCTTTCTGAGTAGCATTGCGATAGGTTTGACAACATGGGTATTTGGTCTATTTCTCTGGAGAGCGCCTATAGAAGATTCTGTAAGCATATTGGCCGTAATCGTCGCGACCATGGGCTTGTCTGTTATATTCATATCTCCAATAACGATAGCGGTTTCCGTCTTTTCTTTCAGGCGTGGTTTAGATCCCGATGTTGTCGTATACCCAGTGATGTCAACTGTGGCTGACATCATTGTTACAGCCTGCTATGTTTTATGTCTAAACATATTCTTTTCGTCAACGTTATTCGGATACTGCCTGATTGGACTGCTCGACTTAATCTTCCTATTTGCTGTACTCCGCATCCTAGTTAAAAACATTGCAGAAGAAGAATTCATTAAGACGATTAGAGAGTTCCTCTTCACTCTTGTATTTGTTGTTTTCATAGTTAATGTTACTGGTTCTCTGCTTAACCAGATAAGAAGTTTCATGCGTGCACAGGGCACTCGACCTGAGATATATGTTGTATATCCTGCGTTAATCGATACTACCGGAGACGTCGGCTCCATCGTGGGCTCAACCGCAACTACTAAGCTCGCTTTGGGCGCAGTTGAGCCCTCCTTTTCCTCAATTAGGCAACATAAGACGGAGATAGGAGGCGCATGGACAGCTTCAGTACTAATGTTTGCATCTTACTCAGTAGTATCATTGCTTGCTTGCGGAACAGCCACTTTAAGTAACCTGTCGGTATTGACGGCAACGCTCTTAATTACGAACGCCGTAGCCGTTTCCGTTATGGTAGTCGTCTCCTACCTTGTAGCTATCGCCACCTACAGAAAAGGCTGGGACCCCGACAACTTTGTGATACCGATTGAAAGTTCTTTGGCAGACAGCGTAACAACGATAGCTCTTCTTATAGCGTTGATTGTAGTTGCCTAATCTGTATAGTTTTGTTTATTTGAACTCACCACTACCAGAAGCTAACCTTTTCAGATCTTCTACACCCTCAGAGTAGCCAGACGCAATCAGAACGTCACCGGTTTTAATCACCGTGTGAGGACGGGGACGGAGCAACCTCTTTCCCCTACGAATTACCAATACCCACATCCCAGTTTCTTCCGGAATCTGGGCATCTCCCAGTTTTATCCCCGCTAGTGGAGAGTCCCGTGAAACACGCACCCGAGCCACGGTTTCCTCTGCCTCTTTTATCACCAGTTTCAGAATAGGGTGTGGTTCTAGACCCCTGAGGACTACGTCGGCGATCTCGGCTGCGGCGTCAGCGATTCCCTCAGTGACTATTCCTAATCGTATCAAACCGAGAAAATCTTTGGATTCCTCGGGTTTGAAGCCACTTGATAGAACAAGTAGTTCAAATTCAGTGTGTAATTTATCCACGTGTTCTTCGAGTTCCTGCACTTCTTCCGCCAATTCTCGGCTGTTTAGAAGCAGTGAGGAGTATGAGAGATCTATCATAAGTTCGGAAGTGTCTTTCAAAGACGCAAGTTTACTCGCAATTTCCATGAAAGGCCTTCCAATCCGCGCCAGACCCTAGCCCTCCTTAACGTAGTTTTTACTTGATCCTTCAGCGAGCTTCTTTAGTTCGTCGATGCCATGAGGGGCGCCTCTCGCGAAGAGAACATCGCCTTCGCCGATCGTTCTTTTTTCGTCCGGGTTGATGATCCACTTCTTGCCACGGCGAATCGCAATTAAGTCAACTCCGATTTCGGCTGCAAGTTCCAATTCTCTCAGCTTCTTCTTCACAAAGATTGAGCCTGGTTTAACTTCAGCTCGTGCTAGCTGCTCTTCAACTTTCTGAAAGGCTTCGCGAACTATGGGGTGGATACCGATTTCTTGAAGTACGATTGTTGCTATGTCGGCAGCAGCGTCTGAAATCTTGTCTGTAGCAGCAGCTACCTTCGTCACTCCGATGAGCGATTCCGCGTCTTCAGCGTCTCTGGCAGCGAGCATCGCGTTCATGTCCAGTACGTAAGCAAGGTAGTCCACGCGCTCCTCCAGCTCCAGAACCTCTTCAGCAAGCTCACGACTATGGAAGAGAGCAGCAGAATACGCTAGGTCGATCATTATCTCTGAAAGGTCCTTCATCTCAGTGAGTACCTCTCGAACAGAGATAGGTCTGTACTCAATCTTCTCTGATTCCGTCAAATAGAGCTGACTCCTTCAAAATAGTGTCTATGGATGATCAAATTGTACCGATATTTACATGGCGGATGCTATCTTTTAATTTTATCTGTAACAGGTTGGCGCAAAATTGCCTTCCCGTAGCTGGAATTACGGAATTTTGCTTCCCGCAAAACTTGGCGAATCACGCCTTGAACATTGCGAGCACAACGCCTCTTCTGCTCCTTCAAAAGCCACTCATAAAGGTCAGCGTCGACGCTCTGCTGGAAAATGGGCAAACATTCAACACCTACAACTGTTCTCTGAGGCAGAAATAAAGCGATTTCTTGAATTACGCTTCACATTTGAACTCAAATTCAAAATTGCCTTAAAAACCAGAACGGAATAAAAGTACCCTATCGAAGCAAAAAGCCAAAAGGGAGGTGAACGAGCCGAAATGTTGAGTGTTTTCGTTTGGTCGTTTATCGGAGCCTTAATCTACATTTTGGGTGGATGGCTGAAGCAAACGCCACAAGAGAGTTTCAGCGGCAGAAAAGCCTTGTAACGGAGAAAGTTCACAACTAAGGGGTTATGATTCCCCCGCAATTGTAAATAGCCTTGTTGACTAAGCGGCAGTACGGTCCCATTTCAATAATAAGTGAATTAGGTTCATGCACTGGATGAGGATATTTGAGTCACCAATGATGAATGTTTGCTTATCGTCTTTGATTAAACGATACGAATTATGGGCTCTTTTCTGTCGCCTAAGACTGACAGAAGTATGTCGCAATCTTCCCTTATCAGCTAAATGATTCATTTGATATGCTTTTTCCATCGAATTGCTTCTCATTCGATGTTATAGAAGACGTTTCCACAAAGTATTTAAGCGCAGGCGCTCCAAAAAATGATTTCGCAAAGTTGTAAAACAAAATGAAAATGAGAGGAGAAAGATGAAGAAAATATCAACGATTGTAATGATCTTCTTGATCGCACTTTCAACATTCTCCATTTTGGCGCCAAGAGTAAAAGCCACTGATGAACTTTGGACGTCATCTGCTCCTATAGATTACACACCAATAGTTCCAGATGAGATTAATGGCTCGGCAACTGCGTTGCTGATAGAAGATGTTCTTCCATGGAGTTATGATTCTGATGCGTTAGCTCTTAGTCAACTCGGCATTTCATATGACTTAAAGCATTCTTGGAGCCTACAAAGTGTAAACCTTGCTGAGTATAAGTTTATCATATTAGCTTCCGACCAGCCTACCTCGACCTATGTTAATATTGCTAACAATATTGCCAAGATCGAGAGCTACGTATCAAACGGCGGTATTTATGTTGCACACGCCTGCGATGAAGGATGGAGTGGTGGAGATTGGACAGGCTGTAAAATATTGCCAGGCGATGTTACACACGCGAATTATTATCACGGCGGTTATTATAGTCAGTTCATTGAGGTTGTAGACCCTTCCAGCCCTATAGTGGCTGGTTTAGATAGTGCCTATTTCCAGGGATGGGGATATTCAACTCATGGATGGTTCACAAATGTGCCATATGGAACGAACATTGTTATGGACACAGGTTCAGGCAAACCAACTTACATTATTTATAGCTATGGTGCGGGAAAAGTATTAGCTACAATGCAAACTATAGAGTGGGGATATAGCCCGCATTGCTGGACAGGCTGGCACGGGCAGTTCTTGCTAAATGAACTGTCTTATGCAAATACATACGCGCGTGTGCGGAGATTTGATCCACTAACTGATGGCTTTCAGTTCAGTAATGACGACTTTACGGAGAAAATCATAATGTCACTTGAAGAAATTAAAGAAGAATTCGAATCGTCACCCTTGTCCAACGAAATCCCATCCACATATTGGGTACTTTTTGAACTTCTAATACGAGGTCTAATTTCGGCGCAAAAGGGCTATTGTGGCGGAATGGTGTTTACGGCAAAACAGTATTTTGAGAATCCAAGTCAGTTGCCTTCAGGTTACTCATGTACGTACGATACCCATCACGGATGCAACAATGATGGAAAAGGTAATTTACAATCAATGGATCACCCAAGCCTTTGAAGATCAATACTTCCTGAAATGGTTACTTTTGCGTTTAGGTGATGCTCCAAGCGGTTTCATGCCAATGAACAACGAGGTACAGTGGATATTACAACAGATAGACCAACAAAGGGTTGTGGAATTGACGGTGTTCGACCCATCTTGGTGCAGCGGGTTGGATTGGTTTTTGTCACATGTCGTGTTGGCTTATGATTACAAAATAATTGGCCACAATACTTACTTGTATGTCTATGGTCCAAACTTGGGAAATTCTGTGGGGGGTCAAATCATCCCTCTTACCAAAGACATTGAGGGAAATTATGAAATAGCGGGTGAGGTGGCAAACATTGAGACCTTTGCAATCAACAGATTCGGTAGTAGGGAAGCTCCCCTTTGGGGACAGACTTGGAGCAATGTATTGAACTACTTACATGAATTACTTTCGCACGTGATAGAATACGTAATGCAAAAAGCTACAGAGTACATCGAAGTTTTCATCAAATGGTTAAAGGACAACTTGAAAGATTTATGGAGTACTCTAATGAAGGTAAAAGACCAATTTTCAGATTTGTGGAATCAATTCGTCAATTGGGTAAGCGAAAATGCAAAAGACGTGTGGAGCAGAATTGTCCACTTTAAGCTATGGTCTGCAGTTGAACTTGATATCTACAATCCAGAAGGAAAGCATGTCGGCTTAACACCTACTGGAGATCTGGATCTCGATTTCGATGCGATATTCCTAATCTCCAACGAAATGACATACTGTGCGATGATAAACCCTGATCCCGGTGACTATTTTGTAAGGCTACTGGGCATAGAAGAGGGAAAGTACCATCTGACATTTGCTTCTATCCAAGACGGAGTAATAGTCCATGAATATACCGTGCCAGGAATAAGTTATGTTGGACTAACTCGAGACTTCACGGTCTCGGTCAGTCCATTGGGAGAGAGCATCCTTGATGACGATCCGCCAGCAACACTGCTCGACATAGGCAAACCAAAAATCATCGATGGTCTTAACACCTATGTGACGTCGTCCACACCATTCACATTAACAGCCATCGATAACCCTGGAGGGTCAGGTGTCGCCTCGACCGTTTACAAAATCTATAACGGTACGTATGACTCTGGATGGATAACATATGTTGATCAATTTATCATTCCTGCCTGGCTTGATGATGGCACGTACAACATTGCGTATGGCAGCACAGACTATGCTCGCAATGTTGAACCAACAAACACCGCAACGGCAATCCTTGATAACACTCCGCCGTTGTTGACAATAGAAACGCCTGCAGAGAATGATGCTCTTCAAGATGGTGTAACCTTCAAGGTGTCAGCCTGGGACCTAAGTGCCGTGGCTTCGGTGACATTTTCTATACGATGTCCTCAAGGGAACATAATTTCGCCAGAATTCCAGTCAATGCCAACTACGCTTGGAGCAGATGGCAAGTGGAGATTGTACTTTGACACACGGCAGCTTGCAGATGGATTCTACTTGTTTGTTGCAAACGGTACGGACGTTTTGGGCAATTGGGGCACCACAACCGCTCTGTTCAGCATTCGCAACTGGGCAACCATAGAACTCTTGCCTGCAAGCGAAACAAACAAGGCAGGCAGAACCATGCCTGTCAAATTCTCCATCAGAGTTAAAGCATCAGTCGACCCTGCTCAGCCTTTTATCCACAACGAGGAACTAACCATCAAGATCTATCGAAAAGGCTATCCGGGAACGATTTTTCAAACATCGACATACGGGACCACATCAACAGACTACAGGATCGACTCAGTTGGCGAAAAATACATAACCAACTTCAAAACTCTCAGCACCCCAGCAACATACGTAGTAGAAATCTACAGAAAAGGCATGCTCATAGGAACTTTCGAATTCAAAACGGTCAAATAGAAAGGCAAAAATCTCCCCCATTTTTTGTTGCAAATTCTTCTAATTTTGTGTGCGTGTGTGTAGTCTTTATTGCTCTCTGTTAGTCTCTCTACTTCTCTCAGAGTCTCTCCGTCTCTTCTAATGTTAATAGCCTCTCCGCTACTCTATCTCGTCTCGCTTCTCACCTGTTAATCTCTCTGCACACGCACATCCAACTCTTCTTTTATGCTGTCCCAAGCGCTACGCATGAAACTTGTCAGAGCCCAGCATTTGCCCCGTTTCTCGGCTACACGCTGACCCAAGACGGCGTCTAATCGGTTATTCATTTGTTTCATGCGGTTCGTTACGTGGAAGCGTGTGAATTGTCTATCACCCAATCGGGCAGCCACATCACGCGGAAGCATGCCGTATCCTCCTGCGCCGCGCAGCTCGTTCAATATCTCTTTGTCTTTTTCGTCTCTGCATACAATGTCTTGTATGTACTCTGGCTCGAAAACGAGATTATACTCGAGACCCTTCGCTAAATACCGTATGAAGACTTTAATTGCCTTCAATTCCTTATTAAGCGTGTCAAATTTCTGCAAAAGGTATTGATATTTGCCTACTTTATCGTATTGCGCACGGCTTCTTCTAGGCTGTTTTTCAACGATTTGTGATGGTTCAAGATTCTTGAGTTTTTCCACTCTGATGTAACAGATAGTGGCTTCCGGGTCTCTCATAAACGAAGGCGTAGTTCACATATAAAACGTAGCATCATATTAAGGTTGGATGACAGAATGAAAGACAACTTACCAAGAATCCATATCGGACCAGAGATTCTCTCAGATTTCGACAAGGCAATTCAGAGAGAATGGATCGTAACAAACGGACTCGGCGGATACGCATCATCTACCATCCTGGACATCAACACACGAAAATATCATGGTCTACTCGTCGCTGCCTTCAACCCCCCCACCGACCGCAGAGTACTCCTCACCAAACTCGATGAAGAGATAGAAATAGAGAACAAGAAACATCTCATAGGCTCAAATGAGTTCAAAAGCAAGATTCAGCCAGAGGGATACCGGTTCCTATCAAGCTTCGCCCTAGAACCCTTTCCGGCTTACAGATATTCTATAAATGGAGTTCAGCTCCAGAAGACGATATTCATGCCACACGGGAAAAATGCAACCACAGTAATCTACAAGGTCTCTAACCCAAGTGAGACTGAAGCATCAATTCGAATCTCGCCTCTTGCCAATTCAAGACACTTCCACTCAGTAACTGACAAAGATAAACTACAGTGGAACTTTGCTCAGAAGCCATCTGAAAGGGGAGTGACCATCCAGCCATCTAACTTACTTTCATCTTTGACTCTCTTCTCAAGTGATGGACAGTATGTTCCGAGTAAAGGTGACTGGATTGAAGAGATGTATTTCAGAATAGATGATTCAAGAGGAGAAAGCTGTCTGGACGACAGCTTCAACCCTGGACACTTCAAGCTTCAAGTTGCTGCTCGAGAGAGAAAGAGATTCTTCCTCTTGGCAGTGGCTGGTAGGGACGAGAAGGAAGCCGAAACTGTTCTTTCATCGGTTCCCAAAGGATTACAAGACATCGACGCACTTTACGAACAAGAATTGAATTGCAGGATAGATTCGCTAAGAAAGTTCCAAGAGCGCTATCAGGATGTTGAGATGAAAGATTGGTTGAGGTGGCTCCTTCTCGCAACAGACTCCTTCATCGTCAAACGAGAGTCAACGAGAAAGAAATCTGTGATCGCTGGATACCACTGGTTTGAGGACTGGGGTAGAGACTCGCTCATCTCCATACCAGGACTAACGCTTGTCACAGGCAGATTCAAGGACGCAAAGGAGGTCCTGCAGACCTTCAAGCAGTATTGTCGTGAAGGCATAATTCCCAACCGATTTCCAGACAGAGCTGGAGACGAGCCAGAATACAACACTGTGGACGCCACACTATGGTTCATCCACGCTGTGCTCCAGTACCTCAAGTACACTGGAGACTTCGATTTTGTCAGAGAGGAATTATGGGACACGTTGAATTCAATCATTAAACATCACCTGCAAGGAACCCTATACAAAATACGTATGGAAGATGACTGCCTGATAGCACATGGTCCACAACTAACCTGGATGGACGCCATGATAGACGACCGATTCGCGACGCCTAGAGAAGGAAAAGCCGTGGAGATTCAGGCCTTATGGTACAACGCCCTAAAAACAATGGAACTCCTCGCAACACACCTCAATCTCGAAAAAGAGGCAAGGAACTATTCTGGCATGGCTGAAAAGGCTAGAGAAAGCTTCGTAGAGAAATTCTGGAACCCACAACAAGGCTGCCTATTCGACCTGATAAACGAAGGAGAGATAGACCCGTCATTAAGGCCCAATCAGATAGTCGCGGTAGCCCTAGATTTTTCTATGCTAGAGAAGGCCGAGGGTGAAAGGGTAGTGGAGACCGTTTGGAGGAGGCTGTGGGGCACCTACGGACTAAGGACCCTATCCAAGGACGACCCACGATACGTCGGCAGATATCTCGGGGACTGGAATCACAGGAACAAAGCGTATCATAGCGGAACAGTCTGGCCCTGGCTCATCGGTCCCTTCACAACAGCCTTCCTGAAAGTGAAGAATTACAAGGAGCACTGGCGCAGATTCGCTTTCAAAACTTTCCTGCAACCACTATTTCAGCACAGGCTCTACGAGACTGGCCTTGGAACCATAAGCGAGATATTCGACGGGGATCCTCCACACCTGTCTCGTGGTTGCATAGCGCAGGCATGGAGCGTTGCAGAGCCTCTGAGGGCTCTTGTTGAGGATATTTTTTTGAAGAGACCCCCATATGAACGACAGATTCTAACTAATGTTGGAAAGATCTGAAGTACCTTTTATGGGATATGCAAGCATGGGGCGGAAATCTTTGAACCATCGACTTATGGGACATAAAGAATCCTGATCTTCCCTAGAAACCACCGGCCACTTCAAGGTTGGAAGAACCAGCATAATTGACTTCCTCACACACGCATAAGCATTCCCATTTGAGGGTGTATTGAAATGCTCTTCAACCAAACGAGAGGATATGTTTTGTCCCACGTACTCTTTACTAAGCTATCTTCATCGGGCAGATTCCTATTTCTCTTTTCTTGGGTCTCAGCGAATCTTATTTAACATTGAGCTGTCACTTAAAGGCAGCTAGGCGACTTTTGGGCAAAAGTTAAATAGACGCGACCTATCTAGTTTGGACGAACGGAAGCTAGAATGCTGAAAGAGAAAGGAGTTCGGAAAGCAGAAAAATGCTTTTTTCTAGCTCCCATTCACTGTCCCTCTTTTGCTTACTTGCGCCCAACATAAAAACAGTTATTGTTTTGTTGCTCTATCTTAAAAATCTTTTGTTTTTTCCTAGAAATGTCCCGTTTTTTGCAGAAAGAAAAACAGGCTCCGCAACACTTTTGTTGATGAGGACATGGTAATCTGAGGCAGGAACAACTTTCAAGTATTCATCCGCCCACTAGCTCCCTCAGCCTCTCGAGTCTCTTCTCGTAATCATAGGTCCATCTGTTCTCTTTGAAAAACTCGTACGAGATAGTTTGGCGTCTGAACGAGGCAACATCTAAGGTCACGTAGAGGAAACTTTTAGTCAGCTTCTTCTCGGTTAAGCGGTTCATTGAGTCGATGAATTTCGAAAACTCAGTTTTTGGAGTATACATGTGAGCTATGAGAGAGTGTTGACCAATGACTTTTCCATAGGTGATGATAAAAGGTTTGTCTTGCAAGCTGTTGACAAATTTGGCTAACTTTTCTTCGTTTTCAAAGTCGATTATGAAACTGCACATGTCAGATGAGGGAAGTGGGTAAGGAAGTGCTGCAACGTCGTAATCAGAGAGGAGATCACGCTGAACGATGTGTTTTTGGTATCGATATCTGACTCCCTGCGGAGTTATGTCCGCCACTTCTGCCAGTTCAGTGAATTTCGTGGTTCCGTCTTTCTCTAACTCCTTCAAAATCAATATGTCGGTTTCATCAGCTCGAATGGTATAGGTTGTTGGTTCCACAAGTTTTCGAGGAAGTTTTTCCGACGCGTTTTGAACCTCGTCAATCCAACGCTTCCACTGGAAGTTCCATGATCTACTTTCAAAGTCAAACCAAGTGAAGTTGGGCACAACATCGGTGAAATTAGTGGTGCGGAGAAGGATGTAGCGGGATAATGCTTTCAGCTGGGCCGCTCTATCCAGATATTCTTCCAGCTCTTTTCCATACTCTGCTGGAAACGCGAAGATGGTGTAATATCCGTCGTATTTTCCGTAGCATCGGACCATGTAGGTCCAATAGCCAATATTAGCGATGATTTGTTTCAACTTCTTTTCCTGTCCAGGCTCAGATTCTGCGATGAGAACAGCCTTCAATAATCCGAGTCGGGAGTAATCCAAGTTGGTCCCTATTTTGAGAAGCCCTTCTTTCACCAACTTTTTTATACGGAAGTTCACGGTTGTTGGGGGCAATCCTATTAATTTGGCTAGTGCCGAAACATTCCTTGGACCATGTTTGCGGAGTCCTTCCAGTATCTTTGCATTAGTCGGATCTAGCATTTTTAAATATCGAAGCATCCACTCGTAGTCTTCAAGCTTACTCATCAGATCATCTCCTCATCGGAATTCTTCGGTCTGTTAGGGCCTACTTGAGGTTGGCATCAATTCTAGTGAGGTTTTGGGTTGTCAATAGGATCTCCCAGGGGAACCGGTTTCGGACAGGACAGTTTTCCGTCTTGTCGGGGTCCTTCAGTTACTGTGATGGGTTTAGAAGGCACAGCATCTATGGCTTTGGTTACAAGATTAGAGAAGGCAGTGCTACTGCAAATATAGACTACCGAGAGAGCCACCAAGCAGATGAGTAGGAGAGAGGCGATCTTTTCCTTCATTTCTTCTTAGCCCATTATCTTATTGACAGCCGTTCTATTTTACTTTTCGCAACAAATCTCATAAATTGCTTGTATAAAAAGTAACATTCCGATTAGTTGAGTTGCGTTGAAATTTGAAGCTGTCAGACACGTATACAGCTACTATGATCTTATGCGATGTGCGTAAAATGACATAACTTATTTGTGGTACTTAGTAGTGTTACGAATAAATTAAATAGAGGAAGATGACATTTTGGCTTGCTTTAGATAATCGAGAGTGCAATCATAACGGTAATGGTGGTTACACAGTGACTGATGTCTGCTTCATCTTTGAGGTCCATCAGCCATTCAGGCTTAACCGCAATTTCAACCAAGACCTGCTTGCACGCCAGTACGTGGCCAGAGGGGACCTTTTTGACCTATATTTTGATAATAGACTGAATCGCTACATCTTTGAGAGAGCTTCGAGAAAGTGCTACTTCCCCTCAAACAGCGTCATTATGGAGCAGATTGACAGATATAAGAAAGATTTGAAAAGGTTTAAGGTGGCTTACGGTATTTCCGGAGTTTTCTTGGAGCAGTGCGAGCTCTGGAACCCAGACCTTTTGGACACTTTTAAGGAGCTTGCTAAGTCTGGATGCGTCGAGTTTCTCGATCAGCCATACTACCACTCGCTCTCCAGCCTCTACGGGACAGATAGGTCAGAGTTTGTAGAACAGATCAATATGCATCGAAAGCTTATGAAAGACCTGTTTAACTATGAGCCGAGGGTTGTTGAGAACACAGAGTGTTTGTACAACAGTGCGATTGCTAAGACGGTTGAGGGGCTCGGCTACGATGCAACAGTTACAGAGGGTGTTGAGAGGATTCTCGGCTGGAGAAGCCCAAATCATGTTTATAGGGCTAAGAATTCCAGACTACGAGTTCTGCTTCGAAACTACCGCCTCTCGGACGACATAGGCTTTCGTTTCTCCTCAACCTGGTGGGAGGAGTGGCCTCTGACGGCTGAAAAGTATGCAAGCTGGCTGGCGGCAACCCCTGGCCAGACAATTATACTCTTCGTTGACTATGAAACCTTTGGTGAACATCACTGGCCCGAGAGTGGAATTCATGAGTTTCTGAGATGGCTGCCAGGAGAGGTGATTAAGTGGGATCACCTGAACTGGTGCACGCCATCTGAGATTGTTCGACGCCACGAGCCAGTTGGAGAAATCGATGTGGATGAATTTAATACGGTTTCTTGGGCTGATCTTGAGCGTGACACCACAGCTTGGATTGACAATCCAATGCAGACCATCTGTTACGACTCTCTGAAAGAACTGGAACACCCAGTCAAAGCAATAGGCGATGATGAACTGCTGAGGTTGTGGCGTTACTTGCAGATGAGCGATCATCTCTACTACATGAGCATCAAGGGCGGCGGTCCCGGAGATGTCCACTGTTACTTCAACCCGTGCAGCAGCCCAGTTGAAGCCTTTGCAGTTTACTCAAAGATAATCTCTGATCTTGAGGCAAGGATTCTGCGAGAATTGGAAAAGCCAGACCACACTGCGAAGAGGATACTGCGCAGGCTTCCCTTCGGGAAGGGCTTCACATTCTTCTATGACTTTGCAAGACCCACAAAGCTAACTGTTCAGAGCGTGGAAGAATTCTGCTCTGCTCTTAAGACCGTGGATATCACGTCCATCCGATTTCATATGGAGCGAGGGGACTTTGAGCGATGGCTAAGTCAGGTTGTCGGCGACAATGAGCTGGCCGATAGGGTGGCAGGCATACCCAAAAAGAGGCTGAGTGGTGAGAAGCTACGCAAGAAGGTTCTCGATGTGGTTGAACGTGGAATTAGCGAATTGCAGGAGACAGCTAAAGCTTCGAAATAAAGGACATGAAGAGAGCGTCTAGGCGAATTCTGACAGTTCCATATATTCTCCGTCGGTCTCCCTATCCGTATCCGAAGACGGATACTGTAAACCTATTTGTCATAGCTTGGTTTGCAATCTGCTTGTTCAGTGTTGTAAGCAAATCTTTTGCGTGTCAGCTTCAAATCATTTATCACATCGCTAAGCTTTTGTTTTTGGCTTTGTTAGAGGTGTTATGACATGAAGCACATAGCCAGACTTTCCCTTCAGATTTGTCACTAGGATTTACATTGTGTTCTTGCAGGATAGTTTTTGGGACTCCATTACCGCATGCAACACCGACTTCTTTTCGCTCCGCAGCTCTTCTCCATTATACCTCTGTCTTTCCATGACAAATAAAGTATTCCGAAGACGTAAATGATATAACAACCTTGGAAATCTATGAAGTACAAGTGTAGAAAGAGCCGACTCGTGCATCTGGTGTTGCTGGATGAATGTCTGCATAGCAACTTGGGAGTTCCCGCCACGAATCGTTGGAGGAATAGCTCGCCACTGTAGCGGTCTAGCCAAAGCTCTGGTTCACAATGGTCATGCAGTACACGTCGTCACTTTGGACTTCCCAGGGACACCAAGCTATGAAGAAGTCGATGGGGTTAAGATATATCGCGCGGCAACTGAGCTGGGACACCCAAACTTCCTCACTTGGGCGCTCCTCTTTAACCACTTCATTGAGAAGAAGATCGCGGGTGTAAGCAGAGAGGTGGATTTCGACGTTGTCCACATTCACGACTGGCTTACAGGCTTCGCTGGAATATCCTTCAAACATCAGATGGAGAAGCCTTTAGTCGCCACCATACACGGCACAGAGATTGGCAGAGCACAAGGCTTGCACAACCCTGATTCCTTCACTATAGACGGAATAGAGTGGTGGACAACATACGAGGCGAACAAGATAATCGTGACCAGCGGTTCCATGAAGGCGGAGATTCAGGGTCACTTCCATCTGCCAGAGGAGAAGATCAAGATAATACCGAACGGGATTGATCTGAAGAAGTACAACGCCTCGGTTGATCGATCTGCTGTTAGAGGACGTTACGGCGTGAATCCGCACGAGAAGCTGGTTCTCTGTGTTGGCCGGTTGGTTCCTCAGAAGGGAGTAGAATATCTGATTAGAGCTGTCCCTCGAATAGTCGGGCGTTTTCCTGAAGCGAGGTTCATAATAGTAGGTGAGGGATGGCTGAGAGGTCATCTTGAGTACGTCGCCCGAACAACCGGATACCAGTGGAAGATCACATTCACGGGTTGGGTTCCAGACGAAGAACTGGTAGCCCTACTAAACAGCGCCGACGTCCTAGTTGTTCCGTCGATTTATGAGCCCTTCGGCATAGTCGCCCTAGAAGGTATGGCTGCCGGTGTCCCGGTGGTGGCGAGCGGTATCGGAGGTTTAGCGGAGATCGTAGGACACGAACGTACGGGAATTTTGGCCTATTCGAGAAATCCAGAATCCATCGCTTGGGCAGTTGACAGAGTCCTATCCGATCCGGATCACTCAAGATGGTTGGTTCAGAACGCACGAGAGATGGTGCAAAAGGCTTATAGTTGGGAAACTATCGCTATGAGAACTGTCGAGGTCTACAAGGAAGTGGTTGGGTAGAAGCATGTCCGCTAACTCGCCAGACGAAACTCCATTTCCCCTCGAAAGAAGCGAGGAGTTCCGTCTGCTCCGTATGCTACACAACATCGGCGCAACCAAGCCAGAGAAATCTCTCTCCATCGAGGAAATCTCGGAATGGACTGGAACTGAGACTTCAAGGATAGAGCCCGAGCTCCAAAAACTTGCTGAACAAGGCTTTGTGGAGTTGGTGGGAGTTGAGGGAATCAACAAGTATCATGTCACGCTAAGTGGCATGAGAAAGGTGCTGAGCATGTACTCTTAGACATCAAGCATTAGACTTATTTACGCAACCGCACTGTAATCCTTTATCGTTTACCTAAGAGCTTCTTGCAGAGGCATCCTCCTCGCAAAGAGTATCCTGATTCGTAGAAAAAGAATAACATGGGCTTCAACTCTTTTGATTATCTCTGCCTTCTTCTTGTTAACATTAGAGAACAAAGCATAGTCTGGACAAGTTAAGTATCTCCCGAAAACTTGGTCGTTGACTAAGACTAAGTCGGGTGTTGGATGAGTCCTGAGGCTCTCTTCTCACCCCTGTCTGATTTTGGGATGGGTGCTGTTTTGGGTGCACGCGCATATTGATAAAATAGGTTTGAAAATTATCAAAAGGGTTGTTATTATGCGTGCTTGCCCTCTTTGACCCGTTCTTGGATTAGCAGAATTATGTAGCCCTTTTATCCTAAACGGATACGTTAAAATATTAAGCATTCAGATATAGTTTTGGTGAAATATGCCCGGAAGCAGCGTTCTCCTAACGGATGAAGATAGGACTCTACTTTTGAAGGTGAGCAACCTACTTGAGGAGATCATCGAAACCCTCGACATCTTAGAGGACGAGGAGACTATGAAATCCAGCAAACAAGGCGAAGAGGACGTGAAGGCTGGAAGAGTCAGAGGCTACAACGAGTTCCTCAAGGAGCTGAAGGAATCTGGAGAGATATAGCCTTAAAGATAAAAAAAGAAAGATAGGGTTGTGAGTGAAGAATTAGATGTTAGCTTGTAAGGGCTTAATATCTGCTTCTTCTTGGGGGTCTTCTTTTTGCCCAACATTCTTTGCAGTAGACAGGTCTGCTTTGGTCGGGTTTGAATGGTACTTCACATTCTTTGCCACAATCAGCGCAGACTGCCTTGTGCATCTCTCTTTCATACAATTGCTGTTTCAACTCCTTTATGTTTTAGTTTGCGCAAAAGTAGTTTTTGCACAATGTAGCAATCGAATGGTGTAGTTTCTTATAAACTTACCTTAAAGATAATACAGATTTCCTCTCTCTGTTTGCTAACGCTGGGGGAATTCTTGGGTTTCATTATCGACTGGTGAGTGGCACACGCGAATAACAAAGTAGCGCACGAATCTACCTCTCTTTGAGGGTGAAAACAGAAGAAATTTTTCAAGGGAAAAACATTTGATGCCATAATGAACACACTGCTTTTACAGCTCCGAAAGAAATCTTCCAGAGCCCTGTGCTAAAGCTTTCTCTCTTCCTTCAGAATAGCATCTCTCAGATCAGCAGCCGCGTCCTCAGGTTGCACCGTGTTAATGAACATCCCAGTACTCTTCTCGAAGCCAGCCCAGATAGCTAACTTGGGGTAAACCTCCAGATGCCAATGATAAAACTCACGGTACTCCTTACTCGGCGAAATATGAAATCCAAAGTTATATGGGGGGTCGTTCAGTAGAGAGTTTAATCCTCCAAGAGACAGCCTCAAAACCTCAGCTAGGTCTTCAACCTCGCCATTCGATATATCCAGTAACGTTGACTGGTGTCTTTTGGGAGCAATCCAGAATTCTAGAGAGTGCACACTTGCCCAAGGGGCGAAGACGAGAAAGCTTTTGTTCTCCCAGATGAAGCGTTGGC
>Ga0315306_10000441_pt1 | contig 20032 bp, 19 predicted proteins | sample TDP1_MG_FD_203803 | JGI IMG/M metagenome (GOLD analysis project Ga0315306, IMG submission 203803) | Freshwater sediment microbial communities from Lake Towuti, South Sulawesi, Indonesia - TDP1 | ecosystem: Environmental > Aquatic > Freshwater > Lake > Sediment | place: Indonesia: South Sulawesi... | reverse complement strand
AGGAACCGATGTTACGGTGGAATGGATAGGAAGCGACAGGGGATCGGGAATATCCTACTATAGGGTTTATCTGGACGACGTTGAAGTTGTGAAGACGACGAGCACATCGTGTTGGTTAACTGCTCTGACTGAAAGCGACCATATAATCAAAGTTGAAGCCTACGATTTATTAAACCATACATCCAGCGATAAAATCACCATAACCATTGACAATACTGCACCGATGGCTGAAATAAGAAAACCCATCGAGAAAGCCTACGTAAAAGGAACGCACAATATCGTGATTTACGGGTCAGTTAACTTCTACCTCATGAACTTGTATATTGATGGGGCTCTAGTTAACGCATGGAGTGGGAGCGGCACACAAACCTATGCAGTGGATACTACAACATTGGCTGATGGCTCTCACACGATTAAGCTCATTGTCTACGATAAGGCTGGAAACGCCCTAGAGGATACTCTCACGGTGATTGTGGACAACACCGCACCGAAGGTATGGATCGACTCTCCGTCCACTGGAGCTGAGCTGGCCGGAATACAGAACACAACATTCACGGTCTCAGATGCTCATCTGGCTAGGGTGCTTCTTTACATAGACAACGAGGTATTCGATGTATCGGGAGAAACGTCTTATGGGTGGGACACCAGTAGAGTTGATGACGGGTTTCATGCAATAAAAATCCTTGCCATCGATGAAGCAGAAAACATGGGAGAGGCCCAGATCACCGTAAAGACGATAAACGTTCAAAAAGCAATCGAGTTAAGAGACCTCCTTCTTACAATTGGAGTGTGGAGCTCAAGCTCAGTCATCGGCCCAATCATCGTTTTTGGGATCATTTACATAAAAAAAGATTATTCAGAGTGGCTTTCATCGAAGCTTTTCAACAAAACCGAAAGCATTGTTGGTAAGATTCGGAATGAAAATCCACCGAGGGGGGAAGAATGTAAAAAAATTTCTGAAGAAATAGGTTCGGAGGCATGTCCCTATTTCTTTGGCTATTTAAGAAGCCTTCCAAGGAATGATTCAATTCCCGACGAATGCTTAATCTGCATCAAAGTAATGCAGTGCATGAATCGGCATACAAACGGTTAAAGCAGCCATCGATACCTAGAGTTTTGAAGCAGTGTTAATGACGGGTTTCATACAGTAAAACTTCTTGCCATCGATGAAGCGGGAAACATGGGAGAAACCCAGATTACCGCAAAGACGATAAATGTTCAAAAAGCAATGGAATCAAGAGACCTTTTTCTAGTGATTGGAGCGCTCTCAGGCTCAGTTATCAGCCCAATAATCGTTTTCGCCATCGTTTTCATAAAATATAGACTCGATATCGCCGGTCGCCGGATTTTTTTAAAAATGCCAGCGGAGTTACTGGACGATCCTTAAGCAGCCTTAAGGACGATCTCCAATGGACATGGCTGCAACGATGGATCCAAATCCTAAGAGTTATATCGCGGATTCTTGTATTTCTCTTCAACCTTTGTGAGTTTGATTTTAGGCTTCTTGCTTCTTTCACGTAAGTCCCCGCAGAGCATTATGAGGTAGGGAGCCGACAGGTATAGGCTAGCCAGCCACGGCTTTTGAGCCAAGTAACCATCTCAAAAATCTGTTCCCCAAGGTTCTCCTCAAGATAGGGAAAAAAGGGAAAATGTCCGTAAACGATACTGCTACGAAGGCCGACGTCAGACAGACTAAGAACTGTATCAGCGTGCTCCTTTCCTTCCCCAAGATAACTGAGGGGATCAGTGAAGATAGCACAAAAACCCAGGCGAACGCGTGCATAAACACTGTGACACCCATATGGGCAATCATCCACCTCCCGATCGACGGCCAGAACGCGGCGATGATATGGACAACAGAGTCAACAGCTTTCTGCGTGAACAACTGATAGCTGACGAGCATGATCCACGCCACAGAGATGTAAAGAGGAGTTACCAAAGCACTCTTTCCCAAATCCGGCGCCTCAACCAGTAGCTATTACCCGCTCGTGACCGACCCATTTGGATGCTTCACAAACCTACTTTTCGATCTTTCCAAACATCTACTATTGTCCACGAATGGCCCGATGTATAATTTTAAGATCCGGCGAACGCGGATGCTCTATTCCACCCTCTTCAACGATTCTTTCGCTTAGTCTCTTTTGGATTTCATCCTGCAGCATAGCTAGCTGTTCCTTATTTTGAGGGATGCTCTCAATGACCAATAGATTGTAGCCGTGTGCTATTCTTTTTGCAGCTTCACTTAGCTTCGGAATGGCAACGAAAATCGGCAAATCAACTTTACCTCTGATATCTTGTAAGTGTAGAGTATTAGTGGAGATGCACCCACTTCGATGTCTCCCACAGCGTGATCGATAGCTACAATGTTTTCACGGTCTTCAAACCTCTTCTTGGCTATGAGGCTGAAGTTGGATTCTCAGGACTTTTGGCTACATATTTGAAACTACTGTTTTGGTGGATTTTCTTCATATTTTGTGGAACGCGGAAAATGTTATAGAAATAATTCATAGAATTTACCTAGGGAATTTTCTTTCACATCTGTTTTAAAGAAGTATGGCTATATCGTAATATCGCACTTTGTAAGCGAACCACCTGAATGATAAGAGGGAAACTATTGAACTGCCCGGAATGCCATGGCGTCCTTGTCTTCCCTAATGGATTAAGCGGCGAGATTGTCTGCAAGAGATGCGGCCTAGTTATAAGTCGAGCCCGAGCCAGTCAAGGTTTCATTAACTGGACGCCTAGATGGTTTTCCAACTGGAATGAAGACGACTCTGACACGCTTAGAGAATGGTTGACAACATTACGAACGGTTTCGTGCCAATTGAATCTCCCCAATTTTCCCTTTAGGGAGGAGGCAGCGCGTGTAATTAGGCTGAAAAGCGATATGTTCTTTCGATCTCAAAGATTTGGAAAGAACAAGAGGGGAGCCATCGCGGCATTGGTTTACCTTGTATTAAGAAAATATAATGAGATGCGACCCTTGAAAGAGATCTGTCAAAAGCTCTCTCTTGACCATCTTCTAGTTAGGAAGTATGCTTGGACTATGAACAAAATGATCAAATTCCGCAGAACATTTTTGGCGAAAGATTACCTAAGGAAGTATGGGTGGAAGCTGACATCCGACGCCGAATTGATAGAAACGGGTGAACAATTGCTAATAGGCATCCAGAAGGAAATAAGCGGAAATCCTATATCATTGGCGGCTGGAGCTTTCTACTTCGTTTGTAAAAGTAAAAGGATGAGGACATCGAAGGATGAAATTGGTGAAGCTTTTTACATTTCCGGTCGTACTGTTTATAGTAATGAACATAGAATTCGTCGGCTGATGTCGATGAAAGGCTTTAAATTATAGTTTAGCACGCCGGATGGACTTCTTAAAGTTATTATAAATCTAGTTTGAGTGACAAGGTATCAACAAATTGATGCTATGTCTTTCTTGATCGATAGTTAAACTAGCAAATTATTTTATGGGAGTTGATTCTTACAATTATTGTATATCCGAGTTTATTTATGAGCTGTCATAATAAATCATTGAACCGAGGCTGAGCCGCACATGAACCGTCTAGAAGAGTTTGAGAAGCGCTTAAAGAAGCTTGAGAAGCATGGGTTTGAAGATACCCTGACTCTGGTAGAAATTCTTAGCAGCATAACTTTCTTCGGCGGCTTGAAGATGGAACAGTGTAGATATGCCAAGGAAGGACAATGTGGATTATTTTTCCTTAAAAGCGAGGCAAAGAAGAAGCTACCGATAGTTACTGATTGCAGGGTAAGAGATTGCAAGGGCGAACTAGGTCATTGCCACCTAGAACTATCAAATGTAACATGCGTCTTCTGTCCATGTGATACTTTGGAGGTTGAATGCAAGAGTTCAAATCTCTCTTCTTGAAGTATTCAAAGTAGAGAATATAATAAATTGATGAAAGGAACTTAACCGCTTAGCGCGGGCGTTTTAGAATCTTGCCATTGATTTAGATTAGTCGTTTGGAGATGTTTGAGTGCCTCTGTCATCGCGTCTAACAGTCACAATTTCGAAGCATGTTACCATGAATTGGTGAGTTTAGTTCTTGATGTTACTTCTTCCTCTTTAAACAGATCTCTGATTTTCGTATAACCTTGAAGGTATTTTAAGCCTTTACCGGTCGCTTTGTAGATTATCTCTTCATCCTTTGTGATGGTTTCAAGAAGTTCTATTTCAAGGAGATAGGATAAGTACTCGTTCAACTGGGCAAAGCTTAGATTTGCCTTGTACATGATGGGGGTTTTTAGGGCGCCGTCCTTCGCTATCTGTAGTATCTTCGCTATTATGTGCAGGCGATCCCTGCGTTTACGCGTATTCCTCCATTCTCTTCTAGCCAATCTTAATCCTCGCTAAGTTAGTTCTATAGCACTCGTCTATAAATCACATGTTGAAACCTAAAAGGAGTGTTCCTAAAGCGAAACATTCCATTTCTCGACATGTTACTACGGTTATTTCATTTATGAGACCCCGATGCAAGGACCATTTCTTCAGTTAACCGGTTCACGCGGCTAAGGATGCTCTAGCATATTCTACCCTATTCTGTTCTCTTTTGGAAACGTGTATGCTAGGTAAGGCTCTAGAGTTGGCGTTTACAGACCATGTCAAAGATGAGCTCTTGAAGGAGCTTAGGAAGCCGGCGTAACAGAATAGATAGTCTATGTGGGGTAGGTCCCCCCTATTCTGCAATCAGCTTTTCTGTTGTTTTTCAGTAACAGTTTTTAAAAGGGGCGCTCTACTTTCTTAACGTACACATCCTTTTTTGCAAACGTGAGTTCAAAAGGTAGCAATTTCTACCGCTTGGTTAGGCGACTAGACGCGCCTTTAGTTTGCGATACTCTTTTATGAAGGCTTTTCCTTTGGTGGTTGTCTTGAACAGCGTGGAATCGTCTTTGTTCTCTGTTTTCAGATCGATGGATTCTAGGAAACCCAGGTCGACGAGTAAATCTAGGTAAGCGTGTAGTCGCCTGGAGCTGAGGTTGCATTGATGCATTATGTGTGTTTTTTTGGCGCCCTCATCGGCTGCTTGCAGAATGATCACAATTATGTCTAAACTACTAAGACGCATCTACTTAGCACCTTTTTTGAAAAGAAAGTACCTGCCGCCGATTTGGCGAACCTCATATCCCAGTTCTATAGCCACCGACACGATGAAACCTGCCAGAACTCCCCAGCCAATTCCAGTCAGACCCGTGTATCCAAGAGCATGAAAAATTGCAGAGAGGGCGATTACAGGTTCAGGGGAACGCTTCAGAACGGAGATGATTTTATCCTTGAAGCTCACCACTGTGTGGATGTTTACGGTTTCTCTCGTTTCATCGGTGGCGGACATTCTTTTCAAGTGAGTTACAGTTGTTTGCAATTACTTATAAAACTTATCTAAGGATTTATGTAAAATTTATGTAAAGACAACGTTTCTGACTTCACTGGCTTTCTTTTAAATAGATATGTCAAAAATAATGGACAGTACCCGAATTTTTATAAAATAGATGTCAATTTCAACAATAGACAGTTGCTGAAAGCGGAGAAAAAATCCGATAATAAGAGAGAATGTGTACAATAAATGTTATTTGTATATTCTATAACTAAAGCTATTCGGGTTAATCTCTGCTTTTAAAGGAAGATCCGATCTTGTTAGTCATTGAACAAATCTTAGAGTCACTTAAAGACGGGGAATGGCGTGATTTAGACGAGATCGTGGAGAAAACCCGAATAAGTAAACTTAAGGTAGAAATAGTGACGGGCTTCTTGGAAGAATACGGTTTTATTCAACTCGATAAAGAGGGGGGAAGAGCAAAGCTCACCCCCGCGATGCTTAACTTCTTCAATCAGTTAAGTCGGGACTTTTACTCCATATGATTATGTCATAGTATCAATAGCCATCTAACCCAAGCCAGAATGGCTTGAAGGTCAAGGGCCTTTCCGTTTTGGGCTCTTCTGCGTCGGTTAACCCTTTAACTTGGATTGGCGTTCGCGAGGTTTACGCTCAGCATCGCCGGTCGCGGGATTTCCTTTTTCTTAAACCCGCAGAATAACCAGCTGATACCGTCTTTGAAGGTAGTTTATGTAGATGGAAAGTTAGCTAATTTTAGGTTTCTTGAAGAAGGAATCCGATCGCTCGTCTGATCGTGTCTCTGTAACTGAAGGGGCTCCACTTTACAGCTCTACGTTCCACTTTCTTTCCTCTCTTCATTACTATGGGTTTGATTTCTTCGATTGGCTTTGTGCTCCATAAGTTGACAGAGTTTCATTAGCTGTGTCTTCAGCCATCGGCGTTCGCTACGCTCCGACGATCGGGTTTATCACAGCTCTCATCACGGTTTTGCGATAGGACGGCCGCTTCACTGTTTAGCGATGGCTTCGGCCTCCTCAACCGTGACCTAAATCCCCAAATCAACCTGTGGCATTTACCCAGACCCCGACAAACGATATGGAAAGAACCAAAGGATGGCGACGATGCTAAGAAGGTTTATCAAGATCATTTATGTATGTTAAATCGTGCGTTTGGTTAGCTTTGGTGGGGTAGTTATTGTCTTTAGACTATTGGAGGCGTGAGGCATCAAGGTGGCTGGATGATGCTTTGGAGGATTTAAGGGTTGCAGAAGATCTGTTGAGGAGTGAGCATTACTCCGCCTCCTGCTTCCACTCTCAACAGGCTGGTGAAAAGGCTGTTAAGGCGACCCTATACCTAAATAGAGTTGAGGCCAAAGGCCACTCTATCCTTGAGCTTCTTGAAAGTTTGGGGACAGCAGCTGGTTTAGGGCTTGAGGAGCTTTATGGAGACGCCCGCCTTTTAGACAAGCATTATGCCCCTCCTAGATACCCCAACCTGCATCCAAGCGTTTCCCTACCCAGCTACAAACTGTATTCAAGGGAGGACTCGGAAAGGTGCATCAATTCGGCGAGGAAAATCGTAAATTGTATGAAGAGGTTGTTGGAAAGCTAAAAAAGCTCATATCGGAAGCGGGAGACAAACTGAAACCAAAACTGGTCATTTTATACGGCAGTTTTGTGAAGGGGGATTGGCACAAGGGCAGCGACCTCGACATACTTATGGTCTCTGACAACGTGCCATCAAATTATAAGGATCGATGGGACCTGTTATACACGGTAATCATGGGCTTCCCAATCGAGCCTCACATATACACCACCCAAGAGTTTGAGGAAATGCTTGCACACGGAAGAATGACGGCATTAGACGCGCTAACAGAGGGTATCACACTCTGCGCCGATAATAAATTCATGAAAAAAATGGATAAACTGTTGAAAGAAACCATGAAAAAACTTGAACCTAGAAAAACAAGCATAGGGTGGGAGCTGAAAAAACCTTAACAAGGTATACGTAGTCAAGATTCATCATCGTATTTTCGTCTGTGTGGATACTCGCCCTGACCACGCTGGAATTCATTTAGGCCATCATGTTCAGCTAAATCCCGGTAAAGATTCAACCATACCTTGATTACTCGAGGAACCAACTCTTGAGACCGCAACGTGAAATATTTAATGTTTACACTTGGTATCGCCGCTCACCGAGCTTCTTTTTGTATACCGGTAGAATGACCGGTCGATACTTAAGGGCTTTAAGAATGGTTTACGAATGCCGAGAGTTTGCGCACTTTAAGGGGGACACAACTTCAGGTGTATCGATTAGCGCGCCGGGCGGAACGATGTATATTCCTTCACCGATGTGAAAGGGCTTGATGCAACCTGGTATTTCTTCTTTGTAAAATTCGGGGGTTATGACAATTATAGGGTGAGACATCAAGGTCTCTATGTCTTTTATGTAGGATTCGTGGGGGTATAGAGCGGGCGTTTCGGTATGATTTCCCAGGAGCTCGTTGTAATAGGCTGTTATGAAGTATTTCTCACGCTCAGACAAATATACGTCATGTTTGATTCTTGGTTCTGATTGAGCCAAAAGAAGTAGATTTTCGATGTCTCCGTAGTAGGCGAAATGTTCGCCTAGTTCCATTCCAAGGTAGTTTCTGTATAATTCGACAAATCGGATCGGAGGATCACCACGGAAAACAACTACCGGTTTTAATAGGCCGTTTTTTGCAAGGAAATCTTTAGTCGCTAATATCTTTTCATAGCTGGAATGTGAAATGTGGGGAGTTAAGAAATAGTCGCAACTTTGAAAAACCGTGAGCACGGATCCTTCTATCAGACATAATGCCAGAATGAAAAGAAGGATCTTGACATACAATGGGGTTGAGTGTTTGGCAGATGACTTTTCTTGTTTTGAGCGAATTCTTTTGATGAGATGATTGCAAGCTGGTATGGATAGGGCTAGAAGAATTGGAACGGGTGCCATGAGCAAGGTACGCAGGGAAAAAAAGGTTGGTACGATGTGTGTAAGCTCAATTGAAACTACCACAAGAATGATTGTAAGAAACCAGGAAAAGATAAGCGGTGCCAGTTTGTCGTTTCGTTGCATTGTCTTGTGAAATAAGTAGATTGCCCCTAAGATTGAAAATCCAAAGAGTATCCATGAGCCGCCAGTCCATTGAACAACCTCATTAAAGGTTAGCTCGTGCGTATAGAGGGCAATCCCGCTAATGTATCCAAGGAAGTAGATGGGAAACAATAATATCAAAATAGCAGTAGGAATCGCACAAGATAAGCCAAGCATCAGTAGCTTCTTTGGATTTTTAGTCAGGCATCCATACAGCACTAGGCAAATAGACAAGATGAAGAAGGTTTCAAATTGTGTGCTCGCTATTATAAACAGGATGAGGATGAGAGACAAGTATCTCCTGTTCAGAAAAGTTTTATCATCAAGATCTGCGACTAACATAAGTACAATAGAACTTAGCAAGAACGTCATAAGATTTCTGTGAAAATCAGAAATGAGCTTTAACACGTTTAGCGAGATGGCCGTTAATAAGGCTGCTAAACCAGCTATATGAACGTTTTTTGCAACTTTAAACACTAGTTGTGTATTTGTATATATTAGCAACGCTCCAAAGAGTAACGGCAATATCCTTTCAACCACCACAATATTTCCACTTAAGTAGCCGAAAAAGGCCAATGTCTGCACATATAGGTTAGGGTAATTCCAGAATTGAACCATGTTCATTGAACCCTTGGCTATAACATCCTTCGCTAACCAAACATATGCAGGAGAGTCGTACCCTAACAAAAGCGTCGTTCCAAAAATTTGATTTTTATGATATTGCAGAAGTGTGACCAGTGTCATCGCGACGCTTGCCACAATCACGTAACCAGCCAAATATCGTTGTTTGTTCCTAATCACTATGAATACCATCTTGATAATTACTCGAGGAATTTGAATTACCCATAGGGGTTTATAGGCAATTTCAAGATGAAATTTGATATTAAGGGTTTAATTTAGTCGAAATGGTTAGCTTTTAATTTTTTCTATCTAACGATTTCTTCGTAAACGTCTTCAGCTAAATTAGATATATTTCCTCGTAGGTCATTTACTCCTACAATTATAACCTTCTTATCTTCCAAGTAACCAGAAATAATTTCCGGCTTGATGATTCTCCATTCAGTGCCCCAAGACGGAAGGTCAGCGGAGGCGTTTAAGAACACAAAGTTATGAGGGTTAGACAAGTTCTTGACGATGTTTGGAACACTTTTATCGTAAAGAGAGACTATAATTGAGGCAGTCTGTGCCTCATCAAAGTTGGAGAAGATAAAATAATTTTTGGACCAAAGGGATGGTAGAGCCATACTTAAGAAGCGCGTTTGAAATTCTGGTTCAAAGGTGAGATCGTTTGAAGCGAATCCTATGTAATCGATTTGTAAGTTTATCGTGCCGTTTAATTGTTTATAATTTCTCATCCAAATTGATACTGAAGCGATGCTCTGATTTTCGGGCAATCTCGAGACAAATGTGTCGAAGGCGTCTCCCTTTGAAATTGGGAGATAAAAATTCTTTACGAAGCCTTGCGGGTAGCCTGTCTCGTTTATTAGGGTTATTATCTGACCTATATTGTTCTCCGCGGTGGTGGTTGTCTCAGCCGTATTTCGATACTTGACGACGATATATGGATAGCTGTTGGTGTTTACCGGAGGGATGTTTTTCTTAATTGAAGGCTCCCGTGCATCTCCTGTGTGGAATGTCCATCTGTAGGTCAGAACTTCTCCGTTACTACTAGCGTTCACGTCTACGTAAGTCCAGTTATCTGTAAATTCATCGTCGACCCATCCAAAGCTACTGGCTGAACCTAGACCTAGAGGTGCTTCCCTCTCCACTATTGCCACGGTGTATTCTTGTGAGGGAGGTCTTAGCAGAGGAAGCTCGAATACTTTGACTTTCCCAGATTGAAAAACTAGTTTCGAATACCTTAAAAGGCATTTTATCATATCTGATGATTCAGCGATATCTTCTATTGTTATCGCGTATCTTATGTTGTACATATAAAGTGACTCCGTAAGATTAGTAAAAGAGGAAGGACTAAGTGCTGTTGCAAGCCTAACGTTTTGGTAGACTTGGCGGTCGCTGATTGTAAAAATGCCTTTGCTGATTACGTAAGTTTGTGGAACCAGCACTGTGGCGTTTTCGGGTGTATTCTGGTGTACCCATGCGAAGGCTCTTGCTTCATCATAGCTTGTGGGAGCCTCCGTAAGGGTATAGTAACCTGCCCCGTATATGACTGAGGTAAATGACAGAGCCAGTACAACAATAATTAAGGTTCTTGCCATGAGCTTAAGTTTAGCACCTGTTTTAACCGAAATATGCAATTTGGTTCTATTACCTATTGTCCAAATCCATTCTAATGCAAAGGCCGCTAAAAGAGTTAGCATGGGAAAGAGGTAGGCGTTTGATCGTTCGCCCCACCATAAGCTTCCAAGCAATATTACAAATATACACCAAAAGGATGCTATAATAAACCATCTCTTCTTCCATGCCGTTATTGCAAGTCCAAAGATGGCTAAGCCTCCCACAAAACCGTATCGAGTTACGTATCGATACCAAGGAAAAATTGATGAAACCTCCAATGAAGGAGGAGTAGATGCCCAAAACCACAATCCACTAATGTATATTGATGCGACAGCAGCCACTATGAGGAGTTTAACCGTGCGACAATATTTTGGTTTGCTCGTATTAAGACTATCTAGGTGCTTGGAGAAGAAATGTCTCCCTAAAATAGCTGCGCAGACCGCTGTTGGCAACAATGCAAAATAGGTTAAAAGGTTTTCTATGTTGACAGTTGAAAGAAGCAATCGTATCTTAATAATACTTATTGAAGTATAAAAGCCAGACATTAGTGAGTCAATTGTATAGCCGAGTAGTATTGTGATAATGGCGAAGCTCCCGAAGTACGTGTAGCGATTCCTGCCTTTTTGATAAACATATGTTATAGCAAGGACTACTGGTGCGAAGATCATTGGCTCTAGCATATGAATTAGGAAGGAAAACAACATTGATAGAGAGCTGAGGGTAATTGCAACCATTTTCCCTGTTCTATTCTCAAGTCTAATACCAATTACAAACAGTATTATGGATGTGTAGGCTAGTGTAAGGGCGAGGGACTTATACGAGAACTGGATGCTGTTCCAGAAAAAAGCAAAGAAGTACATATCTTGGCTCAGAAAACTTAGGCTCCAGAAATCTTTCGTGCCATGAAAAACAAAAGCTTGAATCAAAAAACCTAAGCCTCCTCCAAAGCCGTATAGAATGGACGAAATTATACTAACTTTATCGTCAGTGTTGAAGACGATTTTCACTAACGTAAAGAAGCTAAGGATATTCAAGGTTACTAATGGAAAGACAAAGACGTATGTGTTGACCACTGGCAACCCAGAGCAGACTGATAAGCCCGCGAGTATGAAACCGAACATCATAGGGTATTCAGCCGTCATAAACGATTCATACACGTTTCTTTGGGATATTACTTCCACAGTCGGCTTAACCGCGACCCAGTTATCGCCAGGTATTGTATACTGTTGATTAAATTGAACAAAAAAAGCCATGATGACTATTGCTGCGGTCTCAGCCATTAGTAGCAACTGCCATTTTGTGATCTTTGGTTTTGCAATTGACAAGCGAATCCTATTTCCGAACCAATACGTGCAATCGAGAATTGCTAAGATACTAAGGATAAACCATGGTAGTGATATAACAGCTGTTCGAGCATAAAAGATCAAAGTTGCTAGGCCAACAAGAATGAGGGACAAGTTGATTTCTATGGCAATCTTTTCTGTTTCTGATAGGTTCTTCGAGATTCTCCTCAACCTCAAAATGCATGCACCAGGCAGAATCGATAATCCCAATAGCCATACGAATGCCCTTACGAAAAGTAAGGGTGAGATTTCACTCCATATCATAATTGGGGATAGGACGCTAGGAACTAAGAGTGTAATTAGCATGCTGCATAGCAAAGCGGTCTCTAAATACAATCTATGTGGAAAATCTGTTAATTTTAATTTACTCAGCAAACTTTTTCTCCTGATCATTTGTTGTCATTCATCTGTTCCAGAAACAATTTCAATTTAATCACTTCTTAGAATGTGACTAGGTTGGCATGAAGTAAAGATGAAGTTGGTCGAAAAGGTAGGTGTCTTTGTGAATCAAGCAATAATTGTGAGCCTCCACTAAAGAAAGAATATCCTTAACACTGACATGCCTTTTGAGGTGTACCTCAATAATTAGTAGCTTCACAAGTTTATCTTGTAGAAGATCAAGAGTCCCTAAGAGTGCGGACATTTCATGACCTTGTACGTCAATTTTCAAAATGTCAATTGATTCTACTCCGAACTTTCTAGTTATTATTTCTAACGGCATACCTTTGGTCGATTGTCCTTTCTTCACATTGGTAACATACATATCTGAACTATTTCCTTGAAGGAAAACCTCTTCTTCCTTTTCGTGGGCAGCTGCTCTTAAAAGTAAAACGTTGTTAGCATGATTAATTTGGATGTTGGCTTTCAGGGCTCGAAAAGACTTTTCTCCTGGTTCCACTGCGACTATCTTCCCTGCATGAGTAGTCATCGCTAAGGTAAAATCGCCTATATTGGCACCCACATCAACGACAACTGGGTAATAGGAATTGGCTGACAAAAGGGTTCCTAGAGAACGCATGTAAAAGAAGTGAGTCTTAAAGAAACCATACATGAAAGACCTCAGTGCATCCCTGTTATTAACAAGCAAATGCCCTATGGGGGTTTTTATTACTCCTTTGAAATTTAGGAGGTAAAATAACGGCGTTGACATCATAAATAGCAAAACGGACAAATCTTCCCGAGTCACGCGTATCCTCCTAAGGGCAGCTGCTAGAATTATGATGTAATTCTTTAGAAGGTAACCATGACTTAAGTTTATACTAATTTGTTCTGACTGAAATGCACTTCTAGAGAACACTTGAGAACCTCCATAACGCGATTTTTTAATTAGGTAGAGTCTCTTTATGATACCTTCAGTTTGCTCAATCAATTGTTTCATCGTAAACTTTTTCCATCTTTTTTATAATCGTACTCCAGCAATACTTTTCTAACATTAACTGCCTAGCGTTTTGACTTAATCTTCTTCTAAGGTTTTCATCATTCGAGAGCGTTAAGATTGCCTCAGCAAACGCTTTAGGATTTCTAGGTGGCACAAGAAGACCATTTTCTCCATGAGTAACGATGTCGCTAATTCCCGGAATGGCTGAACAAACAACTGGTACACCAGAAGCCATAGCCTCCAAAACAGAAAGTGGCAAACCTTCCCTCAAAGAGGGAAAAACAAAAAAGGACGCCTTACCCAAGATTTCTGCAATTTCATCCCTGCTTAAAGGTTCAGAGAAACGAACAAAATTGCCAAGCAACCCACGATCATACATCAGCTTCATAATTTTCGCTTTTAATGGCCCATAACCAACCAACAAAAACTTAACATCTCTAAACTCATGCGCAACAATTCTTGCTGCCTCAACTAAATACTCCACCCCCTTCTCTGGAACAAACCTACCAACCCAAACAACTAGATTATATTCCCGCTCTTCACAAGGCCTAAAAAGTTCAGTATCCACAGCATTCGGAACCAGCCTTATTTTTTCTAAAGCACACCCAAGCCTAACAATATCTCTAGCGTCACTCCGCGTTAAACAAATAACTCTATCCACACTCCTAAAAACCTCCAAACCCAAAGTAAAAAGATAAACGTGCTGAGCAAAATTAATGGCGACACCTCTATCAGCAAGAACTCCATGCACAGTAACAACACTTGGTAAACCTAATCTCTTAGCTTTCTTAACTGCTTGAACTGTAGTTAAAAAAAGATGCGACTCAGCATGTACAATTTGAGGCTTCAGCCTCTCGATTTCAGCAGGCAACCCGGGAAGATAAGGGTACTCTTGGATCATACCACCTGCACTGAAATTTAGACCATGTAACCGATGAATAACAAAATCGTCATCAACGATTTCCTCAGAATAACGCCCATTCCTATTCCAAGTGAGCACATCAACTACATGCCCAGCTCTGACTTGGCGCACAGACAATTCAAAAAAGTAGTCACGAGGCATGTCGGGATAGAATAGATGACGGACGCGAGCAATACGCACCTAGATTTTCCCCTCTATACGATGCATTAAATGCATGAAAACTCAATCAGTGTTTTTTGTTTTCCACGTCAGTCTCGTAATAGCATAGAGCGTTATAGCTGTGAAGATAGCAAAAAACCCGATCAGTACGAAAGCCATAGAAGCCAAAGCAATGTTAGTAACTATTCGCCGCTCTATCGCATAAAGTTGCAGCATCCAAATCCCAAAAAACACCCCGACTAGCAAAGAGACGGCGCCAGGCAAACCCAAAAAGATTAAAGGCTTTTCTTCCACTACTAACCTTACAATAGACATGATCACACCCGCGCCGTGTGTCAGGGGGCCATGCGTGGAAGTCTGCAAGCCCTGATAATTACAAGCCACGGGAACCTCCACCACTTTTAGGTTTTGCTCCCTTGCCTTCATCAGAATTTCCACACTCACGCCCATCCCATTCTCGTGCAGCCTCAGCTTTTCTAAGGCTCTTCGGCTGTACGCTCGAAAGCCGCTTTGAGCGTCGCTTATTCTAGAATTTGAGGCAGCGTTCGTCATTTTTGTAATGGCTTTTATGCCCACATGCCTATATAACGGAACATCCTTTTTCCCCTTCACGCTTTTCAGAAATCTGGATCCAACAACAATATCGGCGCTTCCCTCCAAGACGGGCTTTACTAACCGTGGGATGTCGATAGGATCATGCTGCCCGTCTCCGTCTAGAGTGATCATTATGTCTGCGCCTAGTTCCCTTGCCTTTCCCAAGAGGCTTTTTATTGCTGCCCCGTAGCCCGCGTTCCTCTCGTGTCTTAAGACGTCTGCACCCATTTTCTCCGCTATTTTTGCCGTCATATCCGTGGACCCGTCGTCGCAAACAATTACCTTATCGACGTACTTCTGAGTCAGCAGGATCACTCCTGCTATTGTCTTCTCTTCATTGTATGCGGGAATAGTTGCAACGATCAGGCTTCTACCTTTACTCATTTTATCATTCCTTTTAAAGTATTAACACTAGGTATCGATCGGTAGCCGTGACCCATTTTCATACAACGGCGGAATAACCGGTCGATACAACGTGATTGACCAACCTGCCCGGAATTAAGAGTGGTCCTCAACCGCTTCTAAGAATGGTACAAGGATAGCGAGCAGTGCAACGGTTGAGAGGGCTTGTAGGTAGACGTTGGTCGATGTTATCTGTAAAAGTTCCTTTGGTTATATTATTTTGTCTCGAAGAGTCGCACCAAAATATTTGATATAATTTGTTGTGTTGCTTCAGGTCTTCTTTAGGATGTTTTTGAAATCTATAAGGATGGAGAGAGTGAAGAGGGTTAGATATGTGAGGTGAGGGAGGATGAGTGTGAAGGGGACGGATAAAGGGAAGTTGAAAAATGTGGGGAGGAGAACCGTGAGGACTGGTGTGGATAGTAGTAGGTTTGATGGGTGGTGTTGGAATAGGATCCATATATCCTTTGTTTTGAGCATGATGGTAAGAGAGATAAGGAAAAAGCCCCATTCTAAGGAAATGTTAGCTAGGCTCATTATTTTGATTCCTGCACCGTACCAGTTGGAGGATATGGGCCAAAGGAGTTGTGTGCCTCCACCTGTTAGGTAGTCGCCTACAATGGAGTGCTGGGCTAAGGTGATGAAATATGGCATGGCCCTTTTCCCGTAGAGCACGAAAGTGGGTAAGAAGAGGAAGCAGAAAAGGATGAGGGAGTGGGAGGGTCCTCGATGTTCTAGGCCGGGTATCAACAGATCAATGTCAGGGATAACAGAAGCTACGAATAGTAGGGGAATATTTACACTCACGTTGAAAATTTTGGATGCTGTTTTACCAGATAAGTACCCTAAAGCTAAGTGTCCGACTGCGAACGTTGGTTGTCCCTCTTCATGTCATGCGAAATTAGTGTTTTGTTGTGATTTTCTTTGTTGGGCATCCTCTTGCAGTTTGGCTTGATGTTCTCGTATCATGGCGGCGGTAGCGAAGGTTGTGGTTAGAGCTAGAAGGGTGAGAGTGATGGGGGTGGTTCTTATTCCCCATGGGGTGTAGTTGAGGACCAGGCCGGTTAGGGGGACGAGGGCTAGGCTCATTCCAATGCTCAGAGCGGTGCGCTCAATGTTGTCTAGCTCTTTAGCTGGGAAGAGGGCCTTGATCAGGGTGTAGCCCGGTAGCCATAGAACGAAGATAGACCCAAGCAAGTATCTGACGTAGACGATAGGGATTGCGTTTTCTGGGATGGTGAAGATGAGGGTTGTGGTTGCGAGGGCTAGGGCGATGATGACCCAATACCAGTAGACTTGAGCGGAACCGAGGTAACTTGTCAGTGTGTAGGAGAAGGGGGAACATTCCTTCTTAAAGACGAGCTTCCCTTGTCTTTCTAGATGTAGAATGTATTTCACAATTTCTTCTTCGTCGGTTTGGGGGAGCCTCAACTGAATGAGTTTGATTAATTGTTCCACGGTTGATGGATTTTTATTCTTCACAGTGTCTATTATCAATTGGTCCATAGTTGATAACTCTTGCAGGTTATTTCGCATGGTTTATCTTCTGTAAAAGGTTTGGTTAACTATAGCTCAATAAAAACGTAGATAGGTTAAAACGGTTCGAGTTCGAGAACTACGCTTTACGCTTCGTTTGTGTGAAAACCTGGGAGGATATACCCTTTACGCCTTCGAAAGTTAGTGGATGCGTTTTCTGGCAAGGTATGCGGTGGCGAGGGCCCCGAACATGGCCATCATTAGGATCATTGTTCCGAGTTCAGGTATTACGGGCTCTGGGGTGGGCCCAGGGTTGGGTTCAGGTGTAGGCTCAGGAGATGAGCTGCTATGGTGGCTTTCCGGGTATGTGACGGTGAACACGTTGAATGCATCGCCATCGTCAGCCCGGATTTCGTATTCATAGTCTCTTAATCGGTATATGGTGGTTCCCATGTAGCTTATTTTGTAGAGGGGGCCTGACCAGACTAAGGTAGCAGGGATCGAGCCGTGGCTGTCGGTGGTGACAGAGCTGCCTGCTACAGCGATGCCAAGATGTGGGTCCATGATGTAGATTGTTATTTCTGTGTTGGGTGGAAGGCCGCTGCCTGTCACATAGACGTCGTCAGATACGCCAAATTCACTTTTTGGATTCCCCTCGGAGTCCGTTGGCCATATCTCTCCTGGTGATGCCATGACACAGGGCGTTGCCATCAAAGTTAGAGTCGCTATCAGCAGCAGAGTCAGCATTCCCTTCTTCAATTTTTTATCGCTCATAGATATTTTTTCTCCTAATTGTTTTACCATTTTCTAGCAACTACTATATTTTGGTTGTGAAGGTTTTTAATAGAAGATTTTTCTAGAAGATGTTGCTATATGTTTCTGTATGTGTCTATGCCCTACTTACGTTAGTATGGTTAGCGTTATGAGTCACATTTGTAATTATAATAAAATTACAGAATTGCTGGCGGGGATTATAATGATGACTAAGGGATAGTTGAACAGACTTATTGATGAACTGTAACATCCTATTTTTAGGTTGATGCAGGTTATATCTTGTTGGACGGATTTCTCTACGTTTTAGTGGGACAGAACCGCAATGAATTTTTCCGCGGGTTCTTCTGTTTGTTTTTGTTAAGAGTAGAAGAAAAGACAATGAAACCACTAGCATCCCGCAAGTACTTGTTCAAGGAAAGCCCGCGGAAAGGGTTTAGAATCTTTTTCGTGCGAAGATGGCTAAGCCTGCAAGCATGGTGAGCAAGACTGTTAACGCGCCGATCGGTACTTCCGGTATAACGAAGAACGATGTTGCCCTGATTCTGATTATAGCCTCGCCTCTTAGGTGTCCCCCTTCGCCGTAGAAAAAGACCTGAACACCCCAATCACCTACGATTTCCGGTGCATATGTAGATCTTGCAACTAAGACATTCATCCCATACGTAGGATCCCACTCGTCCTCAACGTCCACAACATCTTCTGGATCTCTCGAAATCACTGTTCCGTCCGGGGCTAACCACCTAAACACCACATACTCGACGTTAGGGTCAGTCGTTCCAGCCTTTGCGTCGACATCTTCTCCTGGTATAACCCCTTCCAGTGGGAAAGGCTCTGTGGTCACAGCGTAACCTGAACCACCTAGGGCAGACCACGGATCCGCTCGCACTATCGCAGGCATGACAATCAATGTCAAGACAACTAGCAACGCTACAAGCCCTAATTTTTTCAATTTTATTCCTCCTATTCCTCGACAATTAATATCCGAAGTATGCTTATATATGCTGTATGAAAGATTCTCATAGAATTATCAACTGGAAAATATAATCAAGTTTTCTATCCTACATTAATCCAAACGATCGCTACGACTATTTCCTAAACGCAACATCACTAATAGCGATGATCAAGTCTTATAAGCAATTATACTGGTTCTGGAAGCCATAAAAACATAAGGATAGCCTTAGAAGATTATGATTTCGTAGATTCGTATGAGGACGGTGATCGTGAATAGGGTGCCGAGGAGTAGGGCTGCTTGTCTTAGTCTTCTTTTCTCGATGATGAGGCTTGTTCTTCCGTAGTGGGGTGAGATGAGTTCGGATGTGGCGAGGAGGATGATGGCGGTGACGGCTAGCCAGAGGCTGATGTCCCAAAAGGTTAAGGGAAATAGCATTTTCTCATTCCTCTAGTATTCGGTAGTGGACTTTAATGGTTAGGGAGCACATCACAAGAGTTAAGAGGTGGATAGAGCTTTTGTTATGATGGTTAGCATCATGAGCGAGAAGGTTGAGCATTACTCAAATCTTATGCGGAAGTACTTTAGAGACGCTGAAGCCTTCCTAGCTAAGGGTGACTACGTTCAGGCAAGTGAGAAACTGTGGGGCGCAGCAGCTGAAATGGTGAAGGTGGTAGCCGTTAAGAGAGGTGTGGAGCTTAGAACCCATGGAGATCTTTGGGAGTTCGTGATAAAACCCCGTACCGAACTCAAAGATCCTGAGCTTAGCAGGCTCTTTTTGCAGGCGAATTATCTGCACCAAAACTTTTACGAAGGGATTCTACCTCTTGAAGCAGTAATAGATGGGGCGGAAGCCGTTAAAGAGTTCATAGATAAGCTTGAAAGGCTCATTTAGCTGATCATCGAGAATCTGCTAACCGCCGTCTTTTTCGGAAAAGCGTGAATATACCTACAAAAAGGAGAACTAGACCTATCAGAAAATAGTGGATTACCTTCATGCCTATTCCTAGACTGATGGCCTCGCCGGTTCTGGAACCAAGGAAAATCAGGGCAAGGCTTTTACTCCATGTGGTTATGTCATACCATGTTAACCAGCCAACCCAGGCCAGAGTATACAGTCCGAGAGCTATTAGGACTAAGCCGATCAAATTGTTCAAGAGATAGCTCGGATGCCTTTCAGTAGGCTTGACAGGTATGAGGGGAATCAGTTCCGCAGAAACCTCTGCAGGGGAGGCCTCTATAGAGGCTACTGCCGTTTGCTCTTCAGATGGAAAAGTTCCCAGAATTCGGTAGTAGGCTTCGATTACATCGCCGTCAGCAGAT
>Ga0315306_10000439_pt1 | contig 20093 bp, 20 predicted proteins | sample TDP1_MG_FD_203803 | JGI IMG/M metagenome (GOLD analysis project Ga0315306, IMG submission 203803) | Freshwater sediment microbial communities from Lake Towuti, South Sulawesi, Indonesia - TDP1 | ecosystem: Environmental > Aquatic > Freshwater > Lake > Sediment | place: Indonesia: South Sulawesi... | reverse complement strand
TATTGTAAGCACAAAGAATGATAGCATTGCAGCCAATCCTTTTTGAGTGGACCATCGAAAGATTAGACGTTTCCATCGTCCTTCAGAAGGCACATGTTTCACCTTATGACAGTCATTGTAACGCTGATTCTTAAACACCCTCTTACCTATTAATGTTGTTTCTTCGTTCCATAGTGATTAAGATTCTGAAATCCTAAATTCTTTATATGCTCTGATAGAATTCTGCCAAAATGAAGTGGAGAAATCAAATGCTTAACTCTGAATGATTATTATTACGAGGAAAATACAAATAGAAAGCATATTGAGGTCTAAGAATTGACTCACTTGGACAATGTTTCATCCGTGTTTCTTATGAAATATTGGAATAAGTATAACCATGTTGCTCCCGAAGCGGGAATTCATGTTTGCACTTGGGGCATTTTACCATGTCACATTGAACAAGTGAAGGACATCCTGAACATGCAAAGGTTCTGCCATAAGATATGTCGAAAGTGAACCTGCATCTCGGGCACGTAATGATTCGCTTACCTCTCTGCGACATAGATAATTCTCTCGAATGCCAATTATTGAAACACGGCTTATTGTCTTTTAAATATCTTTCTGGGCAAAGTAGGATCTTTAAGGAAACTCTTAAAAGTGTTTTAAAGAAAGAGCATGCCATTAGATAGAGATTGTAATGGGGTAAGAAAAACTCATGTGGGGTCGAAGAGTGCATGTCTAAAGCGTCCAAGGTTCAACGGTCTGAAGTCTACAAAGACCATAGGGTTCAGTTGCTCTTGAGCAAGTTCACTAGCAAAAAAATTAGCAAACTGGAACCTATCTACGACCCCATTCATGGTTATAGATACACCATTGTAGAATCTATAGTTGGCACACCATCGGCATCCAAAGCGTTTCTAGAAAACTTATTCGGTCTCGGCGTTTTGAAGAAAGAACTCTATGACAAAGTCATCAATTGCCCATTTTGCGATTCAGCAAACGTTTCAATTCGCTATTCGTGTCCCCTCTGTAAAGAGTTCAATATTAGAAAAAGTTCCCTTATCGAACATGTCAAATGCGGGTACATCGATACCGAAGAGCGTTTTCGAGTAGCCGATAAACTTGTTTGCCCAAGATGCACCAAAGAACTAATCAAGCCTGAAGTGGATTTCAGAAAGGCAGGAGTATGGTGCACCTGTAATGAATGCAACAAGAGTTTCGACATGCCAATTGTTTCTCATCTCTGTAGAAATTGCAACAAGAGTTTCTTATTTGAAGAAGCAATCTTCAAGGACGTATACTCATATAGCGTAAGCGAAGAAGCCATAAAAGAAGCATCCTTAGGCTTAATTCTAATTGCGCCAATGAAAGAATTTCTGGAAGAAAGGGGCTTCAAAGTGGAAACCCCTGGCTTCTTGAAAGGAGCTTCGGGCGCAAGTCACACGTTTGACATAACGGCTTCTAAGGAAGAAATTTCTAAATATGTGATGGTATGTGATGTAGCAGCTTCAACGGACGATGTTGTCACTGAACAGCCTGTAATTGCCTTGTTTGCCAAAGTTTACGATGTTGCTCCAGACAAAGCATGTTTGGTAGCAGTTCCAAGAATGAACGAAAGCGGAAAAAAATTGGCAACTCTCTATAAGATTAGTTTGATTGAAGCCAAAGACCAAAAAGAAGTCTTAAAAGCGTTGCAGACCTTAATGCAAGAATAGCTTCTATCACGATTTAAACCCACACATTACCCAATCATTGCGAGGCTTAGCACTACGAGTATTGCTTACGCCACATTTGTCCTTCCTAAGACGACGACCCATAATAATTTGCTACCTGGTTCCCTCTTCGAGTCACAATATTAATGTAATAAACAGCGCCTGCACTCCAACCATAGGTTATATTTAGCCAGTTGTGCTCGTTCACTTCTAATTTGAGATATGGAACCCATTGTGAAGTGTGGTTTACATAGACGGCAGCTATCTCTATCGCCATTTTGCCTACATTTCGAAGATACATCGCAATTGTGTTGGGAGTTTTGAACCATACGTCTTCAACGATGAAGCGTTCTCCCATGATATCATGCAAGTTACTAGTAATAACGTATGTGGCAGTCATTGCGATTGACATCCCAGCCACAGCAATAACCATCAGCAGAACATTACTCAGAACAGGACTTATTCCTCTTCTGTTCTTTAACATTCTTTTCATTTTTTCACCTCTACAACATTAATTTGAAGGCGATGTACCCGCAAGTTAGCAGAATGATGCTATGTTTCAAGCCTGCGCTCATTGTTCCTTCGCCCATTTTTCCGGCTATAAGACCGCTAAAGAAACCTTGCATTATGCTCATGTGAAAGAAAATTTTCTTGGCTTCATCAGGAGTTAGGATGGCAATTCCCATGATGGGGATGTCAACCATTTGGACAAAGAACGTCTTGAAGAGTAAAATTATCGTGATGAGGAAAACAAAGAATGCAACGTATATGATTGCTAAATATGGTCTGATTTGAGTTTGACGCTCCTTCTTTAACGTCAAGGTTGCTTGGACAAACTTGCCCATAGGTTCAAATACTTTCTCGATTTGTCCTCCGGTTCTGCTAGCCTCAATGATAAGTGGAACAGTACGCCTTGTCAATGCAGTGTCAACACGTCTGCTAAGGGACTGGAAAGCCCTCTCGAGAGGCGTCCCCCAAGACATTTGAGCTACCATTCTTCTTAACTCTCCTGTTAAGGATCCGTAATGCCGTTTTGAAGCCTCCTCCAAAGCCTGAGGCAGAGTCATGCCAGTCTGCTGAGCCTGAACAATGCTCCTAAACAAATCAGGCAAATGTTCATCCACGGACTTTTTCCAACGATAGTCAACATAGTCCAAAACAGCTGGAGGAAAGGTAATTATCACCACTGCAAAGAAGATGTACTCGTCGAAGAGAGGCTTTCCCCAATGTGTTAAACATGCAGTAACGAAGACGAGGAGACCTAAGCATGTGGAAATGACCCAAGCGATTTTCTTCTCCCGTTTCTCAACTTTAGGCATACCCTTCTATCGCCTCGGAAAAACAGTGTCTATTATTATCAGAAAAATGATTGATCCCAATGGTATGCCAAGATATGTCAGAAGATACAACAGCAAGTGCGGATTGAATATCCCTGAGCCTCCGCCAAGCATTGCCATGACTGCAAGCATCACCACGAGGATGAGAGGCCCAGCTACGAGGAGGGTGACATAGAACTCTGACAAGACACCAAGAGTGTCAGAGAGGCGACGCATGGCGATTTTTTCCAATTTCATGTATTGGCTAGAACGCTCCGAGAAGTATTTTGCCAGATTTCCACCAGAATGAATTGTGGCAATGAATCCTTCTAACAATTCTCTAAATCTTTCAGAAGGAGTTCGCTTGGACGACACTTCTAATGCTGATAAGATATCATAGCCAAAAAGCTCCACATCTCGCGTTATAGTTTTAGCTTCTTTCGAAATTGTAAGTGAGACATCGATTTGTGCTAAGGAGCGAAGCATTCCTTCTGGAGAAACTCCAGCTCCAGCTAGAATTGCCATGTAACCAGTAGTGAAGGGAAGCTCGCTTTCCATGTTTCTTTTGAAGTTGTCTGCACGGTAAATAGGGTAAATATGGAAACAGATTAGCGTTGAAGCACCTGCAAATAGACTTGCGCCTATTCCAAAGAGAGATGACGACAAGAGAGAAAAATGAAAAATGAATAATGAAAAGAGAAATATTGTGAAAAGCGTAGCGAGAAATAGTAGAAATGTTGTAAGAATGACTAGACTAACGTAAGCCTTAAAGCTGATCTTGATTCCAGATCTCCTCAAATTTACGTCCACATCCTTAAACAGAGGCAGAAATCTTGCAGTTTTTTCTCCAATGATTCGGTAGGCGAAAACTTGAGGTTTTTTCAAGCCTAACTGCACTCTTGCACTCAGCTGATCTAAGCGATTGAGAACTGGAGACAAAAATGGTCGAAACGAAATGGCAATACGCTGATAGATCTTTTGAAGAAGTTTCCTCAATGTGCTTTGGCTCAAGTCATTCCCACTCTTGCCCTTTTGTAGATGCGTTCTGGGTCAAGGTAGTATTCTCGAATGATGTTGGAAACGTCATTGTGTCTTCGAATGTTGTTTTTTGCCATCCATTCTAGAACAGTTCTTCTTCGTCGCAGTTCCTCTTGAACTTGGTCTTCCTGAAGCCCCATTTTCTTAATATTTCTTTCTAGGATATGGCTGCGCCCAGAATATACGAAGGTGTCGTTTCTTGCATCCCATCGAAATGTCTCGTTTGTTAAAAGTTCTTTTGTTCTGGGGTCTAGGGCTGCTACTTCTGTTACCGTTGTGATTCTTCTCACGGGTTTGCCGTTGATTTCGGTTCGCAATTGGACTACTATAGCGTCAATCATAGTGAGCAGAGGTCTCGGAATGTTCAATGGTTCTGACTCTAATCGGTGAATAACAGCGTCTACTGATTCACCGTGAATCGTGCACATTCCCAAATGTCCTGTAGCCATGGCTTGGAACAGCGTATACGCTTCTTTTCCTCTGACTTCACCGACGATTATGTAGTCAGGTCTCTGCCTGACCGCTGCTTTTAGAAGGTCAAACAAAGTTATAGCGCCTGCTGCCTTTTCTTCAGGTCCAAAACCTGATCGTACAACTGATGGAATCCAGTTTTCGTGAGGAAGATTTAGCTCTGCCGTGTCTTCAACGCTTACAATCTTTAGTTCTGGTTTAATGAACATGGACAGACAGTTTAGTGTAGTTGTCTTTCCTGCTGCGACTCCTCCAGCGACTAGAATTGATGCTTTATTTTCGATGGCGTACCAGAAGTATGCAGCTATTTCTGATGAAAGAGTGTTGAAGGTGATCAAATCGGAAATTGTGACTGGGTCTATGCGGAAGCGTCGAATCGTGAATGTTGAACCCTTTCTGGTTATTTCGTTTCCGTAGGTTAGTTGGATACGGCTTCCGTCTGGCAGAGAGGCGTCAAGCATGGGTATTGCAATAGAGATGTTTTTTCCAGCTAAATATGCGAGCCTTGTGACAAAGGAGTTTAGTTCATCAACATTTGCATAGATGATGTTGGTTGGCAGAGATTCGTATTCTCGATGCCACACGTAAATAGGAATGTTAACTCCATCTGCGGATATGTCTTCCACCATGTGGTCTCTCATTAATGGGTCAATTTTCCCATAGCCAATAAAATCTCTCAATACGTAGTAGACGAGTTTGTCTATAGCTTCTTTGTCGACTTTGACGCGGAAGTCTTTGATTACTTCTAAGACTTTGCTTTTTAAGTACTCTGCAGCTTTTTCTTTTGTTTCAAGGTCTTTGAGGTTTACGTCAACCTCCTCCATAAGGAGATTTTTGATTTCTTCAAGTTGCTTCTCTTCTTCCTTCAGCAATGTGGGTTCAACTATTTCATATCTCATCTTGTGTGTGGATGGGTCTTTTACAAGAGCCGCGTAAGCGTATGGCTCATAAATAGGATAGACTTCTCTGAACGTGGCTGGTTTTTTCCTTTCAATATCTTCTAATGTCTTGACTACAACTGTCTTCGACTCTTGTTTCTGTTGTTTAGTCTCTCCCATATCTTGCGCCTCTGCAGAGTTTTGACGACTGCGAAAGTCTGTTCTTTTTTCATGTTTTCATTGATATACTATATCGTGATACTTAATAAACTATATGAATGCTAAATAATCCATCCTCTAACCGTACAAAGACTAACCATCAGCGTTGTCTACTCGAGAGTATAAAGGAGGGTCTCATTTATCATCAGTAACGTTGTTCTCTCTGCTATGTTGAATAGGGGTTCTTTTGCGATAAGTTTTTGTGTGGATTCGTTTGTCTTGCTTTTGGCGTGACAAGACTTGACTCGACTTGAAGGTTTCAAAAAACTAACAAACTTCGATGAGGCATTGTCCATTTTCCTTAAAGCGCTCAAATTGAAGAAGTTGCCAGCTATCAGAGTTTCTTTGCAATTTGCCTTAGAACGAGTTCTTGCCGAAGATGTCATAGCCAAAACTGATCTTCCAAGCTTTGATCGTTCAGCAGTTGACGGCTACGCTATTAGGGCTCAAGACAGTTTTGAAGCGTCGCAATTTAATCCAAAAGTGCTCATCCTAACGGAGAATGAACAAGTCAGAGAGAATGAGGCTAAGCAGATATGGACTGGAAATCCTCTCCCAAAAGATGCTGATGCTGTAATTATGCTTGAACACACAAAGGCATTGAACGGCAAAATAGAAGTTTGGAAACCTGTAACACCAAGTGAAAACTTTTCTAAAAGAGGGGAAGACATCAGAAAAGGAGAAATTGCACTAAAAGCTGGAACCAGACTGAAACCTCATCATCTTGGACTGCTTGGAGCACTTGGAGAAACTCATGTAAATGCAGTTAGAAAACCTAAAGTTGCCATCTTATCCACGGGAAATGAACTTGTCGAATTAGGTCGTACACCTGGATTCGGTCAAGTGATTGAGGTTAACCGACTGATTCTTTCCAGTCTATGTTTGGAACTTGGTGCAGAACCATATAACCTCGGCATCACAAAAGATGAGGTAGACAAGATTACTGACAAAATAAGAGAAGGTCTGAAGCAGGCGGACGTAGTCATCACTACAGGAGGAACAAGCGTTGGACATTCAGACCTCGTTCCCATTACTGTAAATCAGATTGGGAAACCTGGCGTGATTGTCCATGGCGTGGCTATGCGACCAGGAATGCCAACCGCACTCGCAGTAATCGACAGAAAACCTGTGTTTGTTTTGTCTGGAAATCCTGTGGCTGCCATGGTTGGCTTCGAAGTCTTCGTTAGACCAGTTCTCCTAAAACTGCAAGGAATTGAAAATGAGCCAAGACCTACGTTGAAGGCAAAACTGACCAGAAAAGTTTCGTCAGAATTGGGCAAGCGAATGTTTCTGAGAGTTTATGCTTTTGAAAAGAAAGGAGAGTTTTTCGCTGAGCCCATCCGTGTAAGAGGGTCAGGCATTTTATCAACAATGACCAAAGCGAATGGATATGTAATCATTCCAGAAGATTGTGAAGTTCTTGAAGAAGGTGAATGGGTTCTAGTGCATTCGTTTGATAAAATAGGTTTAAAATCGGCGAAATAGGCACACCATTTTCGCTTTCCGAATTCCTTTATCGTCATAAAGAGTTATACATGCTAGTCTTATGCAAATACTCTTCTGGCCTGCCACCTTGACACTGCTGTTCTCAGGGCTTTCTCAGTTTCGCTTGCGATTCTTTTCACTTCTTTTTCTTCTTTGATTCTTTCATTGTATTCTTCAATGCGTTTGTTTGCAGCGGTTACTAGTCTTTCAACCCAGTGAAGTTTCTCTTCTACGTTGTTTGGAGTAGTTACAAGTTTAGTTCGCTTCCGACGATGACAGCCTTTCTTTCCCAGAAATCCAGGCTTGCCCTTAATTCTTGCTCAAAAAACACTTGCCAAATGTAAGAAGGATAAGAATCTAAAGGCAAACTGATAACATAAGCATGGGGATAGATTGGGTCCCTCTGAATGACAACCCTATGGACATCGATAGGATGTCTAATATTGACTTTTTTACCTAATTCTACCAATTTCCTTCCTGACTAAAGCTAGGCTATTCTCAATAGTTAAATCTTATGCCAGTTTCCATATATACATGCCTTATCTACATTCAGAAACGAAGATACAACGAAAAAGAATGGAGAATTAGAACATGCCAAAGAAGATAATTTCCTTCGATGAAGCCAAAAAAATCCTTCAGCAGAGATTTTCCGCCAAACCCATAGGAACGGAACATGTGCCTCTATCAGAAGTGTATCAGCGTGTTCTTGCTAAAGACATAGTAGCCCACATAGATGTACCATCCTTCGACAGAGCAACAGTAGACGGCTATGCCGTAAAAGCCAAAGACACCTTCGGCGCTGATGAAACAAATCCAATCACTCTGAAAATCTGCGGAAGCATAGACATAGGCGAACCCCCTCACATTACTGTGGAAAACGGCTCAGCAGCCGAAATAGCAACTGGAGCACCAATGCCTCAAGGCGCCGACGCCGTCGTCATGCTTGAATATACAATCCGAAAAGATGCCCGCGTCACTTTATACCGCCCAGTTTCGAAAGGCGAAAACACAATGAAAGCAGGCTCAGACATCAGAAAAGGCGATACAATACTGAAGAAAGGACAGAAGCTGTCTCTGCGAGAAATCGGCGTCGTAGCAGCCTTGGGACTGTCAAAAGTCCAAGTCTATAGGCGCCCTAAAGTCGCCATAATTTCCACTGGACCAGAAATAGTTGAGCCAGGAAAAACCCTTCTCTCAGGAAAGATTTACGACATTAACGCTCACACCTTGAGTGCAGCAGTTATAGAGAGTGGTGGACAGCCGTTCAATTTGGGCATTATTCCAGATGAACCAGACATGATAGAAAGAACGATTAAAGAGGCATTGGGCTCCGCTGACATTGTCGTAACTTCTGGTGGAGTTTCAGCAGGGCCAAAAGACATAATTCCTGAAATCTTGAAATCACTGGGTGAACCTGGCATAATCGTCAGCGGCATAGCAGTGAAGCCTGGAAAACCTACGACAATAGCCATGGTGGATAAGAAACCAATTTTCTCTTTACCTGGGCACCCAACATCTTCTCTTCTTATGTTTCATATTCTTGTCCGCCCTGTAATTAGTAAAATGGCTGGAAAAACCGAGGAAACTTCTCACTTTGTTAAGGCTGTTGCTGGAGAAAAAATGTTTTCAGAGAAGGGACGTCGAACCTTCATCATGGTCAAATTATCACATGACAAGACGGGAAGAAAACTTGTTTCACCAGTTCCAACTGGATTATCTGGGGCGATAACAACTTTGACAAAAGCTGACGGCTTCATTGAAATTCCTGAAGATCAGCAATTCATTAACGCTGGAGAAAACGTGAAAGTATATCTGCTAAAACCCTTCTAAAATTTCTAGGTCTCTGAGAAAAATGGTAACATTCTCAATCATAGTTCCAACTTTCAACGAGGAGAAAACAATCGAAAAAACATTAATAGCTTTAAGAAACCAAACTTTTGAAGATTTTGAAATCATAGTCAAAGACGGCGGAAGCACGGATAGAACCGTTGAACTTGCAAAGAAATATGCAGACAAGGTAGTTTGCAAAAGTGATTCTTCAGTGGCGGATGCTCGCAATCAGGGAGCAGACTATGCCAGCGGAGTTTTTCTAGTCTTTGTTGATGCGGACACAGAACCTCAAAAAGATTTGCTTGAAAGATTTGCCCGTCTAAGTCAAAACGCAGAAATAGTTGGGGGAAGCTGCAGAAAAATACCACAAAATGGAAAACTTTCAGACAGAATATTCTACGAATTTGTCAACATCACAACATTCCTCTCCTACTATTGCTACCTAGGCGGAGCACATGGAAACTGCGTACTTATTCGAAAAAACGTGTTCAAAACGCTAAATGGGTTTAACCCAAAACTTAAGGTCGGAGAAGAAGCAGAACTTGTGAGAAGAGCAAAAAGACTTGGAAAATTTGCCTTTCTGTTGGACACACATGTTTTTGAAAATACGAGACGAATTCAGGCATGGGGAAAGCTAAAACTCTATCTTACATGGCTTTTTGGCACTTTCAGAAGTTTTAAGGCGTCGAATCAAGAATATGAGAAAGTAAGGTAAGCTAACTGCAAATCTTAAATAATTGTTTTTGTAATCAACACAAGCATAATAACGTAGTCGGGAGATGTAAAAAATGTCAATTAGGAAAATCGCGGCAATTTTAATCCTTATTATCTCAATCGCCATATGGGCATACTTCTTCGTAACAACTGGGAATCCTTCACTCCATGGATTCCTTTTAATCGCTGCTTTAGTCCCAATAGCGTTTGCTTCTTTCTACATTTCACTTCTCGTATGGAACAGAAGAAAACCAGTTGCCGTGGCTATGTTAATTCCCGCCGTAGTAACTGCTTTATGGATTTCCTTCTTTCTCGCAACCTTTCTCACAACCATGAAGCTTTCATCTATTGACTTCTTACCTATTGCCATGGTCCTACTTCCAGTTGTGTTTGCTTCTTTCTACATTTCACTTCTCGTATGGAAGAGAAGAAAACTAGTTAGTGTGGCTATGTTGATTCCCACAATAGTAACTGTTTTGTGGGTTTCCTTCCTTTTTACAACCACGAGTTTTTCAGTCACTATGTTCCTTTTAACTATTGCTTTTATCCCAATAGTATTTGGTGCTTTCTATGTCTCACCGAAAGCCTTGGCGGCAAGAGGTTGGGGCTTTGCAATAAAGAAAAGTGCAAAAATATTCTTATTATCTATACTTTGGACAATTGTTTTTGGTGCGTTCGTCGCTGTTGCTGTTGCCGTGGGCTTATTCTCGGTTTTGTCTGCACCTAATATAATGCAGGGTTTGGCAGGTGCTACAGGCGCATTAGCGATAGTTGCTGTTGGTGCAATAATATACACAATACTCATCTATGCAACTATCTTCAAAATCACAGTGGAAACCACGCTTAAAGAAGTCAAAAAACAGTAAGGCACGCATCCCTATCGCCCTATTTTCTTTTTATGCTTGTGCGCTTCGACTAACGGCAACTCCTGAATGAGAAAAGAGAATTCGTTATTGTTTCAAAGTTGAAGTTCTTTCCTTTTTGCGGCTATGTATACGAGAGAAAGTATCAGAAATATCATATGTATAATCAAGGCTATATGGAATAGGAGCACTTCGGTGTTAGGGTAAAACGTATATGTCGTTACTGAGGCATAAAGTGCAAATAGTTCAAAGGTTATTTGGGGAAAGAAAAGAGCCACAACAAACAGCACAGTCCATATTTTCATTTTGATTAAGCCGTAAACGATAACCAGACTTAGAAATCCGAGGAATACTGTTACTAGATTATTGAAGTTGGACAACGCTAAAATAATGAAGTATGCGATTCCACTGATTAAGTAGAAAGCAGAAAGCAGAATTGTGTCCCATCTTTCTATCCTAGGTTTTGGTTCCGATGCCATTTTTGAACCTCTTAAATTATCTGCTGTAACGACATAGACGCATAAAATAGTATCGGTTAACTTCTCAGAAAAAATAATTTTGGTTCTTCTTCTCTGTCTTCTTCACCACGAGAAAAAAATTTGTTTCATCATCATCGCCTCTGCATCAGGGTTGCTTTTGGGCTCTGTTCTGGAAAAGGACGATGGAAAAGGCTCTGCTGGTTGATGATGAAATGATGAAACTTGAAAATAAGACTATCACTAGCCAAAAAACTTTAGTCATCATCTTTATATTTCAATATGTTAGAATGGTAAGAAACATGAGTTACCGAGAACTTTTTACTTCTCAATCTCCAGTCTTTGGCGGCTGTCAAAGAACATTTGAAGAAGCCAACTACATAATTTTAGGTGTGCCATTCGACTTTACGAGCACTTTCAGAACAGGCGCTAGATTCGGTCCACTTGCCATTAGGGAAGCATCACAAAACATTGAAACCTATAGCTTCCGTTCAAATATCGATGTCGAAGACTTAAAAATCCATGATTTAGGTGACCTACATGTTACGGGGGACGTGAATGAAACCTTGAAGCGGCTTGAACTAGTTGTCAAAGATGTTTTGAATGCCAAAAAGACTCCAGTAGCCATGGGCGGAGAGCACACAATTGCGTTTGGGGCTACGAGAGCCATTGGAAGAAATACTGCTATCATGGCGTTTGATGCACACTTGGACCTGCGAGACGAGTATTTAGGGCAAAAGATTTCTCATACAACTTTTATGCGAAGAATCTGCGAACAAGTCAATCCAAAGAAGATTTTGGAAATAGGCACTCGAGCCGCCTGTAAAGAAGAGATAGGCTATGCAAGAAAATCACACATTCAATTCTTCACGACACAACAAGTTAGAAAAGATGGTGTTGACGAAACTGTCAAGAAAATCCGAAAAGTGCTAGCGGATGCTAAAAGGGTTTACCTAACGATAGATATGGATGTTCTTGACCCGGCTTTTGTGCCAGCTGTGCAGAACCCTGAACCAGACGGCTTATGCATGCGAACTTTTCTTGATGTTTTATGTGGGGTATGTGATAGTCGGATAGTTGCTTTTGACGTGGTGGAAGTTGCTCCACACTATGACGCTGGCATAAGTGCCATACAGGCTGCAAAAACAATTTTTGAAGTGGTGTGCCAAATAGAGAGGGCAAGAAGAAGCCCATGAATCTCTTAGACACATACCAAGATTTCTTAGCCTACTGGATTCGTGCTCGTTTCAAAAGCGTGGAAGAGCAGATTCGATTATGGCAAACTTCCTACATGAAGAAACATCCGGAATTGTTGCACAAGCAGATCAAGAGTTACAAGTCTGAAAATATAGATTGGCAGGAAATCGCTAAGAAAATATTTCCAACTCTGCCGAAGCGCCTACAATACATGCAGAAAGCAAGAGACAACATTCTGACCTTTCACAAATCAATTTGCACAAACGCCTCAGAAAGACTGGGAATCGACTTTGAAATATTGTTGGTTGTTTATGTAGGCATCGGATGCGGAGCTGGATGGGCCGCAAAATATTGTGGTCAACCTGCAGTCCTTCTTGGACTGGAAAACATTGCAGAGGAAAAATGGCACACAAAGAATAAGCTTCAAGGGCTTATATCGCATGAAATAGGGCATCTTGCGCACATGAAATGGCGGAACGAATGGGAAACATTCGAAAAAGCGGAACAAGACCCGTTGTTCCTGCTTTACAGTGAAGGCTTTGCTCAAAGATGTGAGCACCTGATTCTTGGGAAGGAAACATGGCATTTCGCGCAAGGCAAGGACTACCTTTCTTGGTGTCAGCAGAATAAAGGTTGGTTAGCTAAGGAATTTCTCGGGCGGCTGGACAAGGGCGCGTCAGTAAATGACTTCTTTGGTTCCTGGTTTAGTATTCAAGGTAGGAAGCAGACAGGCTATTTTCTAGGTCACGCTTTAATCTGCGAGCTGGAAAGAGTCCGTAGTCTGAGAGAGATAGCCTTTTTGAAAGTTGAAGACGTGAGAAAACTGGCTATACGCTATTTGAAGTCCACAGTGTTAGATGAATGAGTCGTGTCGCTGGTATTTTGAAAATCCTGGAAAGAAGAAATGTGGTGACAACTTAATCCCATAAAATATGCATTTGGTAATGTCAAGACCGCTACTTATGCGATTCAACGTTCTCACGAATATTCCTGCTCTTTTCTCGTAGGAGATTTTGCCGAACATCCCTACTAGTCTGGAAATTTTATAGTCTTCTCCCAATGCCAGTTCAGGGTCGTATGGTCCAAACCCGTTGTAACAGATTCTTGAAGCCACATCGCGCAACACTGCTATACTACATCCTGGTATGCTTGCACCAATAATGGGCGGATCCATTCCCTTTACTGTTGGAAATTGTAAGGAAAACCATGTTAGCGTGTTTAGGCCCACTGCACCGAATCGTCTGCTAACTTTCTTACAGTCTCTTGGTCTAAGCGATGAAGCAGTTGCTACAATGGGTTTTCTTCTGAATGCGTCGTGTATGACTTTGAACCAGTTTTCATATTGGTCCATTTCACTGACATACTTGTAGTCTAATTCTGTGCCCGTGGAGAAAAGCGAATCTGCATCTTGGAAAACGACTATCCTGCCTTTAGCATGCTTGAACCCGATGTTTCTTCCTATAGAAGGAGTATCCCAATCTTTGTACCTGATTATTCCAGACTCGTAAAGCTTCTTTCTTTCCCTTTCATACTCTTCTGGAGAGATAATTCTCATCGAATCCATCCTAGCGAATTCCGCGTTTCCACCTGCGTCGGCAACAATGAATTCTACACTTTTGCCGAACAGGTCTCTGGCGTGTTCCCAACTGTTGAAAGTTTCATCTAGGATTCGCTTGTTTTTTTCGTTCTTTGCTGTTGTTATGACTGAGAATACTGGTTCAGCCATGGCTCTTGTCCTGCTTCGCTTCTTGTCACTTTCTTGTCTTAAGATAGGATAATGAGTTTTACCTTAAGAAATCTTCCCTGCGACACATAAAAAAGCAATAATGCAAAACAACCCAGAAATCATGTGACCACAAACGGTTTAGACGCGTACCACAAGTCTAAGATACACCTATAAATAGAGGGGTAGGTATCTTACAGCCCGAGTCTCGCAGTAAACGGATATGGACACGCTGCTTTTCATCAAGATGCATGTACAGTATACATTCAAAACTGGATTATATAGAGTTCTAGAATAACTGTTCTAGAGGAATATCAAACAAAAGTATTTACACTACTATTGTTAAATATGAATTGAGAAAGGAAGAGACGTCTAATGAACTTCATAGAACTGATCCTCTCAGAAAGTCTCGGGAACAGAAACCCCCAACTTGACCTACAGGGCACAGATGGGAAAGTTTTCCGAATAGCTTGTGAAGACTTGCTTAACTTCCTGAAAGTTCATTGGAAACTTATTGGACAAGAAATAGTTGAAATTGAGTTGACAGAGAAGATACGCCAATACCACGAAGAACATTCAGAAGAGCTAAATGAGTTCGTAAACCTATGGACTGGAATGTGGATAAGAAAATGGGGCGAACGCGTAAAACTCCTGCTGGCACAAGAAAACTCTGAACGCTGGAAAGAAGCCAACGCAAGACTCGTCAGAGCAGAACCAGTGTGGCGGCGACTCAGAAACCGCAACGAGATGGAAGACATGATAATTGATGCATTGGTCAGAAATGGAGAAATCTGCGGAACCTACATTCTAGCCGAAAACCTTCTGAAAAACGAACTGGTATCATATACTGAAGGAAAAATCTTCACAAAAGAGGAACTCTTAACAATAACAAGCAAGGCAATAAGAAAAGCAAAACAGCTTTCGCAAAGCAAGGGACCACTGATTTTTGTTAAGGTAGATAGAAAATTCTTTCAATTCATAAAATAAAATGGCAAATCCACTTGTGTATGAGGAATCAAAGGGATAAGGGCATCATTTAGCGCAATCTATTTCTGCTCAAAGTCTTAGTTTGCCAAGAATATTCTCGAATGGAAGTAGATTCTCCGTATCCGCATGCAGCACACCGCTTTTTCTTTAAGTCATACGCTCTTCTTCCACATCGCCTGCAACGTATATGAAGAATTTTTCTTGCTCTTTTTCCAAAAGAAGGCGTACCCTTACTTATCTTTCCCACAGTTTTCACCTAGGAGGCGGAGAAATTATTATGACATTGTCTCCCCGCACTATAATGACGCCTAATTTTTTTACGTTCTCTCCGTCTGTTGTGTCCTCTGTCTCTTCTAGCACCAGGTTAAGGTGCTGGTCGAAGCCTTTCAGTCTTCCCCGCAGACTTTTTCCACCTTTTAGTCTTACGAGAACCGTTTTTCCAAGGCTTTCTTCTAAGAGTTGGGTTGTCATTTCACTCATTATGTCAACCTCTTGCATATTCAATAGTCTTTGTGCTTTTATAGGTGCGAATGTTCCATAATTTAAATGTTATGACATTGAAGTAGGAAAAAACAATGGCTAAAATCCTTCGAAGACACTCCCTAAGAGAAAAAGAAGCAAACAAAATTATTCTAGAGTTTTCAAAGAAAGCCAAAGCGAGCACTGAACAACTATTTGAATCAACAAAGCATATTGAAGCCATCGAAATAGCAGACGGCCAGATTTACCTCATTAACGGAAAGCCTCTCGTAGCAAGTTCCAGTGGAAAACTATTCCCAACACTGTTTTTCAACGAGGTTTTTTCTTTCCTTCCAAAAATTGTGGTTGACATGGGCGCCATCTCATACGTTTGCAATGGAGCAGATATAATGGCTCCAGGTGTCGTTCAAATAGAAGGACAGTTTGACACAGAGGACCTCATACTTATCGTTGATGAACGACATAGCAAGCCTTTAGCCATAGGCTTGGCTGTTCTAGACTCGAAGACAGCGAAGCAAACTAAACACGGAAAAATCGTCAAAAACATCCACTACGTAGGTGACAAGTTTTGGACATTGCTGAAGAATTTATAGTAGATGAGTTTCGCAAACATTTTAAACACACATAAAGCAATCTAAATAAAGAAACGTTAAAAGTCAATACACCACAGTAAATCTAAGGAGAAATCTTCATTGCCAGATTTGGGAAGAGCCATAAGGAAAATTGGGCAAAAAATGAAGGGAATAGAGAACCCAGGAACACATGAAGCATCAGAAGCAAACCCTACATCAGCGCCCACAGGTGAAGCACATAAAATATATTTGAGAGCATTGCCTCTGCGAGCACTTGAAGATGTAGAAATCGTAAAGAACGAACTTAAATCTGGAAACATTCTTATCCTTCGTATCACACCGCTAGCAAAGAAAAGTATTGAAGATGTAAAACAAGCCGTGAATGAACTGTGCGAATTCGTGGAACAAGTCGGCGGAGACATAGCCCGCCTGGGAGAAGAAAGAGTAGTTGTCACACCTTCCCCGATACGGATTTGGCGTGAAAAGACACCTCTACCAACAGAAGAAACTGCAACAGCTGCATAAACTACATGAATCTAGTTTTTGATAAAGCGTTTATCTAAGCCTAATCGTCTCAAGAATCCCAGGCGCCACTGAGTCGATTTTATACTTTCTTCCGAACAAGTTGGCAATGCTTGAACATTTCATCTTCTCGCCGTGGCATACTATGATTTTTTCTGGTTTTGGTGAGACTCGGTAAATATAGCCGATTATCTGTCTTCTATCCGAGTGCCCTGAAAATCCTTCAATTGACTCGATTCCCAGTTTGATTTTGACTACTTCAATTTTTCCTTCACTGTTCATCATTGGCGCTTCTGGTAAGCCTTTCTGCACTCTTCTTCCCATTGTTCCCTCGATTTGGTAGCTGACAAATATTACAGTGTTGCGTTCATCTGGCGCTAACTCTCTAAAGTAGTCAATGACTGGTCCACCCTCAAGCATGCCAGAAGTGGCTATGATAACGCAAGGTTTTCCTTCTATTATTTCTTCTCGAGCACTGGGATGTTCCACCATTGTGAAGTAGTCTGACTGAAAAGGATTAATTCCTTCATGCAGTATGCTGTTTCGTACATCTCTTGCCAAATACTCGGGATATGCTGTGTGAATTGCAGTAGCTTCTGAAATCATGCCTTCAAGAAACACTGGTGCCTCCTTTAGCAGTCCTCTACGCATATAGCCATCGATGATTAACATTATCTCCTGTGCTCTGCCAACTGCAGGAACTGGAATTACGACTTTGCCGTCACGATTTAATGTGTTGTTTATTATTGATACGAGTTTTTCTTCAGCCTCAACACGAGAAGGCATTACGTCTTGGACAGCGCCATATGTGCTTTCTGTTATTATTGTCTCTACTCTTGGAAACTCTGTGACCGCTGGCTCAAGAAGCATTGTCGGTGCAAACTTGTAGTCACTTGTATAAACAATGTTGTGTATGCCTTCTCCAATGTGCAAATGCACCAGAGACGAGCCAAGAATGTGCCCAGCGTTATGTAATGTTAAACGAACATCGGGAGCAACATCAGTCACAGACCCGTATCGTAGAGGCATTGTGTGTAAAACAGTCTCTCGCACATCTTTCTGGTCATATGGTGCCATAAAACCCTGCTTGCTGCTTACGTCTAAGTAGTCTAGTTGAAGTAGAGTCATAAGATTTGAAGTTGGAGCCGAACAATAGACTGGTCCGTCATAACCATACTTGAACAGAAATGGCAAAAAGCCACAATGATCCAAATGCGCGTGACTGATAACCACAGCATCTAAGGAGTCAAGGTCAAACTGAGGAGCATCAAGCCTTGGATAAGCTTCAAGCGGTTCTGACGCGCCAGGGTTTATGCCACAGTCTAGAAGCACTTGGCTCTCTCTTGTCTGTAGAAGTATAGCAGATCGTCCTACCTCTTGGAAACCACCTAACGCTGTGATTCTGACGTCTCCAACTTTCAGAACTGTGGGTCTGAATATTCTTTCGCCAACTGTGCGAAGTATTCGTTCCCGTTCTTTGCTTTCGCTGTGAAGGTAATGGCGCATACGGTCTATTATTTTTGAAGGTATTGGAGGGCTTCTCAGGATTCGAGGTCTCCACCTTGTTTGTTTGACAACGTCCTGTAAGACTGCGCCGTTTTTTCCAATAGCCACTCCTGGCTTCTTTGCCTCGATAACAACTTCTCCGAGGCTGGGGTCAAAGCTTATGTCTGTGATTTCTGCCTCTTTGGGGATAATTTCGCGTATGAGCCTCTCTACCTCGCTTTCTTCTAGCCTTACTGAAGGATCAGAGCGGACAACTATTCTTTTTCTGATTACGTTGACAATGTCCGTTATGGCAAAGCTCTGTTCTATTAGCACTTCTGGTTTTTTTGTGTAAATTGCTAGGGCTGGTCCTTCGTATTCGATTCTGGTGATTTCTGCCTCTTTAGGGACATGTTCCAGTACATACTGGCTTACTTCGACTTTGGTCTTTTCTGGCGCTGTCACGTTTGATTGTCGCTCCTAAGAGCCTGCAAGAATCTTTCTTTTTTCTTCATTGTTAAGTTCACGATAGCCCGTCTCGTCGATTAATGATACATCGAAACTGTTTCCGCTTGCAGCATCCCTTTTCATAGCTGTATTAACTGCGTGCACTATGACAGGGAGGAGGCTTTTGATTTTCATACCTTCTTTGTATTTGTCTTCTAGGACGCCATAGGCTATGGGGGAGCCTGAGCCAGTAGCTACACATTTTTCTTCCGTTAGGCTACCGAATGGGTCTAGGGAGAACACGTGTGGTCCTGTGTCGTCTACGCCTCCAACGAGAACTTGGGCTATTAATGGTGCTATGCGAACTGAAAACAAGAGATTTGAGACTAGGCGTGCTGCGGATTTTATTGGCATAGGTCTGCCATTATTGATTTTGTAGAGTTGGGCGTTCGCTGTCAGTATGTCCACTACTCTTTGAGCATCTGCAACTACGCCTGATATGGTCATGGCTAAGTGGTTGTCTATTTTGTAGATTTTCTTTCCTTTCTTATGGGCTACGAAATATCCCATTGTTACTCGTGTGTCCGAAGCCATGATGACTCCGTTTTCGCATACTACGCCGACTGTTGTTGTGCCCTTTAGGGTTAACTGATTTATATGTTCAAACATTTTTTGTTTTCACCCGAAAATCAAACTTCTTGTGCTCTGGTTTTGAACCAGAAGTAAGCGACATGTATTCATAAATGACTAACATATTAGCATTACGGTTGATGATTCGGACATTATGTAGTCCATTTTTCATTTTCGCTTTCTGAAGAGCATTATTTCTTCTGGTGTGGTGCAGACATATTCAAAGCCTGCCTCTAGTAGTTTCTGGGCTTCTACTGTGGTTTTTGCTGTTGCTGAATGATACTCATCTGATTTGAAGTTAATAAGTTGTGTTTAGAGCAATGTTGTCTTTATGTCTCTATGTCCTAGCAATTGTTGAACATGCAAAATGTCTTTTGTTTTGTTGTATTCTGTTGCTGAGTTTTTGGCTAAGCCTTTTCCGATGTTTTAGGAAAGACCTTCTAACAAACATTAGGTTGCCATTTGTCGCGGATCTCAGCAGAAAACTTAGTTGAGCCTTTCCTTGTGCAGGCGCATTCTTCTTAGAAAGTATACGATAAATGCAAGCGCAATGGATGCAACGCCTGCTATCATTAAAATTATCGCCAAATTGTAAATTGTTGGGTAAAAGTACGGACCTCTGTACGCAAACATCGTAAGACCTATGAAAGCCCAGACGAGTGCCACGATTCCGAAAATAACCATAACAAAAAATTCCTTCAGTTCCCTATTCATTGGCATGACCAGTATAGTCTGCACCTGAGCTAGATAAAATATTTGCGTTCATGTGCGCACGGCTATATGAAATGCGCGCGCATGCACATACTTGTTTAAACATGTTCGAGCTCAGATACACCCAAAATTAAGCGGTAGATGCATGCATGCACAAAATGAATCAGCAAAGAAAAAAGGGGTTTTGCGGGAGATATCTCCAAGCCTATCAGATAATTAGCATTACGGTTAACGAATAACCTAGAATGAGATACTTTCCGAGCCATTCGCTCTGTAATAGGAAGACTAAAGATAAATATGCATTCACGCCTAAAATACGAATTAATATAGACCTAAGACCGTGATTACGTTGGCTACG
>Ga0315306_10000437_pt1 | contig 20169 bp, 18 predicted proteins | sample TDP1_MG_FD_203803 | JGI IMG/M metagenome (GOLD analysis project Ga0315306, IMG submission 203803) | Freshwater sediment microbial communities from Lake Towuti, South Sulawesi, Indonesia - TDP1 | ecosystem: Environmental > Aquatic > Freshwater > Lake > Sediment | place: Indonesia: South Sulawesi... | reverse complement strand
TCTATGGGTACTTTTTCCTTTTTCGTTGTTTCAACAATTATTCTTGAAAGGTTGTCTCCTGGCTTGATTAACGGAATGCTCTGCAAGCCTATGATGCTGATTGTTTTCGCCAATGTTCTCATCTCGTTAGGTTGATATAGAATTGAGGCCCATGCTTAAATAATGAGTTACATAATTCTACCTAATTTTAGAGGCTTTCAAATGGATAGTCGACTTGAAACAGAAATTGCAGGCATCAAGCTGTCTAATCCAACAATGCTTGCCGCTGGGATTCTCGGTATGTCAAGCACATTCTTCAAACGAGTCGCCAAAGCAGGAGCAGGCGCCATCGTTACAAAGTCTATAGGATTGAAAGCACGGAAAGGCTACGCCAACCCTACATTAGTTGAATTACCGTGTGGCATGCTTAACGCAATGGGGCTTCCAAACCCGGGAATAAAGAGTTTTGCCAAAGAAATAGCAGAGGCAAAAAAGATTGGGGTTCCAATCATAGTCAGCATATACGGTTTTTCAGCTGATGAATTTGTTGCGGTTGCAGAAGAGGCAGCTAAAAATGGTGCAGACGCTTTGGAGTTGAATGTCTCATGTCCCCATGTCGAAAAGGCGGGAGCAGAAATTGGACAGAATCCGCAGTTGGTGGCAGAAGTTGTGAAGAAAGTGAAGAAGACTGTGGATGTGCCCGTTTTCGTGAAGTTGACACCCAACGTCAATGACATTCGTGAAGTTGCTGTGGCTGCAGCTAATGCAGAAGCAGATGCAATTACGGCGGTTAACACGGTTCGGGCGATGGCAATTGATGTGGAGACGATGCAGCCTATTTTGGCTAATAAGATTGGCGGTTTATCTGGTTCTGCAGTTAAGCCGATTGCCTTGAGATGTGTTTTTGAGATTTATCAAGCGGTTAAGATACCTATAATCGGGTGTGGCGGAATAGCTAGTTGGCAAGATGCTGTTGAATTCCTTCTTGGTGGTGCTTCTGCTGTCCAAATAGGAACTGCAATCGCGTTGAATGATGTTGAAGTTTTTAGAGCAGTTGCTGAGGGCATTGACCAATATTTGAGAAGGAAGAAATTTGACAGTGTGAAGGAGATTGTTGGTTTAGCCCATGAACAATAAACCGACTAAAGGGAGAAAGCTAAATCCGTTGACGAAGACTGAATCAAAGCAGTTTGGTGCGGTTGGTCGGCTAAGAACTGTAGTGATACAGAAAATTGTTAGAGAAAACCCTTCGGTCAAGACATTTGTTTTCCGTGATGAATTGTGTGGGAAGGGTACGCCAGGGCAGTTTGTTATGGTTTGGATTCCAGGTGTCGACGAGGTTCCTATGAGCTTGTCAACTATTGAAAAGAACCGATGTTCCATTACTGTAGCCAAAGTTGGAGAAGCCACTAAAGCCTTGCACAAGATGAAAGAGGGCGATTTGATTGGACTTCGTGGACCGTTTGGGAAAGGTTTTAGTCTTGTAAAGGGTGAAGTTTTGATTGTGGGAGGTGGAACTGGGCTTTCGCCTCTGGCGGTTTTAGCCGAGAAACTTTCTAAGATTGGCACTCACGCTACTTTCTTGCTTGGAGCCAAGACAAAGAGCGAATTACTGTTTTTGGATAGAGTTAGCAAAGTATCTGCCAACGTTCTTGCTGCTACTGATGATGGCAGTTTTGGGTTGAAAGGACTTGTCACAAAACATGCGGAAAAGACACTTGCCGAAAATAGGTTTAATATGGTTTATGCTTGTGGCCCAGAACCGATGATGGTCAAAATGCTCTCTTTAACTAAAAAGTATAATATGCATTTGCAGGTGAGTCTGGAGAGGCTTATGCGTTGTGCGGTTGGCCTGTGCGGAAGCTGTGTGATAGGCGTTTACCGCGTGTGCAGGGATGGACCAGTTTTCACAGATAAGCAGTTAGAGGAGGTCAAAGAAGAGTTTGGAAAGTTTAAAAGAGACTTCGACGGAAGAAAAATTGCGGTTTAACACCTAATTTCTTATGATGTTCCGAAGTGTGTCTTACTCTCTGCTGTGTGCAGGAAAAATATTTTTAGTTCTTCGTCTCCGTCTTCATCACTAAAATGTTGTTTTTCGTGTTGGTTGATAGCATTTATGACTGGTTAAGTCGAAAGATGATAGGGAAGAAAGAAATAACCGATAGACTTATAATAAGATTTTTTCTTATTGTAAGAATAGAGGAATATTGATTGGGCGATTTGACTCATCATCTAAGGTTATCTAGAGAGAAGCGAGAGGCTGCATTAGACGAGTTTAGAAAAAGTCGATATACTGTTGTTGGCGACATGGTTTTGAAGGCTGTTGAACAAGCTATTGAGGCTCTAATCTCTAAGGAAGGCAAACATTTTCATGTAAACCCTAGGACGGCTCATGCCTTGAGGACAAAGTGGGCGAAGCAGAATTTTCCTGAAATTGCGGCAGATTTAGATGCGGTTTGGAGTGCCTATGGAGACTTGGGCTATAATGGATTGGATGGAGAAAGGGCAAAAGAGGCTGTTGAGGCTATGGAGAGAATTATTAATGCAATTGAGAAGCGAAGCAAAATCAAATTTAAATAACCTAATAAAAGCCATAGCCGACATTAAAGGCGTAGTAGCCGTTATCCTATTTGGCAGTAGAGCAAGAGGAGATTACGACGAATACTCTGACTACGATTTGCTGGTTATCTTCGAAGACGAGGAAATTATGTGGAGAAACCGTAGAAAACTGTTTGAGAATGTTGGAAAGTTAGGGCTGTTCACGCAAGTTTTGATACGCAGCATAAAGGAATTCGCTAAGACTGAGCCAACTTTTCGCCAGAACGTCATTGAGCAAGGAAAAATTCTCTACTTACGTTATCCGTTTCAGGCTCCAGCTTTCTGCGAGAATTTACGCCCAATGGCAATAGTTAGTTACAGTATGAAAGGGTTGCCACAGACAGAAAAAATGAAAGTTATCTATCAATTGTTTGGCAAGAAAGCAAAAGAACAGAGTGTTTGTGGAATTGTAGAGGAAAACAATGGAATAAAACTAGGTGATGGATGCTTCATGATTCCAACAGAGCATCTCAAAGCGATAACGCAAATAATGAATGCATACGGCATCAAGTTTAGAATTCTAAAAACGTATTCACCACACCAATCGAAGGAGTAGATGTATATACTCTAGGCTTTTGCACGTCGCTTTGTTTTTTGCTTTTTCTTGTATTCATCTGCGCATCTTGCACAACAGAATATGAAAACTTCTCCACCTATGCTTCTTTTATAATCTGCAAAGTCGCACTTTTCATCTTTAGGAATCTTTGCTCCACAGGACTCGCATTTCACAAATTTCATTGTTTAACCCCCTTTTTAACCTGATAATCCTTTATAGCCGCATGTAAAGCATCTGCAGCCAAATTTGAACAATGCATCTTAATCGGTGGAAGACCGCCGAGGCTTTCAGCCACATCGCCTCTAGTTATTTTCATGGCTTCTTCAATTGTTTTGCCCTTGGCCAACTCTGTAATCATACTACTTGTGGCTATTGCTGCTCCACAGCCAAAAGTCTTGAATTTTATGTCCTCTATGTGATTGTTCTTTATCTTGATATACACGGTCATGAGGTCGCCGCAGACTGGGTTTCCAACAGTGCCTACACCGTCTGCGTCTGGAATTTCTCCCATGTTGCGGGGATTTTTGAAGTGTTCCATGACTTTTTCGGTGTACATGCTCATTCTTTTCAGCCTTCTCAGCCTCGCAGTTCCTTTGGAGTTAACGGCGAAATCATTCTTAACCTTTTCACTATGCCAGGCAGTATTTCAACTACATAGTCTACGTCTCCTTCTTTTATGTGCCTTCCCAAAGTGAACAGTAAAGAACCGTGTGCCTCTTCATGCTTCAAACCAATGTTTAACAGCACATGTGAAGGCTCAAGAGTTTTCGAAGTGCACGCAGAACCCGATGAGACATAGACTCCTTCCATGTCAAGGCTCAGTATCAGTGATTCGCCTTCAATATAGCTAAACCTTAAGTTAGCGTTGTTTGGAAGCCTTTTGGTTGGGTGTCCATTCAAGAAGGAGTAGGGTATCTTCTCTAAAACACCTTTTATCAACCTATCCCTTAGCTTGGACAATCTAGAACTTTCTTGAGACCTTTCTTTCAACGCTATCTCAGCAGCTTTTCCCATGCCGACAATGCCAGGCACATCCTCAGTGCCAGACCGTAAGCCTTTCTCTTGACCGCCGCCTTGTATAATAGACTGAATTCTTGTTCCAGATTTAATGTAAAGCGCACCAACTCCCTTTGGACCGTACAAGTCATTTGAAGAAAGTGTAAGCAAGTCAATATGCTCGTTGACTACATTTATTGGCACCTGACTCTCCGCAGCAACAGCATCCACATGAAAACTAATGTTCTTCTCATGGACGATTTCGCCAATCTCCTTGACTGGTTCTATTGTGCCGATTTCGCCATTCGCATACATTATCGAGACTAGTGTTGTTTGGTCTGTTATTGCCTTTTTCAAGGCTTCTAAATCGACTACTCCATATTTGTCTACAGGTATGAAAGTAGTTTTGAAGCCTTCTTTCTGCAAATATTTGAAAGCATTTATCACGGACATGTGTTCAATTGTTGACGTGATGATGTGGTCACCCTTGCTTTTGTTGCGGTAGGCAACTCCTTTTATCGCTAAATTGCTGCTTTCCGTTGCTCCAGAAGTAAAGATAATCTCATCCTTTATCTCTGCACCTATCAAGTTGGTAATACGATTCCTCGCCTCTTCGACCGCCTTCTTTGCTTCTTGCCCAAAAGAATGCACAGAAGAAGGATTTCCATAAACATCCGTGAAATAGGGTTTCATAGCCTCTAAAACACGAGGATCAACTGGTACTCCCGCCGCACAGTCCATGTAAATCCTTCTAGCAGACATCACTAGCCACCAAGCCCTCACTTGACCTTCTTAATTAGAAAATGAATTTCGTTGTTTTCTTTCCACGTTTTCAGTAGTTTGTGTCCAGTTCGCTTCAGTAGGCTCTGAATGTCTGCCTCTGCTGCAGGGTCGTCGGCAACCATTTCTAAAACTTGTCCGACGGTTAGTTTATCCAGTTCTTGGCGGGTTCTGAAAACTGGTTCTGGACAGTAGAGGCCAATGCAGTCTAGGGTTCTGTCAGCCTTTGGTTTTTTAGACATGAAACTAACCTTCAAAACAATTATTAGTCTGAATAATATGCTTTTTGTGTTTGCAAGTCATGTTATAGAAACATTTTGTATTTGGAAGTAACGTTTTGCCAAGAATCGTATGCGTTCAGCGTTCTTTCCGTTCTTTCCTATGGCAACTCCTTTATCCCTCGGGTTTACAGAGACCACAGCGATAGATTTTCCATCTGGGCGTTCAGTGATTCGTATCTCCATAACTCTGGCTGGTCTCAAAGCATTTTTGATAAACTGTGCTGGATTTTCCGAATGCTCTATTATTTCATGTTTTTTTCCAGTCATTTTTTCTAGGAGATGGATGTTTTTGCCGTTTCTGCCTATGGCAACGCCTATTTCTCCTTCTTTGACAACGAAAATTATTCTGTTGACATCTTCGTCGATTATGCAGTCTCTTACGTTTGCGCCTGTTATGCTTTCAAATAATGCTATATATCGCATTTCAGTGCCTGTGAATCGGATTCCACTAGACATTCGTTGCCCTCGTAATCTTAAGTATGTCTGAGTCGCCTGGTTCTCTGATTGTTAACGCTGAAACCATGAATGGTTTTCCACATGCTGCACCTAAATCTAAGCTTGTTCCCTTATAAATAATCATCGGAATGTTAGACAGTTTACAATAGTATTCGATGTCTTCACGGATGTTTTTTGGGCAGTTTTCTGCTAGAACTACTAGCTTAGCCTTTCCCATCTTGACATTTTTTATAGTGTTGTTTGCTCCGAACCAAACTTTGCCCGTCTTTATTGTTGAGGCGATAGCTTTGTTTATATCAGTCATTTCTCTTTTTCCTCAGTTTTTCTAGCTTCCCTTATTTCCTCTCGTCGTGCAGTAGACATGTATAGGTCAACTAGTCCTGTGCCGATGGGTATAGATTGCCCGACTATAACATTTTCGGTCACGCCCCTTAATGGGTCATCTTCTCCTTTTATGGCTGCATCCACAATGTTTGGAACAGTGATTTCGAAAGCAGCCCTTGCCAATACGCTGGTTTTTTCTCCGCTGATTCCGTGTCTGCCAATTTGTCGCACTTCACCCGTTGCGGTCATGATTTCTGCTACTAGCATCACGTGTCTTATGTCTACGTCGAGACCTTGTTCCTCTAGTACGCCTAAGGCTTCTTTGATTATGGCATTTCTCGCTGCCTCTATTCCTAATGTTTTGGCTACTTCATGTACGTGGTTTGTTGTTGTTCTTGTAGGGTCTATACCTGAGATTTCAAGAACTTTGGATAGGTTGGAGCCATCTGTTCTTATGACCCATTTGCCCATTTCCTCTGTAACTAGGGCTCTGCGAATGTCTGGAACTCCTTTAACTATAGTGGATGCACCTTTGTCAAGGAGTTTCTTTCGGTTTCCAACTTTCTTTGGTTTGATGGCTACTTTACTTTCCGAAACTCTTGTTGTGCAATTCGGGAAAGTCAGAATGTTCTGTAATTCTTGAGTTGTGATTCCTCTTTCTTTCATCATCACTGGGTTGAGTTCTATGACAACTTCTTCTTTTTCTGGGTCATCATAGATAGCCTTGGCAACGTCTTCTACTGTTGTGCATATAATGTTGCGAGCAATTTCCATGGCTTTTTCTTTGCTTGATTGAAAGTCTTTGTCAAGATAAACGGTCATGATCGGAGTGGAAGGTATTCTGCGAGCGTCAACGATTTCTATGAGACGAGGTAAACCTAGAGTGACGTTTTGCTCTCTAACACCCGCATAGTGGAATGTTCTAAGAGTCATCTGAGTGCCTGGCTCACCCATAGACTGTGCGGCGACAATGCCAACTGCTTCCCCTGGCTCAACAAGAGCACGCTTGTAGTTTTCGAGAGTCAAACTTATTGCTTGATCAACGCCTTCTCTGTTGAACTCAACTTTAGTCAACTCTTGTTTCAATTCTTTTACGAGAATTGGTGGAAGCTTGTCCTCAACTTCTTTGAGGCGGTCTTTAATGTAATCTTCAGACGCTGTTTTGCCTTTTCCAACTGTGATTTTGAGTTGTTCAATAAGGCGGGCTACGTTTACTGCTTTTCCATGGTCGCTTTTTGCCGGGTCAACGCCGTCCTCGCCATACTTAATTTGGACAATGTCTCCAACCGAGTTTCTAACGGTTCCATCATACTCAACACGCAAATGCTCTAAGGCATTTATGAGACGCCTCTGCATGTAGCCGCTTTGCTGAGTTCTTACAGCAGTGTCAACTAATCCTTCTCGGCCACCCATTGCGTGGAAGAAAAACTCAATCGGGTTCAAACCACTTCGATAGGAGGCACGTACAAAGCCTCTTGCCTCAGAGGAGCGGTCGCCTACTTTGAAATGGGGCAAGGCACGTTCAAGATAGCCACGCATAATTCGTTTCCCTCGCACAGACTGTTGACCCACACAAGCAGTCATTTGACCAATATTAAGACTGGAACCTCTTGCCCCCGTTCTTGTCATTACAATCCCAGAATTACTGATGTTAAAGTCCTCATCAGCGATTTTTCCAGCTGCATCCCTAGCCTGAGCCAACTCGTTCATGACATAAATTTCCAGAGACTCTGGAAGAGTTTGACCCGGAAGCCTTGACAAGGTTCCCCTATGATAGTCGTTGATCAGCTCTTGTATTTTGCTTTCATGCTTTTGAATCGTTTTGTTGATTTTTTCTTGAGCGTGGGGTGACAGTTCCAGTTCATCGAAGGAGTACGTGAACCCACGCATAGTCATGAATTCTTTTAGAAGTTGACAGATGTGGTTTAGAAACTGTCTCCCAACGAAGGTTCCATGATCTTTTATTATTCGGTGTAGCAGACTTTCTGACTGTTCAGCGCCTATTGAGCGTCTGTCAATCACACCATTTTTTAGAATACCATCTTTGATAACCACGTAGGCATCATAGGGGCAGTCTTCATATTGACATGTTGGGCAACCAATACATGTTGTGGCTTTTAACACATAGTTCATGTCCTTCGGAATAAAGAGACTGAAAATTTGTTTTCCGGTCCAGAGGGGTTCTGGCTCCTTTTTTGCTGGTTCAGGTAGTGGGCCTTCATAATTTGCCGCCACCATAAGTCTACAAACTTCCTCTTTTGTGAGCCAAGTAGACTTTCGAGTAAACAGAAACGCAGATGTTATAAAGTCTCGAATCGCGCCTATGATGGGCCCTCCGAATCTTGGTGACAGAATTTGGTCTTGTACTTGCATGAGAAGACGGGCTTCAGTTTGTGCTTCCTCACTTTGAGGTACATGCAGATTCATTTCGTCGCCATCAAAGTCCGCGTTGTATGGCGGACAGACACAGAGGTGTAGGCGAAAAGTTTTGTGAGGCAACACTTTCACATAATGCGCCATGATTGACATGCGGTGAAGCGAAGGCTGTCTATTAAAAACGGCGATGTCACCGTCCTTGAGATGACGCTCCACTATGAAGCCAGGTTCTAAGACTTCTGCAACTTTATCTCTGTCTACAACAAATTCTAGTCTGACACGTTTTCCATCAGGTCGAACAACATATAACGCACCTGGATATTTTGACGGACCGTTCTTGACGAAAGTTTTCATTTCGTTCAGGTTCCATTCAGTGACTTTTTCTGGCATGGAAAGTCGTATGGCGACTTCAAGTGGAACCCCAACTTCGCTGATGTCAAGATTTGGGTCTGGAGAAATCACAGTGCGCGCCGAGAAGTCAACTCTTTTACCAGACAGGTTGCTTCTGAATCTTCCTTCCTTTCCCTTTAGACGCTGTGACAGAGTTTTAAGCGCTCTGCCAGAGCGATGTCTAGCAGGCGGGATTCCAGAAGCCTCATTGTTAAAGTATGTAGTCACATGATACTGCAAAAGCTCAGACAAGTCCTGAATAATAAGCGTAGGCGCACCAGCTTCCATATTTTCCTTCAAGCGTTGATTAATGCGAATTATGTCAACGAGTTTATGAGTCAAATCGTCTTCAGAGCGAATGCCAGACTCTAAGGTTATAGATGGCCTAACATAAACTGGTGGAACTGGAAGCGCCTGCAATATCATCCATTCGGGACGTGCTTTTTGAGGATTGAAACCAAACAATTCAAGGTCATACTCAGGTATGCGTTCAAGTCTTTCTCTAATCATGCTTGGTGTCAGTCGTTGAGCGCCTGTTTCTGGAATGTCTTCAGTGAATTTAGTTGGCTTCTCAAAAATTATCTTGTATTGAGGAGTGCCGCAATGGGGGCATGACTTCTCTCTTGCTTCACGCAACACTTTTTTATAAAGCGAACTTGGTATCGTTCCCAGAAACTTTCGGGTGCGTTCAATCTTAGCCTTAAGTTTCGTTATTCTTTCTAGAGGCAAAAGTATGCGCCCACAGTTTCTGCATGTAGCACTGAGAACTTCATGAACTATTTTTGTGAATTCAATATGGATTATTGGGACTGCTAATTCGATGTGGCCGAAATGTCCTGGGCATCTTATGGCAGTGTTCCCGCATGTTCTGCATCGTTGTCTTGGTTCAAGTGTCCCCAACCGACCGTCCATAAGCCCAGAGGTGATTGGAGCCCCATCTTCGTCATAAGTGTCAGCAGTTTGAATATCCGCAACAGAAAGCCTACGAATATCTTGCGGAGACAATATCCCAAAAAAGAGCCTATCAATAACCTTATGGACCGCTTCTTCCACAGACATTTTAAGCTCTCTCCCTCAACTTCAAACGAGGCGCCACACAAAGGCTCATTAACTCCTGCAAAAGAAGCTTAAACGCATAAGAAATGGTCACAGGGGAAATCCTAGCCTTTTCTTCACAGAGTCTACACACGTACTTGCGCTGCTTGATGTCGTAGAAGGCAATGTAACCACAGTTCTCGCACACAAGGAGAAGATATTTGTCAGACTCTTCTAACAAACGGTCACGTAACAGCATAGCGGCTCCGTGTCCGATTAGGCAGTCTCTCTCCATCTCACCGAAGCGCAATCCTCCGCCTCTTGCTCGACCTTCTGTGGGCTGCCTTGTCAACATTTGAACCTGCCCTCGCGCTCTAGCATGAATCTTGTCAGCAACCATATGATGCAATTTCTGATAGTACACAATTCCCATAAAAATATCAGCAACAAACTTTTCGCCAGTAATGCCATCGTAAAGGATTTCGCGGCCAGTTTGGCTGAAACCCAAGTCAATCAACGCCTGTTTCAGTTGCTCGGGGTTTTCGTTGATGAAGGGTGTCCCGTCAACTGGTTTTCCTCTTGCTGCAGCCACTTTTCCAGCCATTGACTCGAGAAATTGACCAATTGTCATTCGAGAGGGCATAGCGTGGGGATTTATGATTATGTCTGGGACAATTCCATCCGCCGTGAAGGGCATGTCTTCCTGTGGTATAATCATGCCGATTACGCCTTTTTGTCCATGGCGTGACGCAAACTTGTCCCCCAATTCTGGGATACGTTGATCGCGTAACCTCACTTTGACGAGTTTGCTTCCTTCACTGTTTTCTGTGATAAAGATATTATCCACGATGCCAGTTTCAGATGGCCTAACATCCACAGACGTGTCTCTCATCGTTGGCCCTTTCACTTCAAACTCTTTATACTCCTCTAAGAATCTTGGAGGGCTCGTTCTTCCAATAAGAACGTCGCCGCCAGCAGTTTCAGATTCAAGGCTTACAATGCCATCAGGTTCCAGAAGCCTATAATATTGTTCACCACGATATCCTCGAATCCCTGGCTCTGGAATAATGAAGTGATCTTTGAGGCCTCCAAGATATTGACGGCACTCAGCCTCGTATATCCGGTAGAATGCAGAACGTCCCAATCCGCGTTCAATTGATGCCTTATTGAAAATGAGTGCGTCTTCCATGTTGTATCCTTCGAATGATATGACGGCTAAGATGCAGTTTTGCCCGGAGGGTCTACGATCGTAGCCAATAATGTCCAACGGCTTGGTCTTCACCAAGGGATTCTGCGGGTAATGTAAAATGTGGGAACGAGAATCAACACGGTAAAAGAAGTTCGTCGAATGCAGTCCTAAGGCTTGCTTCGCCATTGCTGCCTCATAAGAGTTACGTGGAGACTGATTATGTTCGGCGTAGGGTATGAGAGAGGAACATATTCCCAAAATTGTGTAAGACGCAATCTCCAGATGAGTATGCTCAGGCATTATGTCTTTTGATGTTAGGGCTACAAGAATATTTTCTTCTTCCTCTGCGTCGATGAGCTCAACTATTCCGTTGGTTAGATTTTCCCATGTCCATTCGCCTGAGCGGAGTTTTTCAATGTGTTCCAATTCTAGTTTTGGTGCGCCATTTTCAACTATGATAAGAGGTCGGCGAACACGTCCCTCGTCGCAGTTGACGTAGATTTCTTCTCGTTCTCCATAAACTTTGGAGAAATATACAACATTAACCTCTGCAGATACTTCCCCTTTTCTGCGTCTCTTCCTCAACTCTGCAACTAATACTTCGGGAGATGTGCTATAGCCGATTAACGAGCCGTCTACAAAGACTTTGGTGCCATTCAACCGCGTCTCTTCATCTGTGTCTTGAACTGAAATCACACCTAACCGAAAGAGTAGCTGCCTCACCTTGTCAGTGTTGGCGCTTATGGAAATACTTGCAGAAAGTGCCAAATTATTTACTAGCCCACAGTTTGAGCCTTCAGGCGTTTCGTTTGGACATAGTCTCCCCCAGTGAGTTGGATGCAGGTCACGAGCTTCGAAGTTGGGTTGACTCCGACTAAGCGGAGACTGCAACCTTCTCAAATGGCTTAAGGTTGAAAGATAATTCGTTCTGTCAAGAAGCTGTGTTATGCCAACTCGTCCTCTTCCCCAGTTACCTGTTGCCAACGCGTGCTGAAGACGTTCAGTAATTATTCCAGGACGCACCGCCGTGGAGACCATAATCATTTGTCGTTTGAAACCCATTCGCTCCAGCTGATATTTTATGTCGCGGCATAGATTTCTGAACGCTATTCTGAAAAGGTCTGCGAGCATTGGACCTGCAAGTTTTAGGCGTTTGTTCTTGAAGTGGTCTTTGTCATCTGGTTTTCTTTTTCCAAGTTTTAGTTCTATGACTCGGCATGTCATTTCGCTTAAGAAGAGGGCTTTGTCTTTGCGTTCTTTTGGGGTGCGACCGATGTGAGGAAGAAAGTTTCTGTCAAGAATGCTTTCAGCCTTTTGCATACGGTATTCTTCAACTTGTCCATGTGCCACTCGGTTTCCAATGTATAGTATGGCTTCTTCAACTGTATCCACGCCGACGGCTTTTTCGAAGGACTCCTCTAGTTGGCTCTGTGTCTTCTTTTCCAGCGATATGGATTCAGCGATTTCCTTGTCAGACTTTAGACCTAGCGCTCGCATGAGAATTACAATCGGGATTTCGGTAGGTACACCTGGTATCGAAACATAGATTGCGCCATCAGATTTTAGTGTCAACTCAATTCTTGCTCTGAAGCCAACTGTGGTTGAGAATATTTTTGCTTGATAAACTGGTTTTGCGCCTCGTGTGTCAATATCTACAAGAATGCGGTTTGGTGCCAAGTCTTCTAGAGCCACTATGACACGTTCAGATCCATTAATTAGGAAGTAGCCGCCTGGGTCGCTTGGGTCTTCCCCTTGAGACACTAACTCTTCCGGCTGAAGCTGAGACAGTACACAAAGCTTGGATTTTAGCATCACTGGAAGGTCGCCTATTGGGACCAGTTCTGTTTCCAGTTCTCTTCCGTCGATTATCGGTGTCATCTCTAGCGAAAGCGGTGCTGCATATGTTAGGTTGCGGAATCTTGCTTCCATTGGGTATATTTCATGTTTTGTGCCGTCCACTTCGGTTATGTATGGCCCTGTAATCCTTGACTGCGGATCAATTATCCAAACTTGGCCGAATTTTATTTTGTATGGGCTTTCTGGGATTTCTATAGGGATTTCGCTTATTTCGTTTACTACTTCTTGAAGGCCATGCTCAACAAACTCGTTGTACGAGTCTAGGTGCTGCCTAACTAAGCCCTTTTCTTTTAGGAAGGATTTCTGAAGTAGTAACAAATCTTCATGTGAAAATTCCATTCTTTTAAAGCCTCCGAACTCCTAGATGTTCTGCGAAAGAAAAGATTACGTCTCTATGTGCAGGTTTTTTCAAACTAGGAGGTTCCTCCAATGGGTCTGCTGTTGATAGACCCTAAAAATCTGGGAATCTGGAGAAATTCCCATCATGTTTTGCGGTGCTAACAACCTAAACCATACAGCAAATTAATAAACTTTCCCATTTCTGGTTTTGTCCACTTATCGGTCGGTAGGAGTGAAAACTGGGTCATGCAAGTAGTCTATAGCCCCCTTATATAGGTGACTTAACGCATCTGTACTTCTTCGCAAATCATCGACCGATAAGTCTACAGAGTCCTTTCTCATCGGCTCCTAGCCTTTCTTTCCTTCTTCGTCTTCTGAATCATTAATTCTACTTGTTTAATCGCTGTGCCCAAATAGTTTCTTGGATCAAGTGTTGCATCGATTTCCTTTTCACTTAACATTTTTCGAACAATAGAATTCTTGAACAGAGTTTCTTTGAATGGATGTCCTTCACTCTCGCTTTTTATGGTTAGAGTGCGCATGAGTTCATGTGCCTCTTGGCGACTCATCCCTTTCCTCGTCAGAGCTAACATAACTGCTTCTGACATTGTTCGTCCCTGTGACAACTCAATGTTTTTCTGCATTCTTTTTTCGTCAACTTGCAGATTCTTCAAGACGTTAGTCATTAGGGTTAGAATGTAGTCGATTAGAGTGCATGCTTCTGGAATTATGAAACGTTCTGCAGATGTCTGTGTCAAATCGCGTTCATGCCATGTCGGAATATTCTCTAACGCTGGCACTGCAAGACTTCTCAGAATTCTTGCTAAGCCGCATATTCTTTCGCAGATTTCGGGATTGCGCTTGTGTGGCATTGTTGAACTACCCACTTGCTTCTCTTTTCGGAAGGGCTCGAATAGTTCACCGATCTCTGGTCTCTGCAGTTCTCGGATCTCTGTAGCGATGTTTTCAAGTGATGATGCTATCATGGCGAAGAGGCAGACTAACTCTGCGTAACGGTCTCTCTGGATGATTTGAGTGGAAATGTCGGCTGGCTCTAAACCTAATTTTTTCATGGTAAGGTCTTGAATTTTTATTGCCTCTGAGCCTAAACCTGCCTGAGTCCCAACTGCACCACTCATTTTTCCAACTAGTAATCGTTCTTTGCATTCTTGTAGTCGTTGAATGTATCTTGCGTTTTCCCTTGTCCAAACTGCAAATTTGAACCCTAAAGTTGTTGGCAAAGCATGTTGCCCATGGGTTCTTCCCATCATAAGAGTTCTCTTATACTGTTCCGCTTTCTCGATTAATACCAATTCTAAATCGTCCAGTTTCTTGGCAATTAAGTGAGTAGCCTCTTTCAACTGAAGCGCAGTTGCAGTATCCAATATGTCAGAACTTGTGGCACCAAAATGAACATACGCTCCACTTGGACCACATACTTCAGACAACGCTTCAACTAAAGCCATAACGTCATGCTTAATCTCGGCTTCAATTTCCTTCACGCGGCTAATCTTCACATGTCTAGTGGAAGCCATCTCAACAATTTTTTCTACATCTTTTCGCGGTATGTTTCCAACTTCGCCATGAGCCCAAGCTAGAGCCGCTTCAACATCGAGTAATTTCTGCAAACGGTTCTCTTCTTCAAAAATACGTCGCATTTCAGGTGTCCCATATCTGCCAGTGTCAATCGGAAGGATAGGCATCTTTTACTTCTCCACGCATCAAAATATGTATACTTTTCTATTTAAATTTTGTTACATTTAACGAATAAAATTTGCTACAAATCTGTTTAAAGGATAGCAGCTAGCAAGTTAATGTTTTACACAAAAGGAAACTTTAACAACTTACATGCCTATTCTTTTGTTTCGGAGTCTTCCATTCATGGGTGCAATAGCTGCTGCGATAAGCAAAAGGGCTGAAAACGTTATTCCACAAGTAGCCCTAATGCTCAGAGAACTAGAACACCGCGGAACAGAAAACCGTCGAATTGCCACACCAAAATCAATAAAGTCAGCCAAGTCCATAGAGCAAATGGAACAAATGGCTACAGAAAACCTAAGCTTAAGCGTTGCCTTAGGGCACAATTTTTCTCAAGCTTTCTCCGATGAAAAGCTCCAGCCAATATTGGGCAATGGTTACGCATTCATGTTTGAAGGACACACTTTTCCTTCCACTAACGCGTCTGCAGTTGAGGTGCTTCTAAGAAAATCCAAGTCTGACATTCAGAAGAGTTGCGCCAACATAGTTAAAGGAATAGAGGGCTCATACGTATTCGCCGTAGCAAGTCAGAACATCTTAATCGTTGGTCGCGACTCTTTAGGAACGACGCCGCTTTATTACGGCGAAAATGAAACCACACTGGCTGTAGCATCTGAGCGGAAGGCTTTGTGGAAAATTGGAATCAAAAACGTCATGTCTTTTCCACTTGGACACATGGCCAAAATAGATGACAAAGGGTTTGTGTTTCAGCCAATCCGAACGATAATACAACCTAGATTAAGGTATGTCAGCATTGAGTCCGCGGCAAAACATCTCCAAAATCTTTTGATAGAATCAATGAGAAAGAGAGTTGCAGATGTCAACAAGGTCGCAGTAGCCTTTTCAGGCGGCTTAGACAGTAGCGTTGTTGCGGTTTTGGCAAAACTGTGTAGAAAAGAAGTGCACTTAGTCTCGGTTGGATTGACAGATCAGGAGGAGATTCAACATGCAAAAGAGGTGGCCGAAGCCTTAAACATGCCTCACCATGTGCAAACGTATGGAGTAGAACAAGTCAAGGAGATTCTTCCCAAAGTTTTATGGTTGACAGAACAGCCAAACACGGTAAATGTCAGCATTGCTATTCCATTTTACTGGGTAGCCAAGACATCTTCGCAGCTTGAATGCCGTGTTTTGTTGGCTGGACAAGGAGTCGATGAACTCTTTGGAGGTTATCAAAGGTATCTCACAAAATATAGGCAGAGCATTGCTTCTGTTAGTGAAGCCATTTTTCATGATGTAGCCCATTCTTACGAGACAAATTTTCAAAGAGACAATCAAATATGCGCGTTTCATGGAGTAGAGTTAAGATTACCCTTCGTAGACTGGAAGGTCATACAGTATGCGTTAAGCTTGCCAGTCAACTTGAAAATAGAGTCTGCCGAAGATCCGCTCAGAAAAAGAGTGCTGCGCAGAGTTGCTCAAAACCTAAAATTGCCACTTTCTATCGTAAACAGGAGAAAGAAAGCAATTCAATATGCCACAGGAGTTGATAAGGCGCTTAGAACGTTAGTCAAAGAAAAAGGATTAACCGTGCAGAAGTATATTGAAAAAGTTTTTCACGAAGTGTATCCTGAAGTGAAGGTTTAGCATGTTGAAAACCGCCATCATTTATACTCCAAAGTATTTGAACCACAAGTCTGGGCATGGTCATCCAGAATCGCCCAAACGACTAAAATGGATTATGAAAGAACTACATAATAGCGGTCTCATAGAGTCCAGAAAATGCACATTAATAGAGCCTGAGCAGGCAAAAATTGAAGACCTAGAACTCGTTCACGAGTCTGACTATATTCATCTGGTGAAGAAAGTCTCAGAACACGGTGGAGGGCTTCTCGATCTCGGCGACACGGTTGCAAGCGCCAAAAGCTTTGAAACCGCCTTATTTGCAGTTGGAGGCGCCATAAACGCTGTAGACCTTGTTATGGAACGAAAGTTTGAGAACGCTTTTGCTCTGGTTCGCCCTCCAGGGCATCATGCTGGTCCATACTATGCTATGGGTTTTTGCCTTTTCAACAACATAGCCATCGCTGCCACACATCTGCTAAAGAATTTCGGTTTAGATCGCATCCTCATTTTGGACGTGGACACTCATCATGGAAATGGCACTCAAGAAATCTTCTACGAAACTGACAAAGTGCTTTATGTTAGTCTTCATCATGACCCGAGAGGTTTTCCGGGAACAGGCTTTGCAGACGAGGTAGGCGATAACAGGGGATTAGGATATACGGTGAATATTCCATTTCCATTCCGCATTGGCGACCAAATATATCTTGAAGCAGTAGACCAAATTGTTCTTCCTATTGTTCATCAATATAAGCCTCAATTTATGCTTGTCTCAGCTGGATTTGACGGACACTACTCTGACCCAGTTGGAGAACTTTCTCTTTCCACCTTCTGCTACGTAGAAACTTTTAAGAAAATATTGGCTTCAGCATCACAGCTTTGCGATGGGAAAATTGTAGCGGTTTTGGAAGGAGGTTATAGCCAACAATTTTTGGGAACTATAACAGCTGCTGTGATTGCAAAAATGTCTGGTATGCCATATACTGTTCAAGATATGCAGTTAACTGCAACTCCTCGACTCAGAAAGCGTGCTGAGGAGATTCTAAATGAAGTGAAAAATATTCAGTCTTCTTTCTGGAATTTGAAATCCTAAAATTTTCTTAAAGTGGCAACAGGAAACCGAGAAGGGGTTGCTATTCGATGACTTCTATTGCGCCGTTGGGGCACTGAACTTCGCATGCTCTACAGACTAGGCAGGCGTCATTGTTTTTGACTTTTGATTTTTCTTCCACTATCTCAAAGACTTCCACAGGGCAGACATCAACGCATGTTGCGCATCCATCGCATTTCTCTTTGTTGATTTTGACTTTGACCATGAGTTTTCATACCTCCTAAACTTAGATTCTTATTGAGTGCATCGAATAAAATAAAAACGTTGTGTCTTCTAACGGATTTCCTCTTTCAGTCTCAAGAGAACACCATCTATGGTAACTCTTGCCCTATCTCTTCTGTGGTAATATTCTCCAAGAAGCCTCAGATAGGCTTCCTTAGAAATTTCTCCTCGTCTATATCTGCCTTCAACTCTTCTAATGTCTGTCTCCAAGCCATCAAGTTCTGTTTCGTTTACTTCTATCTGCCCAATAATGCTCGCATACCGTGTGCCAGACCTTCGCAATTTATCTTTAAGCTCTGTCAATTCACGGGACAACATAGACAAGCGTCCTTCAAGTGTCTCTCTTCGCACTTTGTATTTGCGCCGTGGAATCTTACCTTTCTGCAACTGTTCTTCCATCAAGGCAAGTTCCGAAAGGATGCTTGTCTTCTTTTCATAGGCTTCGACAAAGCTTCGTAAATCCTTTGACGGAACAGGAGTTATTGGAACCTCTGGACGTTTTGGCAGTCGCCAGAGCAAAGCGACGGCGCAGACAATGATAACTATTGTTCCCATCCACATTGTAGGACGGAAAGAAGCCCAGAACACAAGATACCCATAAGAAAGATTGAAATCTAAACTATGAAATGGCGTCACATTATGGAAACTCATAATCAATATTTCTTGAAAAGTATTTTTTTGGAGCGAACTGTCAGCACTCAAACGCAAATTTTCTGGAAGATTAGGCAATTGAGTGAAACTTGCACCTTCAGGCAGAATAATAGTTGTGGTCAATTTTCTGATGACCCATTCAAAATCTTGTCGTTCAAAAAATGCAAGCGACAGTCTGTAGTCGCGCACACCATATTGGCTAACATAGTTGTTCCATGGAAGCCAGTACATTACCGTAAATGTTGATTCCACGTCCTTTCGAAGAGGCGCTGCTGTTGGAAAAGAGATTGATGCGCTAGTAGGTACGGTGGCATTTCCTTTTTGCAGTGAGACCGTAAGACTAGAACCATTCTCGTCCTGTGCAGAAATGTCATAGGTGCCTTCTGGTACACGAATCTTCAGTGATGTGAGGTCTGTTGCTCCTCTATTAATTAAACTGTAGGATTCAGAGCAGAATATCCGTCCCCACTCGTCTAAAGTTATCTTCCTCGTCATTTCTATTGCTTCCAGTATTTGGAAAGCGGATTTACGAAATTCTAGCCATCCAGATTCAGAAGTAAAACTTGTAAGATTGATTTTTGTAAGAACTAGAGAGGTTGTATTGAAATTCGCTACTGCATCAGTGCAATTTGCATTCTTTGGAAGAAAAACCTTCACAAGACATGAGGAAACATCTTGAACCATGCTTGGATACATCGGAAATGTCACGTTCCAGTCTGTCTGGGTGGGCGGACTCGTTTTTACCAGATTTGAGAAAACGAAGACTACTGTGAAATTGTACGGTTGTGTACCGCCGGGTGCGTGTAATGTCACGTTTGCTCCATAGAAGCCTAGTTTTCCCAATCCCACATCAGAAAGAACTTTCAATTCTCCTTGTGAATCGAAGGCGAAGCAGTAGTCTGGATAGAATCTTTCTTTTGTTGCCTGGTCCTTGCGGTATTCGAAGGGAAAGCCTACGAGAAAATTGTTTATGAGGCTGGCGTTTTCACCTGGAGACAATGTGATAGTATCGTTTATCAGGACTACTCCGCCATCTCGGACTTCTACAAAATGATTGACTTGAATGTCGACGGGAAGCGGATCTGACCCAGCTACATAAAGGGTTGTAGCGTTTACTCGTGATGAAGTAAAAGCTATGAGAGATATGAGATAAAGTGTGAATAGAAGTGTTAGAACCGATGTTTTCTTCAAGTTATGCACCGTCTGTTGCTGTATTTTCTTGATTTTGAACTTGGGTATTTATTCCTCACACCTTTATTTACTTTTATGAAAAATCCATCAAGTATCAGTCTTAAAACGTCATATACTTTGCTAAATTCTGGTTAGAAGTTACAGTTGATTTAGATGAGGTCTAGAATCCGCCTTGTTTAAAGTAGTAGCCTTCTTCTTTCTTAGTTCCGAAACTTCTTACCCCTTTCTCTCTAAGTTGTTTTCTCAGCTTAAGGGCATAGTCGTGGGTTATTTCTCCTCTCTTCTCCAAGTAGTCGATTATCTCTTTCACCTGTTTTTCAGTGTCGCATCGGCGAATGAAGTCTATTACGTCAGGCATAAATGTACCATATTTGCCCGAGATTTTTTCTTGGGTTTCGAGATTCGAGCGGACAGAATTTACTTGGATTCTATGTTCATCACTATTCTCGTCATCTTCTTCCATTTCTTTGGCCAAGTGTGGAAACATTTTCTTGAATTGCTCTTTCTCGATTTCCAC
>Ga0315306_10000436_pt1 | contig 20196 bp, 18 predicted proteins | sample TDP1_MG_FD_203803 | JGI IMG/M metagenome (GOLD analysis project Ga0315306, IMG submission 203803) | Freshwater sediment microbial communities from Lake Towuti, South Sulawesi, Indonesia - TDP1 | ecosystem: Environmental > Aquatic > Freshwater > Lake > Sediment | place: Indonesia: South Sulawesi... | reverse complement strand
GTGTAGCCGGCGATTTTCTTCTCTCCCTTGAAAACGCCGTACTCAGAGATCTTCAGCCCTTTCTCCCTGGCCATGGCCCTGAGCTTGATGTTATGGGCTTTGGAGCCGGTGAAATACTGGAGCGCAGCTCCATACTGGGATTCGTCGACAATCCTCAGGTCCACCTGCCTCTCGCCCTTTTCAGTGGAAATGAGTACAGAGCCCTTGGTTTCTCCCTCTGCCAGAACCTTGCTGACTCCAGGAAAGCGGGTGAAATAGCGGATGACCTCAGCTCCTTTTTTTCCTGTGGCCAGGATATCGATGTCGCCGACTGTCTCTTTCATCCGGCGAAGCGAGCCAGCCGATGAGAGGCGTCCCACATGGGGTCCCTTTTTGAGATACTCGATGACTTCTTCGACAAGTGTTATGGCATCGTAGATTGGAATACGCTCCTGAGCCTTTTCGTAGATTTCGATTCCCTTCTTGATGTTCTCGACTCTTTTATCCCCCATGCCGTACAGCTTGGCCAGAGAGCCGTCTTCAATCACCTTTTTCAGGTCATCCAGGCTTTTGACACCGAGCTCTTTGTGGGCGAGGTGGATTGTCTTGGCTCCCATGCTCTGGACCTCCAGGAGTTCGAGCAGGCCTTCTGGTAGCCCGGAGAGAGCCTCGGCATATTTTTTCATCTGGCCTTTCTCAAGGTACTCTTCAATCTTTTTTGCCATTCCCTCGCCGATTCCTGGAATCTTCTGCAGCCTTTTTTCTTTGGCGATTGTTTCGATGTCCTCGGTCAGGTCTTCGAGGATTCTTGCCGCCTTCTTGTAGGCGATGACCTTGAACTGCATTTCCCCCTTAATTTCCAGGGCATCGGCGATGCGGGAAAAGGTTGAGGCGATTTCCTTATTCTTCATTCCCAATTTTTAACTCAATGATAATCAATCGGAATCTATAAATCAATGTATAGTTTAAAATGGGAGGGTGAGGTTGAGGATTTGCCGCACGCTGATTTTCGCCAGCGAGGAAAATCAGCTCCTATTCAGCCTTCGCTCTTCTCTCGTTCGGAGAGAAACCATGCCCGCTCAAGCTTCATAGGGGCCGCCTCACCCTCAACCTCACCCTTCTGGAAAGAGAGATGCTTACATGTCCAAGTTGACATTTCTCTTCTATCTTTTTATTTTAAATTAACGATGAAGGTCATTCTTGCCGGCTACAATCTTGACCGGGAAGTCATTGAGGAGCTCAAGAAAAAGTCGCCGCCTCGCGACGACATCACTCCCGAGACTCTATCCGCTTCTTATGCCCGGATCTCCAGAGACCCGCGTCCAGTCAACGAACTCCGGTCTGTGGCCAGAGCAGAAGTCGAGAGGGCGCGGCGCTCCAACCAGAACATCATCTTCAAGATGGGCCACCATTCTGTGGCCGAGCATGCTGTTTTCAATTTCGACATCATCGGCGTTAGCCGGCTGGCTATCGAAGAGATAGAGAAATTTCGGCTCTGCTCCTACACTGAAAAATCGCAGCGTTACATTACTCTCAGGGATGACTTTGTCATCCCACAAGAGATTAGGAGAGCCGGAAAGAAGGAGATTTTTGTAAAGACAGTCAAAGCCCAGAGCGCCCTCTACCGCAAGCTCTACAAAAAGCTGAGGTCTCATTTTTTTGAAAAGAATAGGGAGATGGCAGCCAATCCCAGGAAACATCCCATCCTGGATGGTTGGGCCAAGGAGGATGCCCGCTATGTGGTGAGCTTGGCCACTGAAGGCCAGCTGGGCATGACAGCCAACGCCCGCAACCTGGAATTCATGATTCGCCGCTTCGCCTCAAAAAAGCTGGAAGAACTCCGCGAGTTCAATAAAAAAATTTATTCCCTGGCTAAAGAAGTCGCTCCCTCCATCATTCTTTTTACCGAGGCCAATGATTTCGATGCCAAGACCTATGATGAGCTCGAGGAGAAAGCTAAATCATTGCTCAAAACTTCAAGAAATAGTAAGGAGCTGGTCTCGCTCGTCGATTTTACTTCAGAAGCAGATACAAGACTGGTTGCCTCTCTTCTCCACACCTCTTCCTCCTTACCTTATGAGGAGTGTTACAAGAAGGCAAGAGCATTGAAGCCCGGCGAAAAGAAGGGATTCCTAAGAGCGGCCTACAAGCATATGGAGTTTTATAACTTCCCGCTCCGTGAGTTCGAGTATGTGAGCCTGACCTATGACCTTGTCGTCTCAGCCGCCTGCTTTGCTCAGCTCAAGCGCCACCGCATGGCGACGCTGACCGCTCAAGAATACAATCCAGAGCATGGAGTGACTGTGCCTCCTTCGATAGAAGCCGTCGGCTTAACCAAAGAATTCATGGAGATGATGAGAGAGACAGAGGATGTTTATTCGGATTTGAAGAGAGCTTTAGAGTGCGGTGCAGAATATGTGCTGACCAATGCCCACCGAAGGCGGGTTTTGCTCAAGGTCAATGCCAGAGAGCTCTATCATATCTCGAGGCTGAGGGAGGATGCTTCAGCCCAGTGGGATATCTGTCGACTCACAGCGCAGATGAGCAAGCTGGCCAGAGAAGCCATGCCTCTGACCTGCCTTCTACTTGGAGGAAAGGACGCTTATCCTGAATTGTACCAGAATGTCTTCGGCAAGCCCCCGAAATTTTTCCCGCCTGAACTCTAGCTGCTGCTAGAGCTTAAACTCTAGGTTGAGATCTATCCCGCCATAAGCATAAGTACCAACTATCGCCATTCCGACTCTTCCAATTTTTCCTTCGCTCAGATACCACTCAAGGTCGAATTGTTCGGGCCCGTTGTAGGGCACAAACAAATAGCCTCTTCGATAGCGCTTGATCATCTCACCGAAGATTCTGAAGTTTAGGTTCATTTTGGAGCCGAGCCTGTATTTCAAGCCTCCGCTTATTTTATATTTTATTTGTGTTTTTTTTGGCCCGAGCCTGAACCTGTTCAGCAACCGGTCTTTGTCTCCACTCAAAAGGTAAAATCCGGCTCCGCCAGAAATATAGGGATAGAGCCTTTGATCGATACGCCTTCTCAGGGGAGCAATGACAGACAGTCCGACCGAGGAGATGCTCCATTGTTCCCGGTAGGGCTCTTCGATGTGGTTGACTTCGATGTAGCTGTAGCCAGTTGGTGAAGACCGATCTTCGACCCACTGTCCATACCATTCCAGATGGGAGAAGTAGCTGGCTTGCTGATGGCTCAACTCCAATTGAAATCCCATGCGGGGATTGGGGAAATATTGAAGGTTGAGGTTCAGGCACTGTTTCATCCGTGCCTGTTCTTTAAAATAAATCTCGTCTTCATAGAGAATTTCATTTTTATTTAAAGCCGGGTCAAGTCCAAGAGAATAGCCTCCTCCAAAGCTGAGAATGATCTCCCTCTTTTTTGCGGCTATGCAGAGCGGGCAGAGAATGAGCAGCGAAATAAGAATGAAAAGAGAGTGCTTAATCTTCATTGGCTATTTTTAGCTCAAATAATGTGCAAGAAATGTGCCATCATAATCTGGAATTTAACACAATTTTTCTCCCTCTTTTTGTCCTCGGCTGATGACAGCTGTCTCCTCTTGGTCAGGTGAGAAGATAAAATTCAGCCCTCAAGGCTTATTTATTAGCTTTTATGATCTTATAAAATTTCTTTTTTCCTATCTTCAGGATGACCTCGCTTTTTTTTCTTAAGTCTAATTTGAAGTTAACATCCCCGACCCTCTGTCCATCGAGGTAAATCCCGCCCTGGCGGATGACTCTTTTTGCCTCCTTGCTGGAAGGGAAAAGGCTGTTGTTGACCATCAGTTCGACGAGCAGAGCCTGAGGAGCTTCAAGCTCGATTTCTTCGATTTCCGAAGGAATCTCTTTGTTCTTGAAAATTCTTTCGAATTCCTGGGCTGCCTTTTCCGCCTCTTCCTTTCCCCAGAAATCAGAGACAAGGGTCTGGGCAAGCTGTGATTTCAAGTCTCTGGGATTGACCTTTTCTTCCTTGACTTCTTTTTTCCATTTTTCAATCCGGGACATAGGCTCGTCGGTGAGAAGCTCGTAATAGCGGAACATCAGAGGGTCGGAGATGGACATGATTTTTCCAAAGATCTGTGCAGGCGGCTCGGTGATGCCCACATAGTTGTTCAGAGATTTGCTCATCTTCTCCACGCCGTCCAGCCCCTCCAAGAGAGGCACGGTCATGATGACCTGCGGCTCTTGTCCGAATTCTCTCTGAATCTCGCGGCCGACGAGCAGGTTGAATTTCTGGTCAGTCCCGCCGAGCTCTACGTCCGCCTTGAGGGCTACAGAGTCGTAAGCCTGCATCAGGGGGTAGAGGATTTCGTGGGCGGAGATTGGCTGTCCTTTTTTCAGCCGATTGGAGAAATCGTCCCTTTCCAGGATGCGGGCCACCGTATATTTGGCAGCGAGGTTGATGACCTCGAAGCTCGTCAGCTTTCCCAGCCAGCGGGAGTTGAAATCGATGACGGTCTTGACGCGGTCGAGAATCTTGAATATCTGGGCCTTGTAGGTTTCAGCGTTCTTGTTGATCTCTTCTCGGCTCATCGGAGGACGGGTGGCTGACCTTCCTGAAGGGTCGCCGATCAGCCCGGTGAAATCGCCGATGAGAAAAATGACCTCATGGCCAAGGTCCTGGAAATGCTTCATCTTCCGCAGGAGGACGGTGTGGCCGAGGTGGATATCCGGAGCAGTGGGGTCAAAGCCTGCTTTGACTCTCAGAGGCTTTTTTTGCTGCAGAGAGCGGGCGATCTTGGCTTTGAGCTCATCCTCCTGGATGATATCCACGCATCCTTTTCTCAGGTATTCGAACTGCTCTTCAACTTGTTTCATCATCTTATGAAAACTCTTCTTTCCTGGACTTCGAGCTTTCCCTCGAAATAGAGCCTGACCGCCTCTGGATAGATTTTATGCTCTTCCTTCAGGATGCGGTCGCTCAGCGTTTCTTCGCTGTCATCCTGGAGAACAGGCACAACTGCCTGGAGGATGATCGGACCCATATCGACATCCTCAGTGACAAAATGAACGGTCGCTCCAGAATATTTCACTCCCCAATCAAGGGCTTTCTGCTGAACATGAAGACCGGGGAAGGAAGGAAGCAGGGCAGGGTGGATATTCATGATCGAGTTTCGAAACTCGCGGCAGAAGGAAGGGCTGAGGATTCTCATGTAGCCTGCTAGGCAGATCAGGTCCACACCTCTTTTCTTGAGTTCTGCGATAAGGGCTTTTTCATACTCTTCTTTGCTGGGGAAAGACTTTGGGTCGAGAAACAGAGTTTCAAGCTTGAAATCCTTGGCAATCTTAAGCCCTGGCGCATCCTGCTTGTTGCTGTGGACTAGGGCGATCTCGGCGTTTATTTTTCCGGCGAGGATGGCCTCCTGGATGGCTTTGAAGTTTGAGCCTCGGCCAGAGATGAAGACTGCAATTTTCCCTTTCTTCTTTGGGCTCCGAAAAATTTCTTCTGTCATTTTATTTTCCCTTATTTAATCTTAAAGATTTCGGCAATAGCCTGTTTCCAGGCTTTATAAGCCTTATCGACTGCAATGTCGATGACTTTTTGCTCGAGATGGGAAATCGTTATTCTTTCGCCCCCTGTTTCTCCTAGGAACTCCGCTTTCATTTTTCTTTTGGCGGCGAGGTCATGAAGCTTCTGCAAATTTTTCTTTTTTACCGTGACCACAATTCTGGACTGAGTTTCTCCGAAAAGAAGAGCATCGCGCCGAATCCTGTCTTTGAGGTCAAGGTTTATGCCGATTTTTTTGGGACTGAGAAAGGAGCATTCGGCAAGACAAACAGCCAAGCCTCCCTCTGAGACATCGTGAGCAGATTCGAGAATTCCGAGAGAGATAGCTTCCAGGCAGAGCTCTTGGACATTTTTTTCTTCTCGTAGGTTGACCTGCGGCGGCAAGCCCTTTTCCAAATTGAAAAGGCACTTGAGGTATTCGGAGCCGCCAAGCTCTTCCTTGTTTTCTCCGAGAAGGACGACCGCGTCTCCTTCGTTCTTGAACCCCGGGCTTACGGCCTTGCTCGCATCTTCGACGATACCCACCAATCCCAGGACAGGAGTGGGATAGACTGAAATCCCTTCGGTGTCGTTGTAAAAGCTCACATTTCCGCCGGTGACTGGAATTTCAAACTTTTTACAGGACTCGGCAATTCCCTCGATAACTTCTTTAAATTGCCACATGATTTCTGGTTTTTCCGGATTGCCGAAATTCAGACAGTTTGTGACTCCTGCGGGCTTTGCCCCGACGCAGGCCAGGTTCCGGCAGGCTTCAGCCACAGCAATTTTTCCCCCAGTCCTTGGGTCCAGGTAGGTGTAGAGGGAGTTTCCATCCAGAGTTATGGCCAGGGCTTTCTTTTTGTTTTTAAGCCTTAGAAGGGCGGCATCAGCGCCAGGAAGGAGGGCGGTGTTGATTTGAACCATATGGTCGTACTGCCTGTAAACCCATTCTTTGTTGGCGATTGTCGGGGCGCAGAGGAGTTCGAGAAAAGCTCGATTGTAATTTTGAGGCAAGGAGGGAAGCTCAAGCCTGTTTGTCGATTCAAGATAAGAAGGCTTTTTGCTCTCTCGTTCATAGACCGGGCAGCGGTTGATGATGGCCTCAAGAGGAAGGTCGACAACGATTTTTCCGCCAGCTTTGACCTTGATCCTTCCTCCTTCAGTGACCTGGCCGATGGCCACCGCGTCCAAGTCCCATTTGGCGAAGACTTCCTGCACTTTTTTGACTTTCTCTTTCTTGACCACGATGAGCATTCTTTCCTGAGATTCGGAGAGCATGATCTCGTAGGGCGTCATGCCTTCTTCTCTTTGAGGCACAAGGTCGAGGTCGACCTCGATTCCTGATTTTGATTTTGCCGCCATCTCAGTCGTGGAACAGGTAAGTCCAGCAGCACCCATATCCTGGACGCCGACGATCATTCTTTCGGCCATGATTTCCAAGCAGGCCTCCAGCAAGAGCTTCTCCTTGAATGGATCTCCAACCTGGACATTCGGCCTTTTCTGCTCTAAATCCTGGCCGAATTCTGCTGAAGCCATGGTCGCGCCATGGATACCATCCCGGCCAGTTTTTGCTCCGACATAAAGCACCGGATTTCCCTTTCCTTCAGCTCTGGCATAGAAGATTTTATACTTTTCTGCGATTCCAAGACAACAAACGTTGACCAAGGGATTGAGGGAGTAGCAGTTGTTGAAGTAGACTTCTCCTCCCACTGTAGGAACTCCGATCGAGTTTCCGTAGCCGGATATTCCTGAGACCACGCCTTCCATGATGGCTTTGTTCTTGGAATTAGACAGGGGTCCGAAGCGAAGCGAGTCGAGGAGAGCGATGGGCCTTGCCCCCATGGTGAAAATATCCCTCAGAATTCCTCCAACCCCTGTGGCTGCTCCTTGGTAAGGTTCGATAAAAGAGGGATGGTTGTGCGATTCAATCTTGAAGACGGCGGCCAACCCGTCGCCAATATCTATGACTCCTGCGTTTTCGCCAGGCCCTTGGATGACATTTCTGCCTTTAACCGGCAATTTCTTAAGGTGGATTTTGGAGCTCTTGTAGCTGCAGTGCTCTGACCACATCAGAGAAAAAATTCCAAGCTCGGTGATGTTTGGCTCGCGGCCGATGAGCTGGACAATTCTTTCGTATTCTTCCAAAGTCAGGTTATGCTCTTTGATAATATTCTTGTCAATCATGGTTTAAAAAATCGCCGCCTTTATAATTTGTTGTATAAGGCGAAGGCAGAGTGGTGAGAAAGCCGTGTGAAAGGCTGAGCGGGCAAGGTTCCTCTCTCGAAGAGAGAGGAGAGCGAAGCCTGAAACCGAGCAGCTTTTGCCTCGCTGGGGCAAAAGCTGCGTGCTTTCGAACCACTCTGCCTTCGCCTCTCACCAGTCTAGCTCTTTAAATAATTTATGACAGATTCGAAGATGCAGCGCCCGTCTTCGCTTCCTAAAATCAATTCCGAAGCTCTTTCCGGATGAGGCATCATTCCCATGACATTGCCTTCTTTATTCATCAAGCCGGCGATGCTCTCCACAGAGCCGTTGACGTTAGACTCTTCGCTCAATTTGCCCTCGCCGTTGCAATAGCAGAAGACAATTTGATCATTCCTCTTCAGCTCCAGAAGAGTTTCAGGAGGAGCGAAGTAATTCCCGTCAAAATGAGCGATGGGAATCTTCAGAACCTGTCCTTTTTTTGTTTTATGGGTGAAAGGAGTTTTCGAATTCTCAACCCTGATTTGGACGTGCTGGCAGAGAAATTTCAAGTTCTTGTTCCTGAGCATGGCACCGGGCAGAAGGCCCAATTCAAGAAGGACCTGGAATCCGTTGCAGATTCCGAGCACCAGCCCTCCTCTGAGTGCGAATTCTTTGACTTCCTGCATCAAAGGCGAGAATTTGGCGATGGCACCTGAGCGGAGATAGTCTCCGTAGGAAAAGCCTCCAGGAAGAATGACACATTCAACATTTTTGAGGTCGTGCTCTTTATGCCAGAGAAGAACGCTCTTTTGCCTAAGGACATCTTTAAGGATATAAAAGGTGTCATAATCACAGTTCGAACCGGGAAAGACTAAGACTCCGAATTTCATCTTTGGCCAGCAGTGGATGATTTGCCCATTTTTTCTTGCAGCTCACTCCAGGATTTGCCAAGAAAATTTTTCGATGATGGGATTTGCCAGGACTTTATCTGAGATTTCGACAATCGCCTTCTCTGCCTGCTCGCGGGAGACGCCCTTCAGTTCAAGCTCGAAGACCTTGCCCTGCCTGACGTCCTGGACAAAGTCATAGCCAAGAGTATGAAGGGCATTTTTAACAGTCTGACCCTGGGGGTCGAGGACAATATCCTTGAGAGAGACAAGGATCCTAGCTTTCATCGGCAAGCACTCTCTGGTAGATATAATCTATTTTTTCCAGATAAGGAGAGAGGGAGAAACAGGCATCGATTTCTTTCTGGGTCAAAACCTCTCTGATCTCTTTGTCAGATTGAATGAGGTCTTTAAAGTCGAGGTTCTCTTGCCAAGCCTTGAGGCTGTTTCGCTGAACAAGCTTGTAGGCCTTCTCCCTGGATATATCCTTTTTGGTCAGAGCCAGAAGCACACTCTGGGAGAAGATGAGGCCGCGAGTCAGCCGAATGTTCTCTTTCATCCGCTCAGTGTCGACTCTCCAGTTTTTGATGATGTCTATTGTTTCAGCCAGGATGAAGTCGGTGAGAATAAAAGAATCGGGGAAGATGATTCTTTCAGCCGAGGAATGAGAGATATCCCTTTCATGCCAGAGAGGAATATTCTCCAAGGCGACTTGCAGGTTGGCTCTGATGAGGCGGGCGAGTCCTGAAATTCGCTCGGAGCGAACAGGATTTTTCTTGTGGGGCATGGACGAAGACCCTTTTTGTCCCTCGCTGAAAGGCTCTTCGACTTCGAGGGCTTCTGTTTTCTGCAGATGGCGAATTTCAACAGCAAATTTGTCGAGGGATGAGGCAATGAGGGCCAGGGCTGAAATAACTTCGGCATGCCGGTCGCGCTGCAAGACTTGAGTCGAGACCGGAGCCGGCTTAAGGCCCAACTTTTTTAGAGCATAGAGCTCAATTTTCGGGTCAAGATGGATATAAGTTCCAACAGAGCCCGAAATGCGGCCGTAGCTGATGACTTCGAGCGCGGCTTCCATCCGGCGAAGATGCCGCTTCACCTCTTCATACCAGACAAGGAGCTTAACGCCAAAGGTGATGGGTTCGGCATGTACTCCATGAGTTCTTCCCATCATCACCGCTTTTTTATAACGCAGGGCTTCGGCTTTTAGGATATCCTGGAGCAAGACCAGGTCTTTTCGGATTTTCTGAAGGGATTCCTTGATGAGCAGCGAGAGAGCTGTATCGACGATGTCGTAGGATGTCAAGCCGAAGTGGATATAACGGGAGTCCTCTCCAACCTTTTCGGCCACTGAGGTCAGGAAGGCAATCACATCGTGTTTCACCACTTTTTCAATCTCTTCAATTCGCTCTACTGAAAAGCCGGCTTTTTTCTTGATCCTCTGAAGAGCCCTTGCCGGGATCTGTCCTGCTTTGGCTTGAGCTTCACAGACAGCGATCTCAACCTCAAGCCATTTCTGGTATTTATTTTTTTCGGTCCAGATGGCTCCCATCTCAGCAAGCGTGTAGCGTTCAATCATGGAATGAAGTCCTTTATGAAGCGAGGCAAAATCATATCAGCATCATCCGACCTTGTCAATTTTTTCAACAATCTTAGACTATTCTTTAATGTTTATTTTTCACTCTCAGAAGAGAGCTATCCTTAGGTATAAATATTTATATTAAAGATCTCATGCCATGATAATTTAATTTCCCAGAAGCGCAGGCTAAGTGGTTCGAAAACCGTTTGAAGGCTGAGCGGGCATGGTTCCTCGACCTTAGAGAGAGGAGAGCGAAGCCTGAAACCGATCTGCTTTTGCCTCGCTGGGGCAAAAGCAGCGTGGTTTCGAACCACTTAGCCGGAGCTTTCCAATTGTTCATTTCAAAGCTTTTCGTATAATAAATGTCTAAAAGAAATGGAAGGAAATATGGAATGGCCTGGCGATGACCGATTGGTTGAGAAGGCCAAGCGGGGTGATGCTGAGGCTTTCACTGAGCTGGCTCGCCGCTTCGAGCAGAAGATTCATCATGCGATTCTTGCTCTGACAAGGAATCTTCAAGATGCAGATGATTTAGCCCAGGAGACTTTCATGCAAGCCTACAAGTCTCTGAAGGATTTCAAGCAGCAGGCGAGTTTCTTCACTTGGCTCTACAGGATTGCCATCAATCTGACTCTGAATTTTCTGAAAAGAAAGAAGAAAGAGAAGATGAAAGAAACCTTAAATGAAGATCTTCCTCATGAGCTCAATTCAAGAGCTTCGATCCCTTCTGGCCAGCAGGATTCTCTGCAGAAAGAGCTCTCCGAAAAATTGAAGGAGGCCATTGATTCCTTGCCAGCTCTCTATAGAATTTCTTTTGTTTTGGTCGTTTTTCAAGGGATGTCCCACGGTGAGGTAGCTCGAATCTTTCGTTGCTCTGAAAACACAGTTTCCTGGAGAATGCACAAGGCAAGGAAAATGCTCCAGGCCAAGCTGAAGCCATATTTAAGAGAGGGATGAGATGAGACATAAGAAGATTCAAAAATGGCTCTCTGATCAATGTGACGGCGAGCTTTCTGGGAGGAGGAAGAGAATTCTTGAAGTGCATCTTGAAAGATGCGCCTTATGCCGTTCTTATGCCGAAAACTTAGAGAGAATCGCCAAGGAAACGAGCAAAATCAAGTTGCCCGAAGTTTCTCCTTCCTATTGGCAGGATTTTTCCTCCAGACTTAAAGCAAGGATCTCAATTCCCGAAGAGAGAGGGAGGGCTGAAGGGCTTTTCTTAAGATGGAGATGGGCCTTGGCGGCTGCAGCTTCTATTTTTGTCCTGGCCTTCGGGCTGTTTTTGTATCTTGCTCAAAAAAAAATAGTTCAAGAGACTTATGATTTTTCTTTCGAAGATTCCTTCAGCCAAATCCGAGAAGAAATTGGCAATGATTCGGAGCTGGAGGATGTCTTCAATTCAATTCTATTCGCTTCCATCTGGGAAAACTTAGAAACTGACAGAATGAATATCGATCTCGACTTCTATGGGAACAATTTTTTCTGGGAGAATTTTTCAGAAGAAATAAGCGCTCCCGGCGCTGTAATAGAAAAAGAGACAAAATTATAGGAGGTTATGATGAAGATGAGAAGTCTTATTTCCATCATCCTTTCTCTGCTTTTGACAAGCCTATTTTTTGTGGCTGTCACTCAAACCAAGAGCCTCGCTCAGGAAAAAAACGAAAAAGAGCTTACTCCAAAATACAGGGCGTTTCTAGCAGAGACCCGATTGATCATCTCGCCTGAAGAGGAAAAGGTCTTTTTAGAACTAAAGTCTGACGAAGAGAGAGATAGGTTCATACAAAAATTTTGGGAATCACGAGGCGGAAGAGGAAGAGGAATTCAAGAAAATGTAATCCTCTTCAGAATGTTGAGGATGACTCAGGAATTAGACCTTACTGAAGCGCAAACAGCCAAGATTTTTCCAAAGATGAACCAGATTGAGAAAGAGAAAGCTGGGCTTCAAAAAAAGGTCGGAGAGCAATTCAGGGCGCTCAGGCTTCTTCTAGAAGAGGAAAGCCCTGACCAGAAGAAAATCAGCGAAAAAGTCGATGCCATCCTGGAACTGAGACATCAGGTCGAAAGCAAGGATAAGGAGCTTGAATCCTTTTTGGATGAAAACCTCACTCTGCTCCAAAGGGCAAAATACCTGATATTTACCGCAGATTTTAATCGAGAGATCAGAGAGAAATTGGAGCAGGCGAGGGGGTTGCAGCAGAGATTGAGAAACGTGCCAAGGAAAAGATAAGAAGGACTCAAAAAAGCCAAAAAAATAAAATTGACTTAAGAACGGAAATCGTCATAAACAGACTTTAGGGCCATTAATTTACATCCAATAAAGTTTTATTAAGTTTCTTGACAAAATATTTAATTTAAGATAGCATTTTTATGTATTTTTTCATCTAATTAATAAAAATACAACATCTTAAGCAGGTTAAAGAGAGGAAATTAGAAAAAATTTAAATTTTCTTTCTTCTTTCTTATCATTCCCCAACAAGGAAAAAATCAAGAGCCTGCGGATGAAATATTATGCCAGCGTAGCTCAGTTGGTAGAGCGGCTGATTTGTAATCAGCGGGTCGGGGGTTCGAATCCTCTCGCTGGCTTTGATTGAGCGAAGAAGTTATTGGGTTTTGGCCCCATAAAAAAATATTGGCCAATAGATGACGAGCAGAAGAAATCAAAGCCCAATAGCTCGCTGACTTCCGAGCTTTGAAAAGATGGGCAGGTACCAAAGTGGCCAAATGGGGCGGGCTGTAAACCCGCTGCGGAAACGCTTCGGAGGTTCGAATCCTTCCCTGCCCATATGAGCGGGAATAGCTCAGCGGTAGAGCATCGGCCTTCCAAGCCGTTGGTCGCGGGTTCGAATCCCGTTTCCCGCTTTAGCTGTTAATTTTTTGCCCACGTAGCTCAGCAGGTAGAGCACGTCCTTGGTAAGGACGGGGTCACCAGTTCGATCCTGGTCGTGGGCTTGAGGGAGATTAAATCCTTATAAAGCCAAAGGATAGGAGGTAAGGGAAAATGGCGAAGCAAAAGTTTGAGAGGACGAAGCCGCATCTTAATGTCGGGACGATAGGGCATGTGGACCATGGGAAGACGACATTGACCTCGGCGATAACGAAGGTTTTGCATCGGTTGAATCCAGCGGTGCAGGTGAAGAGGTTTGATGAGATAGACAATGCGCCGGAGGAGAAGGAGAGGGGTTTGACGATACAGATAGCGCACATTGAGTATGAGACGTCGAAGCGCCATTATGCGCACATTGATTGTCCTGGGCATGCGGACTATATCAAGAACATGATAACCGGGGCGGCGCAGATGGACGGTGCGATATTGGTGGTGGCGGCGGATGATGGGCCGATGCCGCAGACGCGGGAGCACATTTTGTTGGCGCGGCAGGTGAACGTGCCGGCGATAGTGGTATTTATGAACAAGGTGGATTTAGTGGATGATCCTGAGATATTGGATTTAGTGGAGTTAGAGGTGAGGGAGTTGTTGACGAAGTATGAGTTTCCTGGGGAGAAGACGCCGGTTATACGTGGGAGTGCGTTGAAGTCGATGGAGTCGGATGGGGATCCTGGGACTGAGTGGAACAAGAAGGTTTTGGAGTTGATGGATGCGGTGGACAGTCACATTCCGCAGCCGGTGAGGTTGGTGGACCAGGCGTTTTTGATGCCGATCGAGGACATATTTTCGATATCTGGGCGAGGGACGGTGGTGACTGGGCGAGTGGAGAGGGGTAAGGTAGTGGTTGGGGATGAGATAGAGATAGTAGGGTTAGGGGAGACGCGGAAGCGGGTGGTGACAGGGGTGGAGATGTTTCGGAAGATATTGGATGAGGGTCAGGCGGGTGATAATGTAGGGGTGTTGTTGAGAGGTACGGACAAGGAGGAGGTGGAGAGGGGGATGGTGTTGGCCAAGCCTGGGTCGATAACGCCGCATCGGAAGTTTCGGGCTGAGATTTATGCCTTGAAGAAGGAGGAGGGGGGAAGGCACACGCCGTTTTTCACTGGTTATCGGCCTCAGTTTTATTTTCGGACGACGGATGTGACAGGGACGGTGAAGTTGGCTTCTGGTGTGGAGATGGTGATGCCTGGGGACAATGTGAATTTGGAGATTGAGTTGATCTCGGACATAGCGATGGAGAAGGGATTGCGCTTTGCGATTCGAGAGGGAGGGAGGACGGTTGGAGCCGGGTCGGTCACAGAGATAATGGAGTAAGCGACAAGAATCAATGTAATCGTTGAAGAGCCAAGAATTGCTTAGAGCTGAGAAATAGGAAAGAGGATGAGAGAAATCATAACCCTGCAGTGCTCAGAATGTAAACAGAGGAACTACACGACCACCAAGAATAAAAAGCTTCAGAAGGATAAAATTGAGCTGAGAAAATTTTGCAAGTTCTGCAGAAAGCACACGATTCATAAGGAAGTCAAGTAAATCAAGCCAATCAAAACTGGACCAGGGTTAATCGTAAACGAAAAGATTCAAGAAATAAAAGGAGGAAAGGTGCAGGCAGGTGAGTAGCTCAACTGGTTAGAGCAGCGGTCTCCAAAACCGCAGGTTGCGGGTTCGAGTCCTGCCTCACCTGCCATAAAAATAAAAAAAAGAATCGGCTATTTGCAATCGAGGATGAGGCTCAAAGAATGGACAACAAAGTAAGATGGTATAAGCGCTTCATTAACTTCCTGAAGGAGGTCAGGGCTGAAGTAAAAAAGGTAACCTGGCCTTCAAGAAATGAAGTTTACAACACCACGATTATTGTCATTCTGGCGACCTTCTTCTTTGGGTTTTATCTTTATTTTATGGATGTTATCTTATCCTGGCTCTTAGCTCGGATTCAATCTTTGCTTGGTTAGAAAAGAAAATGGAAAAGAATTGGTACGTCGTTCATACTTATTCGGGATTCGAGAAGTTCGTGGCCGAGTCTATTCGCCAGAAGGCTATTGAGCTCAATATGCAGGAAAAGATCGGCAGGATCATCATTCCCACCGAGGGTGTTGTTGAGATCAAAGCAGGGAGAAAGGTCGTCTCTACAAAAAGGTCCTATCCCGGTTATATCTTGATTGAAATGGAAATGACGGATGAAAATTGGCATATCATTCGTGAAATCCCTAAAGTAACAGGATTTGTCGGTTCAGGAAGGCGGCCGACTCCCTTGGGCAAGGAAGAAGTCAGTCAGATCGTCAAACACATGGAGACAACCTCTGAAAAGCCAAAGCCAAAGCACTCTTTCGAAAAAGGAGAAGCCGTTCGCATCATTGATGGACCTTTCTTCAACTTCAACGGAATTGTTGAAGAGGTTAATCATGAAAAAAGCACTCTAAAGGTTTTGGTGACAATTTTCGGTCGCTCGACTCCAGTTGAGCTTGAATTCTTGCAAGTGGAGAAAATCTAGGAGGAAAAATGTCAAAAGAACTTATAGCGACCATTAGGCTGCAGATTGTAGCCCGCCAGGCAAGCCCTGCTCCTCCAGTCGGCCCAGCCCTCGGTCAGCATGGCGTCAATATCATGGAATTTGTTCGGCAATTCAATGAGAGAACGGCCAAGATGGAAGAAGGAACTGTTGTTCCTGTGGTCATCAATGTTTTTAAAGATAAAAGTTTCAATTTCGTGGTCAAGACTCCTCCCGCCTCCTATCTTCTGAAGAGAGCAGCCGGGATTGCCAAGGGGTCGGGAGCTCCAAACAAAGAAAAGGTCGGAAAAGTGACTGAAAAGCAGATTGAAGAGATAGCCAAGATCAAGATGCCAGATTTGAATGCTTACACTTTGGAGGCGGCAAAGAGGATAGTCGAAGGAACAGCAAAAAACATGGGATTGGAGATTGTCCGTGAGTAAAAGAGGAAAAAAGTATGTTCAATCGAGGGAGTTGAGAAACAAGAAGGAATACTCCTTGGAGGAAGCCGTCAGTCTTCTCAAGAAGCTCAGCTATGCCAAGTTTGACGAATCTGTGGATATCGCTCTTCGTCTGGGAGTGGACCCGAAGCATTCTGACCAGATGGTGAGAGGGACGGTTGCCCTTCCTCACGGAACCGGAAGAACAAAGAAAATATGCGTCGTCGCCTCTGGAGAGAAGATCAAAGAGGCTGAACAAGCAGGGGCGGACTATTTTGGAGGAGAAGAACTCATTGAAAAGATAGCTTCAGGCTGGATTGATTTTGATGCCGTGGTCGCCACTCCGGATGTTATGAGGAGCATAGGTAAGTTGGGCAGGATTCTGGGGACGAAAGGCCTGATGCCAAACCCGAAATCTGGAACAGTGACTTTCGATATAAAAAAAGCCGTGGAAGAGATTAAATCCGGCCGAGTCGAATTCAGAGTCGATAAGACAGCTATCATCCACTCCCCGGTCGGCAAGGCTTCTTTCCCTGAAGCCAAACTTGCCGAGAACATCAAAGTTTTTATTCAGGCTATTCTCCAGGCGAAACCTCCTGGAGCAAAGGGAAAATATATTCGAAGCATTTACATTTCCTCAACCATGGGACCCTCAATCAAGCTTTCGGAGGCGGATTTAGAGTCATAGGAGAGAAAAGGTGATCAGACAAAAGAAAGAAGAGCTGGTTAAAGGATTGAACGAAGCCTTCAAGAATTCGAATACTTTTTATCTGCTCGACTTCATAAAAATTCCGGTTTCGCAGCTTACGGAGTTAAGGAAGCTCTTTCGAGAGCATTCTTATTCTTTCAGGGTTATCAAGAATCGCCTTGCCCTTCGCGCCTTAAGAAAAGAGTTCCCTGAAGAGTTAAGAAAATATTTTCAAGGACCGACAGCTCTTGCCTTTGGTTCAAACAATCCCATCGGCTTAGCCCGGATCATCAAGGAATATTCCGAAAAGAACAAGATCTTAAAAGTGAAGGCAGGGCTTTTGGATGGCCAGTTTTTCCCGCCAGAAAGATTTTCTGAAATTGTTGCTCTAAGCTCTAGACAGGAATTAATAGCTAAGCTCGGCAATCTGATGGCCTGGCCGATAATGAAATTCGCAAAGACTTGGCAAGCGCCGATAAATAATGTGGGTCGGTTGTTGAGTCAATTAAAAACAAAAAAATAGAGTTGGAGGTAAAAAATGCCTAAAGCACAAACAAAAGAAGTTAGCGAGACTGCTACCGAAAAAAAGGAGAAAACAAAATTCACCAAGGAGCAATTTTTTGAGCATTTGGACAACTTGACGGTTTTGGAACTTGCAGATTATATCAAGGAATTCGAAGCGCGCTATGGTGTGAGTGCGGCTGCTGTCGCTGCGCCTGTGGTCACCTCAGGAGCTGGGGCACCCCAGGCAGAAGCAAAGGCGGAGGAAGAGAAAACAGTCTTTACGGCAATTCTGAAGAGCGTTGGCGATAAAAAGATCAATGTCATCAAAACCGTAAGAGAGGTGACGAGCCTTGGCTTGAAAGAAGCCAAGGATTTGGTCGACGGCGCTCCCAAGCCTTTGAAGGAAGGAATCTCCAAGCAGGAGGCTGAAGAGATAAAAGGAAAATTTGAAGCAGTCGGAGCAGTGGTCGAAATCCAGTAGGCTAAAATAGAGAAATTCATTGATATTTTTCTATAAGACTCAAAACATATTTTGAGAGAGGAAAGATGATTGAAAGCAAGGAAAATATCTACCTGGAAAGAGTCGATTTTTCGAAAATAAAAACTGCCTTTCCCATGCCGGATATGCTCGCTATCCAGAGGCAATCCTATGCAGAATTTCTTCAGATGGAACTCTTGCCTGAGGAGAGAAGGGATGCCGGACTGCAAGCGGCTTTCAAAGATATCTTCCCCATCTCCGATTTTAAAGAAACGACTCATCTGGATTTTATCAGCTACTCAATCGGCAACTGGGAGTGCAAATGCGGCCGTCTGAAAGGTGTAGATAATTCCCGGCCTCGATGCAACGGCTGTGGAACCCTTCTCCCTTCGGATATCGAGCTCACCGAGAAGGAGATTTGCCCCTATTGTGGCTCGGTGAAGAAGATAGAGATTCCTATCTGCGACCACTGCGGGGATCGAGTAGGACTGAAGATGAAATACAGCCCAACGGAATGCATCCAGAAAGGCTATACCTATGCTGTTCCGCTCAGGATCAAGGTCCGGCTGATTTCCTGGGATAAAGACCCTGCGACCAAAGCCAAGAGGTTGAAGCATATCAAGGAACAAGAAGTCTATTTTGGCGAGATACCTTTGATGACTGAAAAGGGGACATTCATTTTCAACGGAATTGAAAGAGCCATCGTCAGCCAACTGCAGAGGTCTCCAGGAGTCTTTTTTAGGCCAGGAGAGGCGAAGGGCTTCTATATCGGCAAGATTATCCCTTACCGAGGAGCTTGGGTTGAGTTTGAATATGACAGTAAGAACGTCCTCTATGTCCGTCTGGACCGGAAGAAGAAATTTTTGGCAACAGTTTTCTTGAGAGCTTTGGGGTTTGGGTCAGACGAGGCCATTCTTTCCCTCTTCTACAGGACATACAAAATCATTCCTGAAAATGGGAAGTTCTACTGGGAGCTCAGTGACAATCTTATCGGCAAGACTGTCGGCGAGGATATCATTGACCCTGCCTCCAAGAGGAGAGTCCTGGTAAAAGCCAAAGAGAAGCTCAGCCCGGAGTATTGCCAAAAGCTGAAAGAGCATGATGTCAAGAAGATTCTTCTGGACAAGAAAGAACTCAGAGGAGCCCTGGCTCTGACAGCGATAAAAAAAGTGGTTAAGCCCAGAGAAGAAATAAGCGAAGCCGTGTTTGATGAGCTAAAAGGCCTTCAAGAGCCGTTTGAAGTGTTTTTCCCCGAAGAGGATAAGGTTGGCGATATCTTCCTCAATACCTTGAAAAAAGATTCCTGCAAAGATACAAACCAGGCTCTAGCCGAGATTTACAGAAAGCTCAGACCGGGTGAGCCTCATACAGTGGAAAGCTCTCACAGTCTTTTCCGCAACTTGTTCTTCAATCCGCAGAAATATAATTTCTCCCGAATCGGCCGCTTGAAGATGAACATCAAATTAGGATTGAATCGGCCGCTGGATGAAAAGACATTGTCTCCTTTGGACTTTGTCGAAGTCATTAAGTACTTGCTCCGCTTGCGACGAGGGGAAGGGGCTTTGGATGATATCGACCACCTCGGAAACCGCCGCGTTCGTTCTGTCGGTGAGCTTGTGGAGAATGCTTTTCGTATCGGCCTGACCCGGATGGAAAGGACGATAAAAGAAAAGATGACTATCGCCACAGATTTGGCCTCAGCCATGCCTCAAGACCTTATTAATTCCAAGCCGGTGATCGCCGCCTTGAAAGAGTTTTTTGGCAGCTCTCAGCTTTCCCAATTCATGGACCAGATCAACAGCCTGGCCGAGGTGACTCACAAGAGACGCCTGAGTGCGCTTGGACCTGGGGGCTTGAGCCGCGAAAGGGCGGGTTTCGAGGTCAGAGATATCCAGACCTCTCACTACGGCAGGATTTGCCCCATTGAAACGCCAGAGGGACCGAACATCGGCCTCATCTCTTCTTTGAGCTGTTTTGCTCGAGTTAATGAATTCGGATTTGTCGAGACTCCTTATCGAAAGGCCAGGGAAGGAAGGATCATTGACTACGTAAAGATTCTTCATCCAGGAGCGAGTTCCTTCAAGGTCGGAGAGATTGTCGAAAAAGATAAACTCCAGAAAGAGATTGAAAAATTAGAGAAAGGGAAGTCCAGGCAACTACCGATTGTCGAGCCTCATTGTTTTTACCTGACAGCTTGGGAGGAGGAAAAATACAACATAGCCCAAGCCAATGCTGCTGTTGATGAGAAAGGGCATTTTGTCAATGAGCTGGTCAGCGCCAGGCAAGCCGGCAACTTCAAGATGATTCCGCGGGAGCAAATCGATTATATTGATGTTTCTCCCAAGCAGCTCGTCTCCCTCTCCGCCGCTTTGATACCCTTTCTGGAGCATGATGATGCTAACCGAGCCCTGATGGGCTCTAACATGCAGAGACAGGCTGTTCCTCTGCTCAGGCCTGAAGCGCCTTTAGTTGGAACAGGAATGGAGCACTTTGTGGCCAGAGGTTCAGGAGACGTCGTTATCTGTAAACGGTCGGGAGTCGTCGAGTTTGTTGACTCTGAGAGAATTCTGATTCGCGTCGATCAAAAAGAA